>Ga0316601_100001297_pt1 | contig 12016 bp, 9 predicted proteins | sample OWC_soil_day5_no_FD_207663 | JGI IMG/M metagenome (GOLD analysis project Ga0316601, IMG submission 207663) | Wetland soil microbial communities from Old Woman Creek delta, Ohio, United States - OWC_soil_day5_noCT | ecosystem: Environmental > Terrestrial > Soil > Wetlands | place: USA: Ohio...
CGGGCAGGGGTACCCCTGCCCGCTATTCTACCTTCTCAAGGGGTTTCCTCCTGCGTAGCGACGCTAACCATCTTTCTGCTGTATCACGCGTTGCGCATGCCGTTCCCGTCGGCAGCTGCCATCGCACTTCTGCCGACAATTCTGCCTGAAGACGCGCTTCTAACTCAACTTTCGCAGATGATAAAAACATATAACATAATCTGATTACCGTCATTCTTCCGCTGACGCCGGTTGTGACACATAATGTCACAACATAGTGGAATGTTTCATGGCATCTTACATCGGGAGGATTGCCATGAAGATGAACCGAATTCAGTTTCAGCCAGGCAGGAGCCATAACCGGTTCCTTGACCAGTGCAGGTCACAGGAGCAATGCGAGTCAGCTCTCGAAGCATCGCGCTGGCCCAACGGATTTATCTGTCCCAAATGCCAGAGCAGTCGCCATAGCTGCTACCGTCGTGGCCGACGGGTCAAAGTGTTTCAGTGTAGCGATTGCCGAACCCAGACGACGCTGACAGAAGGAACGATCTTCCACTCATCAAAGCTGCCTTTAACCATCTGGTTCCAGGCAATGTTCTTTCAAACCCAGAACAAGAACAACGTCGCCATCCTGGAACTCAGACGCTTGATCGGCATCAGTTACCGTGCGGCCTGGCGACTCAAGAATAAGCTCATGCAGGTAATGTATGATCGGGAACAGTCCACCGTCTTGTCTGAGCGGATCGAGGTGGATGATGCCTATCTCGGCGGAGAACTTCCCGGCGGCAAAGCTGGTTGCGGTTCAGAAAACAAAGTGCCCTTCATCGCGGCGGTTCAGATCAACAAACAAGGTCATCCGCTCTATGCGGTCTTCTCTACCGTAAAGAGTTTCTGCCGGGAAGAGGTCGAACTTTGGGCCAGGCAATACCTCGCACCGAGTTCACTGGTAGTGTCGGACGGACTTTGGTGTTTCCATGCTGTTGAATCTGCCGGTTGCTTCCACCAGAGGGAAATTGTTGGTAAAGAGCGAAAAAGCACAAGCATGGACTGCTTCAGCTGGATCAGCACGGTACTTGGCACCCTGAAGAATGCCATTACCGGGACCTACCATGCTTTCGATTTCGAGAAATACGCCTATCGCTATCTGGGCGAGTTCCAATACCGATTCAACAGGCGCTTTGATCTTGCTTCCATGTTCAAACGGCTTGTGAAGGCAACTGCTAAAGCTGGCAAAGTTCCAGAACAAAAATTACGACTAGCGGAAGATTAGCGCTAATCAGGATCATCCATGACAACTCACTGCAAATATTGTATGATGAAGAACCCTACTCAGGAGTGTAACCCATGACCTCATCGACCCTTCTCTGCTTCCTCGGCGCTTCGGTCGCCCTGACCCTGGCGCCCGGCCCCGACAATACCTTTGTGGCAGCCCAGGGGATTTACCGGGGAAGAAAAGCCGCAATCGTAACCGCCCTCGGCATGTGCAGCGGCGTGAGCGTCCACACAACAGCCGCGGCGTTGGGCATTTCCGCCATTCTCTACTCATCCGCGCTCGCCTTCACACTCCTGAAATACGCCGGAGCGGCGTACCTGCTTTTCCTCGCGTACAAGGCAGTGCGGGAGAACCACCCGCTCACCGTGAACCGCACACCGGCCCGGCAGGCGACATGGGTTCTTTTCAGGAGGGGTTTCATCATGAACGTCATCAATCCCAAGGTGGCGCTCTTTTTTCTCGCATTCCTGCCGCAATTCATTTCCGGCAATTCCGGCGATGCCCCGGCGCAGATGTTTCTGCTCGGGCTGCTTTTCATGGCCCAGGCGGTCATCGTCTTCAGCATAATCGGGTTTGTATCCGGAAGCGTCGGCAACGCCGTTCTGTCCAGGCCGCGGATTACCCGGTTCTTTGCCTGGCTTTCCGCAAGTATCTTCGCGGCACTGGGAGTGAGGCTCGCCCTCGCCGAGAGATAACCGGTTCATTTTCGCCGGTTGGCGCGCACCCGAATCGTATCGTCCCTGTTTTCACTCTTCAGAGGATATCCATCTCCCTCCCGTTTCCCTTGCCAGATCAATTTCCCGCGCCAGGTTTCGCAGCGCATGAAACTGGGAATAGTAGTGCAGAATCTCTTCCAGATCATGCGTTGCGGTCAAGCGGGCTTTGCGAATCGCCGTGGTTTTCTCCTCCAGAGCGGAGATTGCACACGGGAGGTCGTCGCCCGGCATTGAGAATCGCCAGGCAGTAACCTCTTCACAGAGCCGTTGTATGGCTGCACCGATTCGTTCGATCAGTTCGCCGAGTTCAGGTTCGTATTTCTCACGAAGAGTCCCCCCGGCCCCACCATGTGTAACCGTTTCGAGGGCGTCTACCGCATGGAGGATACGGTGGACATGCTCCATGAGCAGCATCAGGAGCTCTTTCCTTTCCATACCGAGCCTGGGCTCGTACAGAGTCTGGACCTGCAGCTTTTCGTTGCTCTGCAGCACCTTGGCCATGCGCGCCCGCAGCTCTTCAACCGGCGCATCCTCCCCCCGGTATCGGCGGATCACGGCATCATAGAGGGAATACAGGAATGAAAGGGCATCGGCGATCCCGTTATGCAGTTTTTTGCGTGCACGTGAAGGCCATATGAAAACCGTAACCAGAAGAGCAACGACAACCCCGAGCGAGACCTCCGTGAACCGGTGGAGAGCGACTGTCCACGACACATCCGGGCGGCCGAAAAGCATCACGATGGCAACCGTTGCACTCGCCAGTCGATAGCTGTCAAGAAGCCCCAGAAACGCGCAGATCAGTACAGTCAGTGTCACCGCTACACCAAAAGCGGCGGCATTGACCCCCCACAGGGCAACAAACAGGGCCCCGACAAAAGCGCCGATTGCGGTTCCCGCCAGCCTGCTCCAGGCGGCGCTTACCGCGGCGCCGATGTTGGACTGCATGACGATGACGGCACTGATCACCGCCCAATATCCCTCCGGCAGCCCGAAAAATTCAGCCAGCACCATGCTTAAAAGTCCGGCAACCCCGGTTTTTATCGCCTGCCGAAAATGCTCCTTTGCCCTTTTCCTGGCCTGTATCGTCAAAAAAATCACTTGGAAACCCATTGCATTCCGGGAAGTGCAAAAGCAGCAAATGCCGGAACCGCGGGGAAAAAGACCGCAATCCCGATAGTCACCTTTTTCCATATTTTCATTGTCATCCTCCAACAAACATGCACTCATGAACATGAAAATATCATTACTATGTACGAGCAGCCGCCTTTTGTCAATTTCACGTCGCTCCACCCACTTCAATCCTCACGATTTTTACGCCGCCGGCGAAATCCTTGCCTGGCTTGCATCGTGTGGTATAACTTTCCTTGGATACCCTGAATTCCGAGTATTCCTGAAAAGAGAGGTGACAAATGACCATTTCGATGGAGGCCAGCGTGATTGCGGTGGGGGTAAGTTCCTGCCTCCTCGGTGAGAAAGTCCGCTACGATGGCGGTCACAAGCACGACCACTACATAACCCACACCTTGGGGCGCTTCTTCCAATTCATTCCGGTATGCCCGGAGGTGGGCTGCGGCATGTCGATTCCCCGCGAGGCCATGCGCCTCGAGGGAGATCCCTCCCATCCCCGGTTGGTAACAAACAGGACACACATCGACCTGACCGATCAGATGCTCGCGTACTGCCAAACGCGGGTCGATGAGCTGGAAAAAGAGGACCTGTGCGGGTTCATCTTCAAGAAGGATTCGCCGAGTTCAGGACTCTACCGGGTCAAAGTTTACAATCAGGGTGTTCCCGCCAAGACAGGCCGGGGGCTTTTCGCAGATGCCGTCGTGCAGAATTTCCCCCTGCTTCCGGTTGAAGAGGAGGGGCGCCTCTACGACATGAACATCCGCGAAAATTTCATCGAAAGGGTTTTCGCGTACAGGCGATGGAAGGATTTTCTCCGGGCTGGAAGGAGCATGGGTGAATTGGTCGAGTTTCACACTGCCCACAAGCTCCAGGTAATGGCCCATTCCCCGCAGCTCTACCGGGAGATGGGAAAGCTCGTCGCCGAAGGGAAAACCATGGAGAGGGCAGAGCTCCTTGAGCGCTATCAGGAATTTTTCATGCGCTCACTATCATTCCACGCCACGGTGAAGAAAAACAGCGACGTCCTGATGCACATCATGGGATATTTCAAGAAAGAGCTTACTCGCGAAGAAAAGACGGAACTGCTCGAGGTTATCCGGCAATACCACGACCGGCTCATACCCCTCATCGTACCTCTCACCCTTCTCAAGCACTACGTCAGCAAGTACGATCAACAGTACCTGAAGAAGCAATTCTATCTGAACCCCCATCCCCAGGAACTGATGCTGCGGAATCATGTTTGATTTGTGCGGGCAAAAAATATTTTCAAGAGAGATTGAACGGAAGTCAGGATAAAAAGAGAGGCGGGACCACAAAGGTTCCGCCTCTTTGCATGGAAATGCGGGAGAAATGCACCATGCGCATGATAGCTGTCAAACAAGGCATGGAATGACAACGATGGGAACATAGCCGAGACGCGGCGTCGCCGCACCTCGGCCAACACATTACAAAATGGTTTTTTCCATTGCCCATACGCCGCATGGGCAGATGCCGGCGCAGATACCGCAACCGATGCAGTACTTGTCATCGGAGGTATATTCGACCGTACCGTCTTCCTTCTCCACCCTGACAATGGCACCTTCCGGGCAGGTCTCAAGGCACATGGAGCAATCGCGGCAGGTACCGCAGGAGATGCAGCGGTGCACCTCGTTTTTGGCGTCCGTCACCCGGAACCGCCCACGGTTCTGGGGCATGAACAGCTCGCGGCTCAGCAGTTCCTGCGGGATCATGACGGGTTTCTTCTTCGCCTCCAAAGGCTTGCCGCTCAGGTAATCGTCGATATATTCGGCAACCTCGCGGCCGCTGGCAATGGCATGGGTCAGGAGGCCCGGCTTGATGGTGTCGCCGATGGCAAAGACTTTTTCGGCCCTGACGGACTGCCAGCAGTCGCTGACATCCATCATGCCGCGGTCGGTCAGCCATTCGCGGGGAACATAGGAAAGGTCAGGACGCTCACCGATCGAGATGATGACGGTATCGGCTTCGATTAACCTGCCGTCCTTGGTATGCAGACCGTTCGCATCGATGCGCTCGGTAAACACCGGCCACTGGATGTCACCGCCGAGGGCGGCAAAGTGGTCGATCTCCTTCTGGTAGGCAGCAGGGCGCTGCACGTCGATGGCCGTGACCTTCTCCGCCCCCATGGCGTATGCGCCGAGGGCGACGTCCATGCCGGCGTTGCCGGCTCCGATCACGACTACTTTCCTGCCGACCTTCGGCCTTTCCCCGTTGTTGATGCTCTTGAGGAAATCGAGGCCCTTGACCAGCCGCTCGTGCCCGGGGAACGGTATAACGACCGGATTGTGGGCGCCGCTGGCGATTACCAGCACGTCGTACTCTTCCTGTATGGAATCGAAGGTTGTATTGTCAATTTTCTGCGAGGTGCGGATATCGGCACCCACCATCTTGATGCGGTCAACCTCGCTGTCAAGTATCTGTCGCGGCAGACGCTCCATGGGGATGGCCTGGCGGAGCTTGCCGCCGACCTCACTGTCCCCTTCGAAGAGGGTCACGCCATGACCGAGCAGACTGAGTTGCCAGGCGGCGGAGAGACCGCCCGGACCGCCACCGATGATCGCCACCTTCTTACCGGTTTCCGGCTTTTTCGGCGGAGGTTCTGCTTCCTGGGAAAGCCTGCCGAGCTCCTGCATGGCGACAGGATGATCGATGAACTGACGACTGCAGGCATCCTTGCAGAGGTTGGGACACACCTGCCCGCAGACACTGGCGGGAAACGGAGAAAAGTTGAGAACAAGTTCCAGCGCTTCCTGGACCTTACCCTGGCGGAGCAGATTGATGCGGTCCTGTGTGGGAATGCCGGTCGGACATGCGGTCTGACAGGGTGCGCCGTAGAGCTTGTTCTGCCAGTGAGGGATCTTCAACCGGTCTTCACCGGTGTTGACGAAGGCGCACACCTTTTCATAGTCGTCGGCCACAACATCACCGAAAATACCGCCTTCAACCCATTTCTGGGTACGGAATTCCTTCATGGTGATTCGTTCCTGCCGCTGACGCTCCTCCCATGTCATGGCGACTATCTTCTTCCACTGGGAGAAATCGGTCAGTTCGGCAAGAAGCTGCGGGCGTTCAACCTTTGCGAGGAACACCGGCATATTGGCCTGCAGGAATTCCCGATCGGCTTCGTCCAGGTCGAGCTGCCAGACCAGGTGGGTGAGCCCCTTTATGGGCCCGCGCACATAGATGGTGCCGCCCACCATGCCTACGCACGCGCGATCCCCGAGGACCGATTCGAACTGTTCGGAGTCGTAGCCGCAGACCACAGCGATGCCACCGCCCATGAACTCGAAGGAGAAGGAGCCGGTATTCTTGAGAATCCAGAGTTCCGGCGGCTCATATGACGGGTCGTGCTTCATCAGTGAACCGGTACGGGTGCCGGCTCGGCCGCCGACGTAGATCTTGCCGCTGGCGGAGCAGTGTCCCGTGGTGTCGCCGCCGTCCCCTTTCAGGGTCAGGGTAGCGCCGGCGTTGAGCCAGCCGACATCGGCCGGGGCAGGGCCTTCCACGACAATTTCGGTACCTTCGAGACCGAAGGAGCCGACTCGCTGGCCCGGGTTTTTCACTACAAACTTGAGAGGCCTGCCGTCACTGGTCCAGAGCGGTCCTCCTATGTCGTGATGGCCGGAAGCCAGGATCTCGAACTCGGTTTCACCCTGGTCGAGGGCCGCGTATATCTTCTGCAGCAGCTGCTGAGTGGAAATTCGTTTGTTCTGTTCATCAAAACCCGAGATAAAAGCTGGCATGTATATTTTCCTCCTTAGCAGACGTACTGGACCTGCAGACGGTCCGCTATGGCCTTGTCGGTGGATATCAGGCAGTCGGAACGGCCGACCGGCAGCGAAGAGTTACCAATGGGGGCCATGAGTTTGCGCAGTTCCTTGTCCATGGCAAGAAAGTAGTTGACGATGTTTTCCGCCACCCGGTCGGGGTCCAGACGTCGGACCAGCGTCGGTTCCTGGGTGGTGATGCCGGCCGGGCACAGTCCCGTATTGCAGGCGTTGCAGCGGCTGTGCTCGTTCCCCAGACAACCTGCCAGCTGCAGAATCAGCTTGCCGGTAAAGACGCCGTTGGCGCCAAGGCAGAACATCTTGAAGGCATCGGCAGCCAGGTTCCCTGTCTTGCCGAGACCGCCTGCCGCCCAAAGCGGGATTTGCCCCTGCCTTCCCTGGGCAACCGCCGCCAGGTAGCAGTCACGCAGCTTGCTGACAACCGGGTGCCCGGTGTGGTCGAGGGATATGTCATGTGCAGCTCCGGTACCGCCGTCAATGCCGTCGAGAAAGAACCCGCCGACGATATTGTACGGGTCGCGCACCAGGTTGTTGAACACCGAGACCGATGTGGCGCTGGCTGCAACCTTGATGGCCACCGGCACGCGGAACTTGAACGCGGCGTTGAAGGAGAGGAACATCTTCTGCACGCTCTCCTCGATGGAATACAGGCCCTGGTGGTTCGGGGGCGACAGGAGGTCGGTCTTGGGAACACCGCGGATCGACTGGATGTGCGACGCAACCTTGGCCGCCATGAGCAGGCCGCCGTCGCCCGGTTTGGCCCCCTGGCCGATCTTGATCAGTACGCCAGCAGGGTCTTCCACCATGTGCGGCATCGCCTTGATGATGCGGTTCCAGCCGAAGTGGCCCGAGGCGATCTGCAGGATAACGTATTTCAGGTACTTGCTCTTCAGCAGGCGCACCGGCATTCCGCCCTCACCCGAACACTGGCGCACCGGCAGCCCGCACTCCTCGTTCAGGTAGGCAACGGCCATGGAGACCGCCTCCCACATCCTCCAGGAGAGGGCACCGATGGACATGTCGCCGATAATTATCGGATAGATCCAGTTCACCGGCGGGGTGTGTCCAGACTTGGCAAGCGTACCGTCCGGGCCGATGGTAAACGGCAGCTGGGTGGCAGGCAGGATGCGTCCCAGGGGCGCCTGGCAGTCGAAGGTATGGCGTTCTGCATCCAGGCTCGGGTCAGTCATCTGGGAAATACGCCCGACACGAAGGGTGTCGAGGGTTCTGGCCTTGACCTCCAGGTTGTTGCGACCACCGCGCTTCGGACCCGTAGCAGTGGCGGCCTGATATACGACGTTGAAACGGGAATCAGGGTTCCGCTCCGAGCGGATTGCGTTGTTCGGACAGACCCTCTCGCAGACTCCACAGCCGCGGCAGAAATGCTTCAGGATGTTCACCTGGGTAATGACCGGTGTCGCGCTGAACGTGATCTTCGGCTCAGGGGTCTCCGTATCGGAGAATGATTTGCGGCGTCTCTCTATTTTCGGCTTTATGGCGCCGAAGGTGCAGGACGCGATACAGGAGCCGCACAGGGTGCAGCGCTTGCTATCGTAAATGACCTTCCAGGGAAGATCGTTGCAGGCCAGATCGTTTATTTTCACTGTTTCCATCGCTGGACCTCCAGATTGTTATCGACAACGACTATCTCACGCTCGTTGGGGTAAATATCCGTTTCCCAATTGCGGTCCGAGAGTATTTCATTAATACCGCAGACCTCTGAAGAAAAGACCACCGTGTCCTTGGTCTGACCAACGACGATCGGCCGCAGTTTCTTGGCATCGCATACAACCCACATGGTGTGGTCGGGCAGGGTGCCGATGATGGTATTGGGGCCGTTGATTTCCAGATGGGCCAGCGACTGGCGGATGGCCATCAGCTCTTCCCGGTCTTCACGCTTTGCCACTTCCTGGAAGGGGAGCGGCGTAATAATGTGCTTGTAGTAGGAAAGGGGCCATCCCAGCTGACGGTGCATGTAGTGCATGGTGTAGAGGAAACACTGGGAGTCGGATTCGAAGCCCACGTAACCGGGATGCAGGGTAGACTGGAACTCCTTGTTCTTCTGATAGAAGGTGTTCTCGCCGTTGGTCAAGGTCACGTAACCCTGCAGGAAAAAGGGATGGGCCGCATAGCGGACGATGGCGTAGTTGGTATTCTGCCGGCACTGGGCGGTAATGGTTTTCGCCGTGAACGAATCGTCAGGCTCCCACAGGCCGAAGAAGGTGCCAATATCGCGCGGATCGCCAATCTCTTTCAGGGTGATGACATCAGGCCAGAATGAATAGGCGAAGCCGGTTTGATCCTTTTCCATGGCAAAACGGAGTTGCAGACGGGTGTTGGTCAGCAAATCTTCCTTATCCCGCTTCGGCGCATCCTTGAAGAGCTCCGGGTAGTCAAATGTCCGGAAGACATAATTGGGCATCGCCTGAATGTCCATGCCCGCCTGCCAGTTTGTTTCGGGAACCCACTGAAAAACCTGCTTGAAGCCGACGGCATCGAGAATTTCCTCTGCAATCTTCAATCCGGCATCAGTACAGGCAAGGGACAGGGTCGGCTTGTCCTTGTACTCGGCGAAAATGCCGCCAAGATCCTGCATAACCATGGCAAAACCCGAATTATCATGGCCTTTCTGCTGTGAATTCATCAGCTGCAGGGCCTTGCTCGGGTGCACATAGTTCAGACTTTTGATGGCTCCAATACGACACATGAGCTGTTACCTCCAATATGCGGTGGATGTTACGGTGAATTCTGTATACCAAACCTCGTGAAGCACCTAAACAGCAAACAAGGTGCCAAGTTCGCGGTTTTTGCCTCAGATGTTGGATAAAATGTATATACTTACGATAAATCAAGAAGTTAAGCGATAGATTGTATTGGCGTATTTTGCACTGAGGGAAAGAAGTGTTGTAGAAAAAAATGACCTGACTATATTTGACATACACATCTGTGTATATATACTACACAGATGCCGTTTGGATTTGCGGATGATGCCGCGAGAGTTCTCAGCCCCGGGAAGGACGGCATCCACCCAGCCTCCCCGCCTCATGGGTGAGAAGTGGCCTCGGAGTCAGGTATTTCGGCAGTTTCAGCAGTGTAACGCCGTGGGGGATCACCAGCTCATCGTAGATCCGCTCGCAGTTGTGAATGTAGCTTTTGGAAAGATGCATGGGGAGAAAAAAGGCGGGGCGCAGCCTGTCCACCAGGAAATTGACGTCGCTTGCGCAAAGGTGCGAAGATACACGGGCCTTGTCCCGATCGCCGGTCAGGAAGGAGCACTCACAGACAAAAAGCCCGACACCCTGAAAAAGGCTGACCACCTTCTCCAGATTCTCTTCGGTGAAACCGATGTCGGAGACATATCCGATGCTTGCGGGGGTCCGCTTCTTGCGGATGCTTTCATACAGCGTCTCCACATCTTGGACCATTTCCTCCTCGACCTTGCCGTTCCTCAGCCGCAGCACCTTCAACGGCTCTGCCGGCGGATTTCCCTGACAGAAGCGCTTTTTCAGCTGGCGAAGCCAGGGGCCCCTTACCAGCCCGGCAGTTTCAATCCTGTCCTCATCGACGAGAAAAGATGGGCGTTCGGTAATCTTAAAGACGAGAACGGGGATCTTGTGGTCGCAAAGGTCCGCTTCCACATGAAGGTAATCGTTGCGGTAAATGATTTTGTCCCGACGGGGGAACTCCCCGACGAAACGGCGGGGGAAGCCCTCAGGGCCGGGGAAAAGAAAGGTAGCCGTCGTGTCGCGATGTACTTCATGAACCCTGAAGGAGCACCAGTACTGTTCCGTGAGGTTCCAGTCATAACCGGAGAATTTTGCGGACATCTTATCCGCTATCCCCGGGGGCCCGAACAACTCCAGAGTTCTGGGAGAAACGTGATTGTGCCGGATGACGGAATCGATTCCCATGAAGTGGTCCATGTGGGCGTGGGTCACGAACAGGGCGTCGACCGATTTCATGACGCGTTTTGCCAGATGATTCACCTGGCCGCAGTCAATCAGGATACCGCGCCCGGTCGGCCTGACGTTCAGGAGAAGCACCGGATCATCGAGCAGCCCCGAGAAAAAGGAGGGTTCGATGGTACGGAAAGGCATGAGGGTGCTCATTTCACCCCCTCTTCAGAATCCTTGCCACATCTTTCGCATGGTAGGTGAGTATCAGATCGGCACCTGCCCGCTTGAAAGCGATCATTGTTTCCATGACCACTCGCTCCTCGTCGATCCAGCCGTTCTTGGCCGCAGCCTTGACCATGCTGTACTCACCGGAAACATTATAGACCGCCACGGGCAGATTGAACTCGTTCCTCACCTCGCGAACGATATCCAGATAAGGTAGACCCGGCTTCACCATGATGATATCGGCTCCCTCCTCCACATCCATTGCGGCTTCACGGATCGCCTCCAGGCGATTCGCCGGATCCATCTGGTAGGAGCGGCGGTCGCCGAACTGCGGGGCTGATTCGGCCGCCTCGCGGAAAGGCCCGTAGTAGCCGGAGGCATATTTCACAGCATAACTCATGATGGGAATATCGGCAAAACCGTTTGCGTCCAGGGCTTCGCGAATGGCCTGCACCCGGCCGTCCATCATGTCCGAGGGGGCAACCATGTCGGCCCCCGCCGCAGCATGGGACAGGGCCTCCCGGCAAAGGAGTTCGAGGGTGGCGTCATTGTCGACATCCCCGTCCTTTACCACACCGCAATGTCCATGGCTGGTATATTCGCACATGCAGACATCAGTTATGACCGCCAGGCCAGGCACCTTCCTCTTTAGTTCCCTGACGGTTTCCTGGATAACCCCCTTTTCATCGAAGGCGCTGCTGCCCAACGGGTCCTTGGACTCGGGTATGCCGAACAGGATAACCGCCGGGATTCCCAGTTCATGAACCTCCTGCGCCTCGGCCACGATATTGTCCACCGATTGCTGATATATGCAGGGCATGGATGACACTTCTTTGCGAACGCACCTGCCGAAAGCGGCGAACATGGGGTAGACGAGGTCGTTTACCGAAAGAGATGTCTCCCGGACCATCCTGCGGAAAACTTCCCTCCCCCTTATTCTGCGGGATCTGTATGCGGGGAAGAACATGGTTGACTCCTTGTCTGGACGTTGGT
>Ga0316601_100001298_pt1 | contig 12016 bp, 8 predicted proteins | sample OWC_soil_day5_no_FD_207663 | JGI IMG/M metagenome (GOLD analysis project Ga0316601, IMG submission 207663) | Wetland soil microbial communities from Old Woman Creek delta, Ohio, United States - OWC_soil_day5_noCT | ecosystem: Environmental > Terrestrial > Soil > Wetlands | place: USA: Ohio...
GGGCCGTGAGCCGCACCCGCCAGCTTATGGATGCGCTTCGCGATGCCCTCGGGAGCAGCGATCCCCTCCCGCCGATCCCGGCGATGCCCGTGGTCCCGGCACCGCCGGCCCGCGTGTACACGCCGCGCCCGGAGAAGAGCGCGTTCGCGGCGCAGGCGGCGCGACACACGACGGCGCTGGTCGGGATCGGCCACGTCGGCACGCGCTACGCGACCGATGTCGTGCTGCAGTTCCAGGCCGAGCTCGCGGTCGCGCACGCGGCGGTCGGCGCCGAGCTGCCGGACGGCTGGGCCGAGGCCAACGGGTTCATCGGCGTGCGGACCCGCGTGACCTCGCACCGCGAGTTCCTGCTGCGGCCCGATCTCGGACGCCGGCTCGACGAGGCCTCGCTCGAGATCGTCCGGACCCGGTGCGACAAGGGGATCGACGTCCAGGTGATCGTCGCCGACGGGCTGTCCGCGGTCGCGTGCATGCAGACCGGCAAGGCGCTGCACGATGCCGTCGTCCGCGCGTGTGGTGCGCGCGGCCTCTCGGTCGGGACGCCGATCGCGGCGCGGTTCGCGCGCGTGTGGCTCGAGGACGAGATCGGTCAGGAGGTCGGCGCGAAGGTCGCGATGATCCTCCTCGGCGAGCGGCCCGGTCTCGGCACCGGCGATGGCCTGTCGGCCTACGTCGTCCACGGCCCCCAGGTCGGGAACACCGATGGTGATCGCAACATGATCTCGAACATCCACCAGCGCGGCATCGTCCCCGACGATGCCGCCGAGCGACTCGCGGCGCTCGCCCAGGCGATGATCGCGCAGCGCACGAGCGGCGTGACGCTCGACCTCGGGCGGCTCGGCGAGGTCGCCGGCGGGCGCGGCTACCGGGCACCGCAGGTCCGCCAGAAGCTGGTGGAGTCATGATCCTCGAGCGGATCATCCCGACGGTGCTCTCGGTCCGGCGCCTGCAGCGCGCCGATCCGAAGCTGATCGAGGCGTACGGCGGCGATCCGGCGAAGCACACCGCGCTCGGCCTCGTGACCTGCGATCAGGACGACGCGATGTACGTCGCGCTCGACGAGGCGACCAAGCAGGCCCCCGTCGACGTGATCTTCGCGAGGAGCTTCTATGCCGGCGCCGCGCACGCGAGCGGGCGGCTCTCGGGGGAGATCCTCGGCGTGATCGGCGCGCGCGATCCCGAGGAGATCGACGAGGGCCTCGATGCGCTGATCCGCTGCCTCCAGCACGACGCGTGCTTCTACGATGCTGACGGCAAGCGCACGGTCACGGTGTTCCCGCACGTGATCGCCTCGCTCGGCGAGTACCTCGCGAAGGAAGCGGGCCTCGCGGTCGGAACGCCGATGGCGTACCTCGTCGCGCCGCCGCTCGAGGCGACGATCGGGCTCGATGCCGCGCTCAAGGCGGCCGAGGTCCGCGCCGTGCGGATCACGCCGCCGCCGACCGAGACCAACTTCGCGTGCGCGTGGCTGACCGGCGAGCTCGATGCCTGCGAGGCCGCGGCGGTCGCCTATGCCGCGGCGGTCGTCGACGTCGCCAACGCGCCCAAGCGCTGAGACCTAGACCGGTGTCGTGCCGAGGCCGGTGCGCTCGACCGCGAGCGCGATCCGGAGCAGCGACGTCTCGCCACCGAGGCCGGCCACGAACATGATCGACATCGGGCGCCCTCGCTCGTCGACGCCGCTCGGCACGGCGATCGCCGGGAGGTCGCACAGGTTCGCGAGCGGCGTGAACGCGCCGAGCGCGCGCAAGAGGACGACGCTGAGCTTGCCCGCCACGAGCTGATGGCTGAGCGCCGGCGGTGGGATCGCGGTGGTCGGCATCGCGAGGATCGGGAACCGTGACAGCACGTGCGCGGTCGCTTCCTTCAGCGCGTCGCGCTGCGCGGTCAGGCGCGCGACATCGCGCACCGAGAACGAGCGCCCGAGCGCCACGCTCAGCCGGCCGCCGGGCGACTGCGTGCGCTCGGCGAACGGGCCCGTCGACAGCTCGTACGCACCGGTCAGCCCGCCGAGGAACGTCGCGTTCTGAAACCCCGGCAGCGCGACGGGCTCGACGCCGATCTGGAGCGCGGCGAGCATCCGCTCGAACGCCGCGCGGATCGAGCGCGCCACGCGCACCGGCTCCGCGAACACCGGCACGCCCACCTGAGCCGGAAGCCACGGCGTCAGCGTCTCGATCGGCTCGCCGGCCATCACCTGCCACAGTCGTGCGCAGTCCTCGGCGGTGCGGGTGATCGGCCCGACCGCGTCGAGCGAGCGGACCGGGCTGCGGATCCCCGCGCGCGGTAACCGTGTGCGGCTCGGCTTGAGGCCGACGAGGCCACAGAATGCCGCCGGGATCCGGACGCTGCCGAGGCCATCGCCCCCGACGCCATAGCGCGCGAGGCCGGTCGCGACGGCCACCGCGGTGCCCGTGCTCGAGCCTCCCGGCGCGTAGCCCGGGGCCCGCGGGTTGCCGGGCATCGCGTACGGCATCAGCGTCCCGATGCCATCCATCCCGAGCTCTGTCATCTTCGCCTTGCCGAGGATCCGGCCGCCGGCGGCACGGATGCGGGCGACGATCGCGGCGTCGTGCTCGGCGAGCTCTCCACCGTCGGGCAGGCCCACCCCGGTGCGCATCCCCGCGACGTCGAGCTGATCCTTGATCACGACGCCGCCGCCCTCGAGCACGCCGGGGAGCGCCGCGACCGGCTCGACGTCCTCGACCAGCGGGCTCGCGTCCGGCAGCTCGACCTCCGGCGTGCGGGTGGCGAAGTGCTCGGTGCGCAGGATCGGCACCGGGAGGCGCGCGACCAGGGTCAACGCACGCCCAGGCTGTACGCGCGTCAGCACGCGCCGGATCAGGGTCACGTGCCATGGTACCACCGCGGCCCCCGGGTCCCGGTAAGCACGCGCGCAGACAGGTGAAATCCCGCGGGCATCACGCCCCGGGATGGTTTACATTCAACTCCGCGTGCACCAGGGAGCCCAGGCAGAGAGCTCGCTGATCGGGCTCGCGCTCGACAACAAGTTCAAGATCCTCCGGCTGATCGGCCGCGGTGGGATGGGCGAGGTGTTCGAGGCCGAGCACGTCACGCTCGGCAAACGCGTCGCGATCAAGCTGATGCTCGAGAAGTACAGCGGCGACGGCGAGGCGATCGCGCGGTTCACGCGCGAGGCCCACGCGGCGAGCCGGATCGGTAACCCGCACATCATCGACGTCAGCGACATCGGCACCGCCCCGGATGGCCGCGCGTTCGTCGTGATGGAGCTGCTCCACGGCAGCCCGCTGTCGAAGGTGATCGAGGACGGCGGCCCAATGCCGCCGCAGCGCGCGCTCAATATCATGCGGCAGGTGCTGCGCGCCGTCGGCGCCGCGCACGCGAAGGGGATCGTCCACCGCGACCTCAAGCCCGACAACATCTTCCTCGTCGACGGCGGCGAGCAGCAGGACTTCGTCAAGCTGCTCGATTTCGGCATCTCGAAGATGATGGATCCCGACCTCCAGGCTGCCGCGACCAAGCTGACGACGACCGGCGTCGTGATGGGCACGCCGCTGTACATGGCGCCCGAGCAGGCGATGGGCGTCGACATCGATCACCTCGCGGACGTCTACGCGTGCGGCGTGATCCTCTACGAGATGCTCGCCGGCCGCCCGCCGTTCGAGGGCGCGACCTACGCGGTGCTCGTCGCGAAGCTGCTGACCACCGAGCCACAGCTCCTCTCCGAGGTCCGGCCCGGCGTCGCACCGAAGCTCGTCGCCGCGGTGCACCGCGCGCTCGAGAAGGATCCCAAGAGCCGGTTCGCATCGGCCGAGGCGTTCGCAGCGGCGCTGCCGGCGAGTCACTCCGCGTCGGCGCTCGAGCTCGCCGGCACGATGGCGAGCGGCAACGTGATGGCGACGCCGCGTCCCACCACGCCGAGCCGGCGCGGTCCGTGGGTCGCGATGACCCTCGCCCTCGCGGTCGGGATCGCCACCGCGGCGGTCGTGATCGTGATGCAGAAGGAGAACGCAGCGCCGGCCAAGGCGCCCGAGCCGCAGCTCGCCGCCGCCCCCCCGGACCCGGCGCCCGCGCCGGCCAAGGAGCCCACGGTGACGCCGATCCCCGTGCCGGATCGCAGCGCGGTCGACGCGAACGTCGGCTACGTCGAGGTCCGGTCGCGGCCCGCGGGCGCCACCGTGATCATCAACGGGACGACCTACAAGGGGCGCGTCACGCTGACCGCCGGCACGCACAAGGTCCGGCTCGAGCTCGCCGGGTACAAGCCGGTCGAGACCGAGTTCGAGGTGACCGCGGGCGAGAAGAGCTCGTTCGAGGTGTCGCTCGACAAGGACCTGCGCCCCGCGGGGAGCAAGCCGGCCGTGGCGACCCAGGTCAAGCCGTCGCAGATCAAGTCGACGAAGGTGACGACGACGGCGCCCTCCGGCACGAAGCCGACCGCCGTGGGCACGACCGTGAAGAGCGAGCCGAAGATCGTGAAGCCGGTGCTCGAAGACACGACGCCACCGCCACCGCCGCCGCCCGTGATCAAGCAAGATACGGTCAAGCAGACACCGGGCAACACGACGCTGACGCCCCGGACCAACCCCTACGACAACTGATGCGTGTCCTGTGCTCTCTCATCGCGCTGGCGTTGCTCACGCTGGCGCTGACTCGGTCCGCCCACGCCGATGCGCGCAAGGAAGCGCGCGACGCGTTCGCCGCGGGTGAGGCCGCGGACAAGCGCAAGGACTACCGCGCCGCGATCGAGCACTACCTGCGCGCGTACGAGCTCGCGCCGCATCACTTCGCCCTCTACAACATCGGCATCGACTACGAGCGGCTCGGCGAGTATCGCGAGTCCGCGGAGTGGTTCAATCGCTACATCCGCGAGGCGCCGCAGTCGCCCGAGCTCGACCGCGTCAGCCGGCTCGTGGTCGAGCTCAAGCTGCGGCCCGCGAAGCTGACGGTGACCACCAAGCCGCCGGGAGCCCGGGTGTTCATCGACGGGCAGTACTCCGGCAGCACGCCGTTCGCCAAGCCGGTCAAGGGGGGCGGCCGGCGCGTCGCCGTCGAGCTCGCCGGGCAACGCGACGAGCGCGACGTGTTCCTCGAGTACGGCGAGCCGAAGTCCGCCGAGTTCACGCTGCGCACGGTCGAGCCCGTGCGGGGACCGACCGGCACGCTCGAGATCGGCGGCGCTCCCGAGGGCGCCACGGTGGCGGTCGACGACCAGGTCGTCGGCTCGCTGCCCGCCAAGGTCGACGTGATCCCCGGTCCTCACACGATCAAGGTCACGAAGTACGGCTACGTCACGTTCGAGACCACGGCGACCGTGGCGATCAACCAGATCACGCCCGTCACCGCGCTGCTCGTGCAAGGCGGCACGCCGGGCACGCTCGGCGGGGCCGGCACCCCGGTGATCGCGATCGGCTACCTGATCGGCCTCGGCGGCGGGATCGACGTGCTCAACGGGGAGCCGATCGTCCTGTTCGACTTCGGCGTGCGCGCCGGCCAGTACGACGTCGCGCTGCGCGTCGGCAAGGCCTCGGGCCTGACCGCCGTCGACTTCCTGTTCCGCTGGGCGCTCACGAAGGCGCGGCTGTCGCCGTACCTCGGGGCCGGCTACTCGTACGTCGCGGCCACCGACGACAGCGGTGGCTCGACCGGCGGCGGCTCGGGCGGCGAGGTGGTCGGGGGCCTCCGCTTCGACTTCACGCGGAGCCTGACCGGCAGCGCGTCCCTGATCGTCGAGACCGGCCTGCGCTACCACGCGTCGATCGGGACCTCGTCGATGACGTCCGAGACGCGGACCGGCGTGATCGTCCCGGTGATGGCCTCGATCCAGTACACGTACGGCCGGTCGCGATGATCAAGCGTCGCGGCGCGATCGTCGCACTGCTGACCGGGCTCAACTTCCTCAACTACCTCGACCGCTACATCGTCGCCGCCGTCCTGCCACCGCTCATGGCCGATCTCGGGCTGTCGAACCTCGAGGGTGGCCTGCTCGCGACGGTGTTCCTGCTCGGCTACTTCGTGACGTCGCCGCTGTTCGGCAAGCTCGGCGACCGGATGTCGCGCAAGAAGCTGATCACGTTCGGCGTGCTGACGTGGAGCGCCGCGACGATCGCGTCGGGCCTGTCGAACAGCCTGTGGACGCTGCTCGCCGCGCGCGCCGCGGTCGGGATCGGCGAGGCGAGCTACGCGACGCTCGCACCGACGATCATCGATGACGTCTCGCCGCCCGACAAGAAGGGGAAGATGCTCGCGATCTTCTTCCTCGCCGTCCCGGTCGGCTCGGCGCTCGGCTACCTGCTCGGCGGCTTCATCCAGCAGCACTGGGGCTGGCGCACGGCGTTCTTCGTCGGCGGCGGCCCCGGCATCGTGCTCGCCCTGCTCTGTCTGCTGATCGACGAGCCGGTGCGCAAGCACCTCGCCGACGCGAAGGCGAAGATCTCCGAGACCGCCGGCGTGCTGTTCCGGATCCCGCTGTACCGGCGCGCGATCCTCGGCTACTGCGCGCACACCGCGGCGATCGGTGCGTTCTCGTTCTGGGCGCCGAAGTTTCTGTCCGAGCGGTTCTTCGACGACCTCGCGAAGAATCCGAGCGCACCGGAGGCCGCCGCGCAGGTGCTCGGGACGGCGAACTTCTGGTTCGGCGTCGTCACGGTGCTCGCGGGCGCGATCGGCACGATCGTCGGCGGGTGGATGGCGGACCGCGCCGTCCGGGGCCTGCCGGTGATCCCCGAGAACGCCGAGCACGACCACCTGCACAACCGGATGGCCGCGAACGCGCAGCTCCGCGTGTGTGCGCTCGGCGTCGCGGTCGCCGCGCCGCTGACCGCCGCGGCGTTCCTCGTCCCGAACGCGTGGATGTTCTTCGTGTGCGCGGGGATCGCCGAGATCGGCCTGTTCCTGTCGACGTCCCCGATCAACGTGATCATGCTGCGCACGGTGCCGGGCTTCATGCGCGCGAGCGCGATGGCGGTCGGCATCTTCTCGATCCACCTGTTCGGCGATCTGTGGTCGCCGTCGCTGCTCGGCCTGCTGATGGACTACCTGCCACTCGCGCTCGCGATGATGGCGTTGCCGACGATGTTCGCGGTCGCGACCGCCCTGTGGTGGCCACGCAAGCACGAGGGCGAGGCCGGCGAGGCCGGCACCCTGCCGCCGGCACGCGTCACCTAGTCCTGCGCGAGCTCGTAGAGCCGCTCCTCGCTGTCACTCACGATGAAGATCCGGTCCCCGTCGAAGGCGAGGCCCTCCGGGTGATCGATCGGCAGCCGCCATGCGGTGTCGATCTCGAGATCGTGGTCGAGCTTGTACAGGCTGCCGTCCTCGTCGCTGAGCGCGTAGAGGTGGCCGTCCGCGGGGTTCCACGCCAGCGCGGACAGGTCGGCCGCGAACTCGATCTTCGTACGGTCGATCACCTGACCCTCGACGTCGAGCTCGTAGATCCGGGCGGGGTCCTTCTCCTTGGCGACGAACAGGTGGCCGCGGTCGTCGAACGCGAGGCCCTCGATGCCGCTGTTGCCGTCCTCGGCGTCGTCGAGCTCGATCGGATCGCCGCGCGAGCCGTCGCCATCGATCCGCCAGATCTTGCCGGTGCTCTCGTCGCCGACGATGAACTTGCCGTGCGCCTCGTCGAACGCGAGCGCCTCCAGATCGGAGCCCTCGATGTTGATCGTGTCCTTGAGCCGGCCCTTGCGCGAGATCTCGTAGATCCGCGAGTGCTGGTCGCTGACCACGTAGAGCGCGCCGTCGACCAGCACGAGATCGCTCGGCTCGTCGATGGCGAGGCGGTGGCGATCCACGACCTTCAGGCGCGACGGCGAGCCATCGGCCTTGTCGCCGCCGACATAGGCGTTGATCTCGCCGCCGACGCCGGTCGCGCAACCGACGCTCAGGATGACGAGCGCGCCGCAGGTTCGTCGCATCCGCGTCACCGAGAGCAACATGCACGCCAGACAAATCACCAATGGATTCAACCCCACCGGCAGGTCGAAGCGCCGGCCATCCGGCTACGTGACGAGCCAGCGACCCGGCCAAGCCCGTGTTGTTGCATTGCGGCCCTCCGGCACATCCCTTGTAGCGGAGCCGGTCCATGCGCGTTGCCCTGCCCCTCTCTCTACTGCTCACGGTCGGTTGCACCGGTGTCGAGGGAGACGCGCGAGACGACTCGTTCGGCGGCCGAGACGCCAAGTCCGACGGCGGGTACTCGTCATGTCAGCTCGCCGAGGTGATCAAGCTCGTCAACGAGTCGACCACGACCACCGGCAAGCTCGAGGAGCTCGGGCTCTCCGACGAGGCCGCGCGCGCGATCGTCGCCCATCGCCATGGCCCCGACGGCGACCCCGGCACCGCGGACGACGACATCTATGATGACCTCGACGAGCTCGACGGCGTCGACTTCGTTGGAGCCCTCGCGCTCGGCAAGCTCGTCTATGGAGTCCTCGAGCGCTGCGAGGTCGATCTCGCCACGCGTCCGTTCATCGATGACCAGACGTTCACGGGCCCGAGCGGTGGCTGGGCCCGCGACAACGCCGAGGTCGAGTCCGTGCTCGGCGTGCAGGGGATGACCGGCCAGCAGCTGCGCGCGCTCCTGCTCGCGGCCGACAACCAGGGCCGCACGCTGTACTCGCGCCTCCGCCGCAACAAGGTGATGGAGGCGTTCACCTACGGGTTCGCGCTCGACGAGATGCCGTGGGACGCAGACAGCCAGGCCGCGCGAGAGAAGATGCCGCTCGTGGCGCTGACGATCGAGCCCGATCGCTACGCGCCCAACGACGTGGGCGTCCGCGAGCTCTCGCTCGGCACCGACCTGATGGACGACACCTACTACGACACCCACGGCTACTCGCTGCTCGGCAACGCGATCGAGCTCCGCGGCCGCGCCCGCTGGGACAACGCGACGACCGTGCGGCGTCTCCTGATCGCCGCCAAGTTCGGCACCGAGATCGATGCCGAGGGCAACAAGGTCAACTCGAAGGTCGACATCCGCACCGACAGCGGCATGACCTACCTCGCGACGCTCGACGACGACGTCCGCCGCGGCAAGACCAAGTGGAACGGCGCGGATGCCGCCGCGACGCCGATCCGTGGCGTCTACGAGCAGCTCAAGGCGGAGAACGTCCTGCTCACGGTCGGCGCCCACCAGGGCGTGCTGCTGCTCGAGTCCCAGGCGCACCTCCGCTCGACGCGCAGCCGCTACCACATGAACGAGGCGAACCTGTCCAACGTCCGCGCGGTCTACGCGAACGCCGCGACGCGGATCCAGAACGCGCTCAACGTCGTCACCCGCGCGCGCACCGCCGGGACGATCCCCGCCGCCGACCGCGCCCGCGTCGATGCGATGGAAGCGATGGGCAAGGCGATCCTCGACCGCACCCTGCTCGTCCAGCGGATCAACGCGGCGGCTCCGGGCCTCGGCGTCACCACCGCGAACCTCGTCTCGCCCGATGCCTTCCCGACGCCGAGCGACGCGGCCGCGGTCGAGAAGCACCGGATCATCGCCGAGACGATCAACACCGTGTTCCACGAGTTCGCGGCGGCACTCGACGACACCGACCGCGCGATCACCGACGCCGCTGACGACAACTTCGACGTCTTCACCGACATGTTCCGCGCGTGGCGGGTCAGCCTCGACGCGACGATGGCGCGCAAGACCACGTTCGACTCGTTCCTCGCGTCGCACCGCAGCCTGTCGGCCGCCGCGAACCGCGCGGGAGCCATCGCCGGCTTCAACGCGTACGGCGCCGCGCAGCTCGCCGCAGGCAACGACGACTTCGACGACTTCGTCGCGCTCGACGATGCGGGCTGGACGCGCCTCGGCAACTACCTCGAGAAGATGACGCTGACGATCGGCGAGCGCCAGATCGAGACCGCGGGCCTCGCCGGTCGCATGCTGTGGTTCGACCAGGCGCGCATGTTCTGGGTGCCCGGCTCGTCGCGTGCCTCCTCGAACTTCATGATCGACACGACCGACATGACCGACATGATGTCGAACGAGGAGTGGGGCTCGATCCCGGAGGCCGAGCGCACGTTCGCGGCGCCGCTGCCGGCGACCAAGGTGTTCCACACGACGCTGGTCAACGAGCTCCAGATCGAGCTCGGGCTCGAGGCCGCCTACGTCGCCCGCCTCCGTGACCTCGACACGCAGGTCGCCGCGAACCCGACCGACGCCGCGCTGAAGGCGCAGCTCGCGGGCGCCCGGTTCGTGTGGGCGCAGTACACCGGCGCGATGAAGGTGCTGACCGAGCTCAAAGGCGAGAACATCCTGTCGCGCCTGCGCCGCGCCGGGGCACCGCAGGGGATCACGTGGGCCGCGCCGTCCGACTCGAAGGGCAACATCGCCCTCAAGATCCTCTCGGACCGCGACTGATCGCGGGCCGCCGCCGGGCACGGCCGCTCCCGGGCGCGCCGGTCCTCTTCGAGGGCTCAGGCGTGGTAAACCCGGCTCCGTGAAGATCCACGAGTATCAGGGCAAGCAGCTGTTCCGGAAGTACGGCGTGCCGGTGCCGATCGGCATCGCCGCGACGAGCGTCGAGGAGGCCATCGCGGCGATCCCGAAGGTGCAGCAGCAAGCTGGCACCGAGGTCGTCGTCGTCAAGGCGCAGATCCACGCGGGCGGCCGCGGCAAGGGGGGCGGCGTCAAGGTCGCCAAGACCAAGGCCGAGGCCGAAGAGGCCGTGAAGAAGATCTTCGGGATGAACCTCGTCACGCCGCAGACCGGCCCCGAGGGCAAGAAGGTCCAGCGGCTGCTCGTCGAGCAAGGGCTCGCGATCGAGCACGAGTACTACCTCGGCATGCTGCTCGACCGGACCACCGGCCGCGTGACCGTGATGGCGTCGCGCGAGGGCGGCATGGACATCGAGGAGGTCGCCGAGAAGCACCCCGAGAAGATCATCCGCGAGTCGGTCAACCCGGCGACGGGCTGGCAGGACAACCAGTCGCGGACGCTCGCCAAGGCGCTCGGCATCACCGGCAAGGTCGCCAACGAGCTCGCGATGTTCATGCGCACGCTGACCCGGGCGTACGACGACCTCGACTGCTCGCTCCTCGAGATCAACCCGCTGATCACGACCAAGGACGGCAAGGTCATCGCGCTCGACGCGAAGATCAACTTCGACGACAACGCGATGTTCCGTCACCCCGAGCTCGAGGAGATGCGCGATCCGAACGAGGAGGACGCGAGCGAGCAAGAGGCCAAGAAGTGGGACCTCTCGTACATCTCGCTCGAGGGCAACATCGGCTGCATGGTCAACGGCGCTGGCCTCGCGATGTCGACGATGGACATCATCAAGTTCTATGGCGGCGCGCCGGCGAACTTCCTCGACGTCGGCGGTGGCGCCACGGCGGAGAAGGTCACCGCGGCGTTCAAGATCATCACGAGCGACCCCGAGGTGAAGGCGATCTTCGTCAACATCTTCGGCGGCATCATGAAGTGCGACACGATCGCCGAGGGCGTGATCAAGGCGGTCAAGGAGACCGGCCTCAAGCAGCCGCTCGTCGTGCGGCTCGAGGGCACGAACGTCGAGCTCGGCAAGAAGATGCTCGCCGAGAGCGGACTCAACATCGTCGCCGCGGCCGACATGGCCGACGGCGCCCAGAAGGTGGTCCAGGCCGCCAAGGAGCAGCGCTAATGAGCGTCCTCGTCGGTTACGACACGCGGCTCGTCGTGCAGGGCATGTCCGGCACGGCAGGCGCGTTCCACGCCAAGCAGATGGTCGAGTACGGCACCAACGTCGTCGCCGGCGTCACGCCGGGCAAGGGCGGCAGCAAGGTCGCCGGGCTCGAGCAGGTCCCGCTCTACGACACCGTCGACGAAGCGGTGCGCCTCGCGCACGCGAACACGACCGTGATCTACGTGCCGCCGCCGTTCGCGGCGGACGCGATCCTCGAAGCGGCCGCCGCCGGGATCGAGACGATCATCTGCATCACCGAGGGCATCCCGGCCCGCGACATGATCAAGGTCAAGTACGTCCTCGATCTCGAGTACCCGGGCGTCGTCCTCGTCGGTCCGAACTGCCCCGGCGTGATCACGCCCGGTCAGGGC
>Ga0316601_100001299_pt1 | contig 12013 bp, 7 predicted proteins | sample OWC_soil_day5_no_FD_207663 | JGI IMG/M metagenome (GOLD analysis project Ga0316601, IMG submission 207663) | Wetland soil microbial communities from Old Woman Creek delta, Ohio, United States - OWC_soil_day5_noCT | ecosystem: Environmental > Terrestrial > Soil > Wetlands | place: USA: Ohio...
TGAATCTATTTCCGAGCTGACTTCCGGTTTCGGTCTCAGTTTTGCAACGTAAGTATAGTAGAATTTTAGCTGGCAGTCCATATAAGTGTTTAGCGCAGAAGGAGAGAATTGTGCCTTCTTATTGCAGCGTACATCATAAAAGTTCTGCAAACGTTTCATTACCTCCGGTGTTTTTTCGATGATAATTTCTTTGGCTGTTTGCGGAGATTGTCCTGCTTCTAGGTATTCGCGGGTAATTTCGTGCGGCCATTCAATAAGGAATTGCAGCATGAATCGCGACCACTCGCCACGGTTTAGCCCGTCTGATGCTGTGTTGTACATCAATGTTATGTTCTCGGCACGTTGCATCAGTCGATAGAAATAATAAGCATATACGGCATTCTTGTGCTCAATGGTGGTCATCCCGAATGCCTTGCGCAGATTATACGGGATGAATGACGAATCGCCGCTACCCTTAGGCAACTGACCTTCATTTAACGACATCATCACCAGATTTTTAAAGTCGAGGTTACGGGTTTCGAGCACACCCATTACCTGCATACCGATGGCCGGTTCTCCGTGGAAGGGGATGTTTGAGGCAGACAAAACCTTGTTTAGCAAGCGTTTGAAGGTTCCTGTCTGAACAATCAAATCGCCTTTGTCAATCATACTGCCAAGACGGTTGATTAGCGTATATGCTTTGAAGAGTGATTCACGATAAAGCTGATTAAATACATCATCGCTCTCTTTTTCCTTGTTGTATATGGTAGCAACTTCTTTGAGCGCATCGGAAAGATAGCGGCACAAATCCATATTACTTAGTTGTGGAGTGAAAAGTATTCCCAGAAAATCGTCCTGCTTTAACTCGGAAGGTAGAGGATAAAAACGATTCTTTTCAGTAAGATCCTTTTCCAGATCATTGGCTTTGGATGACAGCTGACGAGTATATGGGTGTTTCAGTACGGCCTGAACGGCAGAGTAGGCATATCTGCCCGTGTCGGTTCGGAAACCTTCGATCTGCAGCTCCAGTAAGGCGGTAATGAAACTGTGCACGGGTGTCTGAGCCAAAGGAAATCCCATAGTTATATTCACATGCTGCACGCTGTCGGGTATGGAATGCAGCACGGGTAGTAACAGTGCTTCGTTGCAAAGAACCACAGCACTTTCTGATTCTTTTCCGGTAACATTACCGCGAATCCATTCCGGAAGGAAGCGCGCCTGAGCATTTTCGGTAGAGGATGCAACAAAGCGCACCTTCTTTGGCTGAATCATTTTATTGAAGGTAACTCCGCTAAGGGCAGAAGGAAACTCTTTCAGGTTACGGCGAATAAATTCTCCCGCTTCATGATTCTTTTCATTGGTGTAGAATTCATCGTAATCCCAATAAAAAAGAGCTTTGCCGGCGTCACGAAGTAGCTGGAAGAACTTTGTCTCTACCTTATTCAGCACGTTGAACCCCACAAATACATAGGTATCATATTTCATTTGAGACGCATCAAGCTGCTCAATTACCGAACGGTAGAGCATTCCTTCATAGGCGATATTCTGATTAGCCAGTTCCTCTTTATATCGGTGGTAGATATTTCCGAGCACGTCCCACAGAGAGATAAATTTCTCTTTCAATGCAGTACGCTTCTCGATGGAAAAGTTCTGAAAAAACTGACGGATGGCTGCTTCCTGATCCTCATTAAGAAAATCGAAATCGTCCATTATATTCTTTAAGTCCTGCAGGTTGCTGAATAACTTATCTGCATCCACCAGATTCTTATCAGCATCGTCAAAATCACTAATAAGCAGTTCTCCCCAGAAATAGAAATCGTCCAGCGTTTCCTCGCTCTTAGTCTCCTCGCGGAATATCTTGTAAAGCTCGCAAACAAGCTTAATGGAGTCGCCAAGCTTCAAAGGATTCTCACTTCTTTGCGCCGATAACTGCTGAAACAGTTCGCTGATGCTGAGATAAGCCGGCGACCAGATGGGACGGTTTGCCTCTTCGGCGAGGTGTTCATTGAAAAATAATCCGGCGCGCTTGTTAGGGAAAATAACAGCTACGCGGGAGAGATCTGCTCCATGCCTTTTATATAAGTCTTTTGCGACGATACTTAAGAATGTTTCCATTGTTTGCTTCTTTGTTTTACCTACACTATTTTTATATAAAGTGTAGACTATTCTATTATAAGGTGTACACCTTATTTTGTTTTGCTCTACTATAATTTTAGAATATTCGGTGAAATGTTTGTTTAACTTCTGCCGGGTTTTGCCTTAGCTCCCGTTTTATATTCTATTAAATTCCAACTTATAATGGGTATTGCTAGCTTTTGCTTTGTAAAAATCAACATTGAATCCGTTTTTTATAACTAAAGTTTTAAACTCTTCAATATCTTTTTCTTCTGTTTTGCAGCCAAAGATTACTTCTTTAAGTGCTTCTTTTTTGAATTTAATAGCTCCTTTTTTTTGTTTATAAATTCGCACTTCTCTTTCATATTCCCAATCAGTCGATTTTGATTTTAACATACTAAATATAAATTCTTCTTGCTCTTTTAGGAAATCTCCTTCAGGATATTCTTCTAAATACTTCACTTTTATAGGTAATGTGAAAAGATCAGGATCAGATAATAGATCAAATTTTAAGCAAACACCTTTATGAGAATCTGCGTAATGAGACCACATTAAAATATTGTTATTCAATTCTGAGAAACAACAAATACCATGCATAGAAAGTACCTTTTGGATGCTTTCATTAACTAATTTGTTAAAATGAGGATTATTTATTTGTATGGCTTTACTAATAATTCCCTTTTTTAATGGTATATTGGGAAACAATGATTCTATTAATTCAGCATCTTGCTTATTCGATTTGGAAAGCATTTTACAATCAAACGGGTCATTAAAAATGCTAGGATCAGAAAACCAGAGCTCCTTATCATTAATTATTTTCATTGTATTTTCATTATTTAATGGTCGATATTTATATAAATATTGCATTAAATAATTGTCTTTTATAAGATCTAAAATAATATCCTTATCAATATCCTTTTGAAATTTATTCATATGTATATAATCATGAATGATTAAAATCCAACCTTTTCCAGTTCCCCATCATACACATACCAAAGGTATCCACTGATGTTTTTATAACCCATCTCAGCGAGTAAGGAAACATATCCTTTTACCTGCTCGTTGTATTTTTTGTTCTTCTTACCAAATTTGAAATCTACCACCACAACCTCATCGTCATTCATCATCACACGGTCGGGGCGGCGCACTTCGAGCGTACCTTTTTCCTTGTAGATGATGGCACATTCGTTGAATAACCGGTAAGCTCCCGAGTACCATTCCTGAACCATGGGGTGAGAGAGAGCCTTTTCTGCTGTTTTGCGAATTTCTTTCTCCGTTTTGCTGTCGGGTATTACCCCTTCAAAGAGCAATCGCTCAATGGCAGGCTGCACATCTTCCTTGGTTTCAATGGCTGAGAACAGCGTGTGAAGCAGTTGTCCCTGGTTGATGTATTTGCTGTCACCCTCGCCCGTATCGTCTCCTTTGATGAAGTCTGACGATCGGTTCGACTGTCGGAACTCGATATTGTGCAAGTGCGACTCAATCTGTACCGGAACACTGCTGGGGGGAGTAGTAAGCTTGTTGGTTGTAGCTTTCTGCTCCTTGACTTCCGACGGACAAAGTTTGCCAAATTCGTAAGGCGAGTCCTCATCCCACTCAATGGATTCTGCTACAGCGACCGACCGTAAAGCTCTGCCTAGCAATTCGGACACGGTATTCTTCAGATCTTTCTTTCCCCATACAATCAGATTCTTTTCTGCACGGGTAAAGGCTACATAAAGCAGGTTCAGATTATCTACCCAAAGCTGAAGGCGTTCATTCAGATAATCGTCTTTATAAATAGATTCCCCCATCGCCGAAGAATAATTCACAGGTACCAGATCGAGCTCATTGAATGGCGGTACGGTGGGTGAGCACCACACCAGCTGATTATTCGTTTCGTTCTCCAGTTTCCAGTCGCAGAACGGAAGCAACACGGTATGAAACTCCAGCCCTTTGGATTTATGGATAGACATGATTCGGATGCCCTCAATTTCGCCCGACGGAATAGTCTTGCTGCACAAGCGTTCCTCCCAATAAGTAATAAAAGAATCGGGGTCGGACGAGTTGTTTTGCAAGTATTCCACTACCGCATCGTAGAAAGAGAACAGGTAAGCATCCTGATTCTCTATCTTTTCCATCTCGAAAATGCGGAACAGCTCTTCTATCAGTTCGTAAAGAGGCATCAGAGGCAACGTTTCTCTTCCGGAAACGAATTCCGCAGGCAGGTAATTATCAATCTCGCTAAGCAGTAAAGTATTCAGGTCGACTTCTTGTTTCAAAACCTCATTTTGGTAAGAAGCCGCCAATTGTGCTTTCGCAATGGTATTTTCCGGATTGGAAAGATAACGCAGTGCATCAAGTATCATACATATAGCCAGCGAGGCATCCAGTCGGAAAGCCTCATCGGACACAATGCGATAGGGGAGATTCTCCTCAAAGAAGCTTGCTATCTGAGGGATAGTCTTGTTCTTGCGCACAAGGATGGTAATATCATTTAGTTTCACACCTTGCTCTATGAGGTCGTTTACCTCCTCGGCAAGAGATTCCATTGTGTATTGCACGTAATCTTTCCTTTCCTCCGGCGGAGTATCTTTATCATCACCGGCAAGGAACGAGATTTTTACGTAGCCCTTATCTTCTTTCTTGGGAGATTCCTGTCTAACGTCGGAATATGCATCCTTCAGACTGAAGCATTCTTCGTTCTGCTGTTCCCAATAAACATCGCACAGATAGTTGCAAGCTGAGGTAAACAAGAGGTTGTTGAACCGGATGATATTCGCTTCACTACGGCGATTGGTTGTCAGTGTCTTCACCCGAACTGGGAAACTATCCATCTTACCACGCAATCCATTCAGAATACCCCAGTCGCCGTTGCGCCAGCGGTAAATGGATTGCTTTACATCGCCCACGATGAGGCTGTCAGATCCTTGAGAAAGACCTTCGAGCAACAATAACTTAAAATTATCCCACTGCATACGCGAAGTATCCTGGAATTCGTCAATCATCACATTGCGAATGCTTGTCCCAATTTTCTCGAAGACGAAAGAAGAATCGCCGTCCTGCACCAATCGGTGAAGCAATGCATTGGTATCCGACAGTAGAAAACGGTTATTTTCCTTATTAAGAGAACGCACTTCCTCGTCAATATTAGCCAGAAGTCGCACTTTATTTACGTGTTGCAAGGAGAGGCGACAAGAGTTTACAATGGAACTATTTTTTACGCGATACTCTTCTGCTGCCTGCAATAAAGGAATAAGCTCTTCGCGAGCCAGTTCAATAATAAGATTTTTGCTTGGCGAAGTTTTGGTTGCCCAGTTATCCTCGCTCTCCAAACACTTTTCTACAGTAATGTTACGCACATCATTGCTCAAAATACCATTATGAATCTTATTGAAATAGCTGCCAATTCCTCGCGCACCGTTCTTTAAGTCGAGAGGGGTAAGCCCATGCTCTTCGAGTAATCCGTTAAACTGATCGGCAAATCCTTTCATCTGATCCAAAGCCTCCTCTTGTATAGCCTGAAGCTCTTTTTTGTAATTTCCTATATAATTAGGATCTTTTAGTTTGGCCCGCAGACCGCTTCCTTTTTCAATATATCCTTCATCGAAAATATTCCGTCCGAAGTTCTTAACCTCGCCCGATACATTCCAACGTTTATCGTCTTTTATACGCTCGTCAATATAATCGAGCAGCCATGCCAGCACTTCCGATGTGGGTTTAAGCTTTTCAATCATAGAATCAACGGCGTCGCTAAGCACTTCTGTATTGTTTAGCTCAATATTCAGATTCGGACTAAGTTCCAGTTCCCGTGCCAGATTGCGCATAACCGACTGAAAGAACGAGTCGATAGTCTCAACCCTGAACCGGCTATAGTCGTGAATCATATAGTTAAGCGCCGTACCTGCTGCTTTTCTCACTTCAGCTTCGGGCAGATTCAGCTCAGTGCAAACCTTATCAAGGTAAGCGGCAGAATCTTTATCGGCAGTCCATATTCCGTAAAGCTGGCTCAGGATACGTTCTTTCATTTCAGAAGTAGCCTTATTGGTAAATGTAACTGCAAGAATCTGCTGATAAGCCCGTGGGTTTTGTATCAGCAATTTAATGTATTCCACCGCCAGGGTAAACGTTTTTCCCGATCCCGCAGAGGCTTTATATACTAGTAGTTCTGGTGAAACACTCATTGTAAATGTTTTTGTTTATGCAAAACTACAGAAATAAATCGTATTATTTAGAAAAAAATCCTTCTAGTCCATGCAAAAAAATAACTTAGATTTTAAAGTAATGAGAAACAACTCCTTTAAAATCTAAGTTATAAATAGTTCTATTAATCTTTCTTTAAGCAGTTTTATCCTGATACAAAAATCGCTTAATACTCTTTTTTGCCGTTTTTTCAAATTCGTGATGTCGAATCTTGACTCTGGAAATTTGTTCGTATTTCGCTATCTGCTGGTTCAATGAAACACGATTCGTTTCCATAGCCTTCTCAATATCATCATCATTAAGTCGGTTGGCGTAAGCAAGCTCATAATCAGGATATATCAGTGCCACAAGTTCTTCTTTTTCCATTATAACGACTGATTTTGAAACGTATGGCATATTATTAAGTATTAGCTCAATTTATCTATTAATTCCCTGAAAACAAAGAAGCCCGGATATTAGATCTGTTAAAACAGGCAGATCTAATATCCGAGCTAATTATATATTGCGATCTTTTTATTAACTTCAATGAAATGAATAAAAAGTCAAAGTTTTGATAAAGTGATTTATCCCTGAATATCCTGATACATGAATCGTTTAATGCTCTTCTTTGCTGTTTTTTCAAACTCTTCGGGATGCAATTTTACTTTGCTTATCTGAGAATAACCCGGTAACTGCTGATTTAAAGAAGCGCGATTGGTTTCCATTGCTTTTTCAATATCCTCATTGCTTAGTCCGTTGGCAAAAGCATCATCGTAATCAGGATATATTAATGCCACAAGCTTTTCATTTTGCATCACAATAATTGATTCTGAAACATATGGCATATTATTGAGCACAGATTCAATCTCTTCAGGATAGATATTTTGTCCGGAAGCATTCATAAGTAGATTCTTGCAGCGTCCCTTAATACTAATGTTTCCTTCTTTGTCCATCACTGCCATATCACCGGTATGTAGCCAGCCGTTCTCGTCGATAACACCTTTTGTGGCCTCTTCATTTTTATAATATCCCAGCATCATATTCTCACCTCTGCAGATAAGTTCGCCGGGAGTGCTTTCCGGATTTTCCGATACAACGGCAACTTCCATACGCGAAGCAGCTTTTCCGCAGCACTTTTGCTTTAACTCAGACCAGTGACTGGATGCTATGATTGGAGCGCATTCCGTCATACCGTATGCAATGGTGTATGGGAAATTAATAGTTCTCAGTAAAGATTCAATTCCTCCATTCAGAGGTGCACCTCCAATAATTATTTCGTCAAAGTTTCCACCAAAGGCATCCATCGCTTCCTGTCTGATGGATGCTTTGAGCTTTTCATTTACGATAGGTACCTGAAGCAGAATTTTGTTTACTCTGTTATCAAATCTTGGAAGAATGTTTTTCTTTATGATCTTTTCTACGATAAGTGGCACACAGGAAATCAGTTTTGGTTTGATTTCCGAGAATGATTGTGCAATAATCTTCGGTGAAGGCATGCGGGTAAGGTAGTACACGTGTGCTCCGGCACAAATACCATAAAGGAAATCGTATACCATTCCGAAAATATGTCCCATTGGCAGAATTCCTACCAAATTATCTCCCGGACCAATCGGGTGCTTTTCCCAGCAATACTCCACGTTTGATGTAAGACTGCGGTATGGCAGCATTACTCCCTTAGAGAAACCTGTAGTACCTGATGTGTAATTGATTACAGCAAGTTCTTCGGGGCTGTCTTTTCGGTAAGATATATCGTGTGGACGGAAGTTGCACGGATATTTTTTGCCGTAAAGGGCATTAAGATGCTCGTGCGCATAGCTTAACTTCTCAGAGCGTGATACAACAAGATCAAATGTATTGAGCACAATAATACCTTCCAGATTAGGCATAAGCTCTTCATTCAGATTTTCCCATACCTGATCTCCCACAAACATAAATCGAGCTTCGGAATGGTTAACTATATTGTGTATATTATCTGCCTTGAATTCGTGAAGAACAGGAACAGCAACGCCTCCATAAGTAATTGTTGCCAGTACGGCCACCGCCCAGAAGGAACTATTTCTGCCGCATACGGCAACTTTATCTCCCTTTTTAATACCGGCTTCTTCAAATAGAAGGTGAATTTTTGCTATTTTTCTTGCTACGTCTTTATATTGAAATGTCTCTCCGTTGTAGTCTGTCAGGGCGTTTAAATCCCAATTGTTGATGATGCTTTGTTCTATATATTTTATAAAGCAGTCTTGTTGTTTCATAAATCTAGTTGCACAAATGATTTGTTTTTGTGCAAATGTAAGCAGCATAGCCTTTATAAGGAAAAAAACTAATAAGTTTTAGGGTAAATTAACGAGTATAAGAAACTCAATGAAACTTACCAGAAATGTGTTCAATATCTATCTTTATCACCTGAATTCGTGTAATTGCCTGATTGATATATTTTTCCCCGGTTTCCATGTGCTCAGGAGAATATTTTTTCAATAATAACATCATTGCGTAACGAATTTCTTCTTCCGAGGTTACAAAGCTTGCTTTACCAAATGCCATGCTACTTTTATAATTTGTAGTGAACTTCTCAGCAATAACTTCGGCATTCTGAACTACGCAAAAGCTTACTTTATTATTTTCTTTTAGGCTACGAAGTTTTTCTCCTTCTGTGGCACAGTGGAAATAAATATGGTTTTCTTCAACAACATAGTTAAGTGGTACACCATATCCGTAATTGTTCTGTCCACACATAGATAAAATACCGTATGATCCGTTTTCAAGAACTTCTTTTGCTTGTTGAGAATCCATTTCTCTCTCTTTTCTTCTTATTTCTGCAAACATCTTTTTTCGTTTTTAGTTTGACAAAAGTAAATATATAAAGTAATAGAACAAATATCCCGATGCTTAAAAAAGCACCGGGATATACAAAAACTGGTTAGGGGATAAAATTGTTTTATATAATAAAAAAGAATCTTTATGCAAGGAATGATGCAATATCTTCATCAACAGTACTTATTCCACCGATTCCAAAGTTTTCTACCAATACTTTTGTTACGTTTGGTGAAAGGAATGCAGGAAGAGTAGGACCAAGGTGAATCTTTTTCACTCCTAAATGAAGCAGTGCAAGCAATACGATAACTGCCTTCTGTTCGTACCATGCGATATTGTAGATGATAGGAAGATCGTTTATATCTTCAAGTTCAAATACTTCTTTCAGCTTCATGGCGATTACAGCCAGTGAGTAACTGTCGTTACATTGTCCGGCATCGAGTACGCGAGGAATTCCGTTGATGTCTCCCAATGGAAGTTTGTTATAACGATACTTAGCACAACCGGCAGTAAGGATCACTGTGTCTTTAGGCAATTTTTCTGCAAACTCAGTATAGTAGCTGCGGCTCTTCATTCTTCCGTCGCAACCGGCCATTACAAAGAATTTGCTGATGGCTCCACTCTTAACGGCATCCACAACTTTGTCGGCCAAAGCTAGAACCTGAGCGTGTGCAAATCCACCCACAATCTTTCCACTCTCAATTTCTGTTGGTGGCTGACAGGTTTTAGCATGTGCAATAATAGCAGAGAAATCTTTTGGCTGACCATTTACACGTGCCGGAATGTGAATAGCTCCTTCAAGTCCGCTGGCTCCTGTTGTATAGATACGGTCTTTGTATGTAGCGTTCTTAGTAGGAGGAACAATACAGTTGGTTGTAAAGAGCACCGGACCGTTGAATGTTTCGAATTCTTCTTTTTGTTTCCACCATGCATTACCATAGTTACCTACAAGGTGCTTGTATTTTTTCAATTCAGGATAGTAGTGTGCAGGAAGCATTTCGCTGTGAGTGTACACATCAACACCTGTTCCTTCAGTTTGTTGCAGAAGTTCTTCAAGATCTTTGAGGTCGTGTCCGCTGATAAGGATACCAGAATTTTTACCTACGCCGATGTTTACTTCAGATAACTCAGGATTTCCGTAGTGACCGGTATTGGCTGCATCAAGCTGTGCCATAGCACTAACACCATATTTACCTGTTTCAAGAGTTAATGCGATTAACTCGTTTGCACTGATGTCGTTTCTTGTAATTTCTGCAAGGGCGTGTTGCATGAATGCAAAGAGGTCTGCATTTTCATTGTCCAGATTCCAGGCATGTTCCATGTAGGCAGCCATACCTTTAATACCATAATGTACAAGTTCTTTCAGAGAACGGATGTCTTCATCCTGATTACGAAGTACACCTACAGTTTTAGATTTTTCTTCGAACTCACTTTCGTTACCATCCCATGTACATTCATCCGGAGGATTTGGAAGAGTAACTTGCTTAGCCAGCTCTTTCTTCAAAGCAAGTCCACTCTTTATTTTTTCTATAATAGCCTGTTTGTCGAAGTTTGCATTGGTAATGGTCATAAACAATCCGTCGAACACAAACTTATCAGCTTCAGAAGAAGGAGTGCCAGCCTTGCGCAATTCTTGATTGTAAACCGCAACACCACGTACTACAAACAAAAGAAGGTCTTGCATATTAGCTACTTCGGGAGTTTTTCCACAAACACCACTCAAAGTACACCCGGTACCTTTTGAAGCTTCTTGACATTGAAAACAGAACATACTCATAATCTTATTACTTTTAGAAGTTAATTACTAATTTTTGATGTGACAAAGATATGAGGTAGTATAGATGTAATTCTGTAACCAATGTTACAACAGTGAAAATTTATTTTTTTTATTTAGAGATAAACGATTAATCGTGCTTATCAGATTCTATTAATTCTTTAATTTCGTTGATATGTAAATTAAGATGGTCGAGATAACCGGTAATCATCTCTTGCAATGAAACTTTATTGCCCTCGAAGTCTGTCCAGGAGTTCTTTAAGGCTAAGAAATCTACCTGATTAATAATTTGAATAATATGTAGGTTATAGAATTTCCAAAGCTGAATAAGGTTGTGCCAATCGGATTCCTGATAATTCTGAATAGTAATCCAAAGATCATTATCTTGTCTATAGTCGGGAAACACAAGTTCCTTATTATATTGAAGACGTACCATTCGCTGATGGTTATTTGAAGCAGAATCTACCAGATGCCCAAGAATTTGAATAATGTTTCGGTTTTGTTTGTTTCGTCTCTCAATGATAACTTCCTTATTCAGGGAAGTTAATTTAGGTTCCCAAATCTCTATGATTTGAGTTATCCCCTTAGTGGTTTTAATAAAATCTGTTTTCATACTTTATAGAGATTAAGATAAATGAATTCTTGTATAACAGATATTTTATTGAATAAGTTTTTTAAGCTTTTCCGGATTTAGAATTGTAATATTTTTCCTGTCAACAGATATAAGTCCTTCATCTTGCATGTGCGCAAGTTCCCTGGCCAGTGATGGACGAGATACGCCAAAGTAATCTGCCATTTCCTGTTGCGAGCGGTCCATTACAATTTTATTGCCGGCCGAAGCGGAGAGCCTAAGAATGTAAGACGCAAGTTTTTGCTTGATACTTTTAAATGAAAGAAAGAATAATTTATCCGATAGAGTTTTGGCATAATTTGCCGATGTATTCAGATAGTTTTCCAGGAACAGCTGGTTGCGTTGAAAAAGCAATAGCACACTTTCCTTGGGAATAAACAGAGCATCTACCTCTTCATTGGCAGTGACTTCTACCGGATATTTGTTTTCTGTTCCGAAAAGAAATAAAGGAGCCAAGGCACGGGGTGAAGCTATATCTTCAATTTTGATTAGTTTACCCGAGTAATCAATCATTTCGCCCCTAACACTTCCTTTTAAAAGAATGA
>Ga0316601_100001305_pt1 | contig 12002 bp, 8 predicted proteins | sample OWC_soil_day5_no_FD_207663 | JGI IMG/M metagenome (GOLD analysis project Ga0316601, IMG submission 207663) | Wetland soil microbial communities from Old Woman Creek delta, Ohio, United States - OWC_soil_day5_noCT | ecosystem: Environmental > Terrestrial > Soil > Wetlands | place: USA: Ohio...
TTGGATTGTCTCATAAAGCCCGGACTCCGCCGCTTCTATCGCAACCGGTAATCGGTGATTCGTAATACCGATGTGTCGTATCATTCCCTTTGCCTTAGCCTCCAGCATCGCTTCATATAATCCGGTTCCGTCTCCCGGCTTCGGACAAAAGCTTGGGTTATGAAACTGATAGATATCCAGATAATCCGTCTTCAGATTCGTAAGTGTAGTCTCAAGCTGCTGCCAGAATTCCTCCACCTTCATCGTCATGGTCTTCGAGGCAAGGAAGATCTTGTCTCTGACCTCACTTAGAGCATAACCCAGTTTCTCCTCGCTGTCGGTATAGAATCTGGCAGTATCATAGAAATTAATTCCGCTTGCATATGCTTTCTTCAATATCGCTGCTGCTTCCTCTTTACTAATTCTTTGAATGGGTAAGGCTCCGAAGCCATTCTTGTTCACTGTAATTTGTGTGGATCCTAATGTAATCTGGTTCATAACAATCTCCAATCTGCCGACCGGCAGCCTTCATCATTCGTTCAGCTTATCCCAATCGACCTCTAATGGTTTAATTGTAACATTATTCATGTCGGATTTAAAGGTTTTTATCCATTCGGGCTGGGCAGGCAGTTCCTTCGCCGGATCACCAATCTCCGGGAAATCAGCATAATCCTGATGGACCACTGTAATTCCATTCAGCTTCCACCACTGCTCATCGGTGAGCCTCTGGGTGCTTGTGAACTCATAATGAGAATATACGCTGCCCCGGCTCAGATAGAGCTTTCCATTGATCGATACCACTACATAGATTTGGTCGTAATACCCGGTCCCCAGTGTCAGATAGGCTCCACTTGCCGAACTGATATCCGATACCAGCATATCACTAACCTCTATACTTGGGTAATCCTCATCTACAATTCCATCGAGAAAATTCTTCGCTATATTCTCCATACTTCCGCCATATCGTAACAGGCGGTCATTCTGATCCTTGGTGAGCGGTTCATTATTCAGCTCCTTCTTCGAACACTCAATCAGAAGCTGCAGCAATTCCTTATATTCCGTTGCTCCGTTCGTTAGGCTCTCATTTAGCATTCCCCGCTCTTTTAATACGGATAAGGTATAATCCGTAAGATAATACAGCTTAGTATATAATTCAACCTCCGGTTCAACATAGTGATAGTCAGCGAACTCCACCGGTCCACCCATCTCCGCCATGGCTTGTTTTCCATATAGTACAGTATCGTGCTTTAATTCCGTATAACTTCCAAGTGCTGTGCTTAGTGCCTTGTTTCTCCATGCCTGGGTAGTCATGAAGCTCGGCATTCCCGAGTTTGAATCATACTCCGTCAAGGCACTTTGCAGTGTCCAAAGCCATCCGGTATAGAGGTTGGTGGACCAATACTCCGAAGTAAAGCCGGCCACCTTATCCTTCCACTGTTTGTAATTGGTGGCGTATTCGGGCCACTGCTCCTGAGGCATGTATACCTCGAATTGAAGCTGCTCTGCCAGGTTACTGCCAAGCACACCCATCACATCCAGGCCGCTTGGTATCGGGCGTACGATGGGTTCAATCAAATCCTGTAATATATCGCTGTCCAGAATATATCTTTGACCTATAAACCGAAACTGCTTCTCTGTCTGCAGTGTGGAACCGAGGATCTTACCTTGAATCTGCGGTTCCGGCAAAGCCCGTACTGCAGCCTCGAGCACATCATAATATTCCTTATCGTTGAACCGGTTCGGATCCTCATTCTCTCCGAATACCTCTTTCCGAAGCTTATTCATTGTAAAAACATCAATATCATCGGATAATCCGACATAGCTGGCCGTCGGAAGATATATATTTGACCAGAGTTCTGCATCACAGATCTGTTCTGATTTTGCGAAGGTAGTATAGGTAATCAGTAAAGCCTGCAACACCTGATTATACTGATAAACCTCCTTATCATAGAACGAAAAAGGCAGTGTTCCAAACCACATCATCGTTCGGAAGAACCTGCCAAGCTCCTCACTTCTTGTATAGTGTCCTCGTATGGTATATTGGCTGTAATCTATATCCTTCTGTAACAGAGGAGATTGTGCGATACCTGCTGCCTTATCACACAACTCATATTCGCGTTTTGCTATATCAAGAAGTGAAGCATCAGTTACTATGGGTAGCTCTGTGTTCTGCAGCATCAGCATCCTAGCCACCAGAAAATAGATTACATTATTCTTCTGCAACTCCTTCAGCTCGGTATCTTCCAGTGTGCTATAAAGCAAGATTGATTTATCCAGCATCTGCTTTGTCATCAGGTCAAGGTCTTCGTAGAGATACGCTGACTCGACATTAATTAAGGATTTATCATAAAACTGGTGATAGAGATGAAGAACAGAATCCGAGGTAATAAAATTCGGTATTCCCTGATATTCATTAGAATCATAGGTATAATACATCTTCGTCGACTGCGAGGGAAGCACAACAAAACCATTTGTCTCCAGTTTCTTGATCTGATCCGCACTAAAGCCCGAAAATTGATCCATATTCTCTATATTAGAGAGCTTTTTGGCTATCTTATAAACAGGTGCGTTGGCCTTCATCACGGGCTTCTGGTAAGCTGCCTTCTGTGGCTTGACACTTTCAACTGAGGTCCAGTCCGGATCCAAATAGAGGAGCCCGGCCTTCTCTCCTTGCACCTCGGCCGGAGTGGGCGTAGCCGTCGGTGTAGCCTCCAAAGTCCCATTGTCCGGTACGCCGGTTATTGCATCCGTCTGATCTTTCGGCTTATTACTCTGACATCCGGATAACACAAGACATAAGCATAGTATAAGTACATATATTCTTTTCATAATCCGCCTCCATTCCTCTTTACGATTGAAGAAGTACCTCTTCAATCCTTCACCTCTGTTACGAATCCATTTTCCAACATAAACAGTTTCTTGTATTCCTTCTCCTTCCGATAGGTCATCGAAAGACGGTTCTCCTTAACAATCTTCACTTGTATAATATCCTCATAGTCTTCACTCTGCGCCAGCAAAAGAAAGCCAAAATCAAACCAATGGTACACAAAAAGCCGGTCCATCCCCTCTTTTGTGTTGGAGATAAACAGAATCTCCTCACCACCCGCATCGACCAGATCTCCGGTAATAAAATCTTCCCAACTCCCAGCAATATCGGAACCGGTCCATTTTTTCACCAGCTTTCCCTCCACATAGTCGAAGATAAAAAGTCGGTTTCTCTCTTCTTTATCATAGAAAGTGGTCTTTCTGACCGCAGCGACCAAATCCTTCGTTCCATCCCCATCCACATCGGACAGTGCTAATTTCCAGGGCTTCAGGCCGCTGAAGTCATTCTCATAGCTTCTCTCCCAGCTACCATCCTTCTCCTGACTAAACACCAGAAACCGGTCTCCATAAACCTTATCTCCCGTTGTACTGACAAAAACATACGCAGTATCTTCCGAGATAACGGAAGCAATCCATATCTCATTCTCCTGTAATGCATTCCGCAACTCATCTTCCGTGGTCCTGATCCGGCTACAGCTGCAAAGTAAAGTAAGTACCATCAGACTAATGCCTATCCAATAGAGCCTTAAATTCCTTATACTCCTTATTCTTCTTTTTCCGTTCCCATCATTAGACTTCATACCGGTCCCTTTTCCGTACCATCTATATCATTATCAACAGGTATTTCCTACTCTATACATATCATCCATTTTAGCCATATTTTACCACCAAGCAGGTGCAATAACAATACTGCAAAAGGTCCTTAAGGAATCTTTAAGATTATGGTAGCAAGAGCTCCCTGCACGGAACGCATTTATGTAAGGGACGCAATTTACGATATAGAAAAAGCGTAGTGAACATACCTCAAACCTACTTGAAGGTATACTCACTACGCTTTAATTATGTCATTATAAATTAATTATCTTCTGCCTCTATTACCCTGTCCACCACGGTTGTCTCTGCCACCGAAGCCATTATTCTTCTCAGCTTTTTTTGCTCTTCTACAATCAGGGCATCTAACTGGCTCATTATCGAAACCTTTCTCCCTATAAAAAGCCTGCTCACTCTCAGTAAATACAAATTCTGCTTTACAATCTTTACATACGATTACCTTGTCTGCCATACTACGTTCCTCCTTGATAAAAGATATAATTCACTACTTAACAATAGTTCTGTTCCAATAGATTAACGCAGCCGGCCTAAGGAAATCGATCATGATTAATTTATGGGAATAACTTGATTATATCATGCCCTTAATTAATTGCAAGCCATATAGCCTTAATAAAAAGACATTCTGGTAAATATTTTCTCTCATCGATCCTTCTATGACCTAAAATAAAGCCTTCTTTAATATTTCTCGACAAAATCCACCTGATTCATTAAAGGATTGCCCTCGATATAACTGATCAGATTTCGGTAGAAAATATTCATCCTTCTCGTCTCGTTCGTCGGAGAACCTCCTGAGGTGTGAGGGGTCAGAATCACATTCTCAAGCTCCCATAGAGGACTATCCTGCGGTAGTGGCTCCGGCTCGGTTACATCCAGTCCTGCTCCGGCGATCCACCCTTCCGATAATGCCCTGATCAAAGCTTCCTGATCCACTAGAACTCCTCGCCCGATATTGACAAGAAAGGCTTCCGGCTTCATTAATCGAAGCTTCTCCTCGTTGATGATGTTCCTTGTCTTATCTGTATTCGGCAGAGCCAGAACCAGATAATCCGACTGTTTCAATACCTCATCCAACTCCTCCATAGAATATAACCGATCAACAAAGTCCGGCTTTTGTGATAGGGTGCGCTTTACAGCGAGAACGGTAGCTCCCCACGCTTTTGCTCTCTGCGCTATCTCTGTCCCGATGTCTCCAAGACCGAGAATTCCGATTGTAGATCCAAAGAAGTCTTTAACCTCCCATTTTCTATGCCAATCCTTTGCGGTTTTGCGATATGCATATTCCTGCAAGTTGCGGTTATGAGCCAATATCATCGCAAATACATGCTCTGCAATCGGCATACCAAATACACCGCTGGAGGTTGTTACACGTATATCTTTATTACAAAAAGCTTCTGTATCGGTAAATCCATCTGCGCCTGCACTTGGTAGATGGAGCCACTTCAGGTTTTTCGCCAAACTGAGCTGTTCCTCCTCTAACCATCCAAAGATGATCTCGGCTTTACTGATCATATCGGTGGTTACTTCCTTCCCATTTGTGACAGTAAGTACTATCTGCGGTACTGCTTCCTTGATCTTCTTCTGATTTTCTTCGGATAAAGTAAAAATGATATTGGTAATTACCAATATCTCTATTTTATCTTTCATTTGTTGCCCCTCCTTAAGTCACGATAACGTTTTAGCTTCTGTTGGCATAATTTTAACACTTTTTCTCTTCAAAGTGCAAGTATTTACAAGACATAAATCGACAATTAAATACTTGCATTATAAAATTTGTGCTATAATAGATTATAGCGTAGTGAGTAAATTGCGAATGAAGCATTCGCACGACAAGCTTGCTTGAATATATGTGATCGGAGCTGACGATCATGAATATGTTCTTAACACATCTATCCTACGGGGGTGATAAAATGCGCACGGACAATCGACTGACACAGGCATATAAAAATGCAAAGGTCGAATATTTTGATGAAAATTCTAAATTCATCTTCTTTAGTGATGTTCACCGTGGCGACGACAGCGTATCGGACGAATTTAGACGCAATCAGAACATCTTTCTGCATGCTCTGAATTATTACTATAATCAAGGTTATGTCTATGTTGAGGTTGGCGATGGCGATGAGCTCTGGGAATACCCGGCCTTTAAGCATATCCGACTTGCCCATACGGATATTTTTATTATTCTTAAGAAATTCTTCGACGACCAGCGGCTCATAATGCTTTATGGCAATCATAATATCTATCTTAAATCGAAACAATATGTGGGTGAGAATTATTTTACATATTATGATGAATATCATCAGGAACGAGTGGAGTTGTTCAAAGGTCTGGAGCCTCAGGAAGCACTTGTCTTAAAGCACAAGACTACCGGTCAGGAGATTCTTACGGTACATGGTCATCAGGGAGACTTTATGAATGACCAGCTTTGGTTTGTATCCATGTTTTTGCTTCGATACTTCTGGCGGTTCATGCATGTTGTTGGTTTTGAGAACCCTTCCAGCCCGGCCCGTAACCTGTACAAACGGCACAAGGTGGAGCTAGCCTATAACAAATGGATTCAAAGCCATAAAATGATGTTGATCTGTGGACACACTCACCGTCCTAAATACCCAAAGCCGAATGAACTTCCTTATTTTAATACCGGTTGCTGCATTCATACCCGAGGCATTACCGGCATCGAGATTCTTCATGGTAAAATTATCCTGGTGGATTGGAGAATCATCGCCGATGACAATGGTATCGTAAGAATTGAACGTGTCGTGGTACGCGGACCTGAACCGATCGAGCACTTCAACAGCACAAATAACCCATATTCAGAACAAAATAAAAATTCACAAGAAGAGGATGATTAACCATCTCTTTCTATCGGATGTTATATTGATACAAGTAATAAATTTTCACCTCCGAGGGTAAGCTATTCTTGGAGGTGATTAATTTTGAAGGTAAGAGACATCATGACCAAAGAAATTGCAAGCCTAAGATCTGACGATACAATCGAACACGCAGCTCAGCTGATGAAGCAGTATAATTGCGGTTCCCTTCCGGTATGCACCCAGGACAAGCTGATTGGTATAGTTACTGACCGAGATATTGCTGTTCGTTCCGTAGCCACCGGCGAGGATGTAACCAGCCGAAGAGTTGGAGACATCATGACAAATGATGTGGTTTTTGCCAATCCGGAGACCGATGTAAATGACGCCGCCAGAATTATGAGTGACCGCCAGATTCGCCGTCTACCCGTTGTCGAAAACAATAGCCTGATCGGTATTGTCGCCCTCGGTGATATCTCACTGGAACCAAAATGCCAGGATAGCGCAGAGGATGCTCTTAAAAACATCTCCAAACCAGGTGCAAGTATAAGATAGCACCCGGCTAATATTTATACCAGTATATTAGTAAAACGGGCTATAGCAAATACTCACTTATTATAGGGGTATCATTTTTGCGATAGCCCGTTTTTACTTGTTTTCTTATTATTCAAATCGGAAGTACATAAAATCAAAATCACTGCCCGGAAGAAAGAGGAAGGTCACCTGTTGCTTACCGGTTACGGAAGTAAGATCAAATTCTTAGCCAATAGGGAACATCCGCAAATGACATGTTTGGGAAAGCCTTCCCCGCCAAAATCCATATCCTGATATACCAGTGTCACATTGTTGCCGATATGCTCTACAGCTTCCTGAATTCAAAACCCTTCAGATCCAGTCTACGCTTCAACACGATGCAGAAGGTGGTAATCCCTTTCAGACGTCTTGGCAGTTTGAAGGTGTTCGGAATATAGTAACCCCAATTTGGCTTCGCCTGATAGGTGGTCTGAAGCAGCAGCTTTGCCTCCGGATCACCCGGCATGCCTTCCCATAGCTCAATCGGTAACGGCGCCTCGTCATTGAAGAAGATGGGAATGGTGACTTCATCGGAACCGAATTCACCAAAATCCAAATCACGGAAGCCGACCTGGTTCTCCACCGATTCATTTGTGGAGATACCACTCTGCAGTCCACTGCTTAACTCTAAATTGGAGGCATTATATAAGCCTGCATATACAAATTCATAAGGATTAACGGTTACTGCACCCATACCGGTTATCACAAATTCAAACTCTGATACAATCTCCGAGCTTCTTTTACCATTATTCGCAGTACAGCGAAGTCGAAACTCCCCATCGCCGACTGCAGTAACCTCAGCTTCCATACCATATGCTCTCAGTTCTACTATGTTTGTCTTTATTCCTCCCGAAGTCACTACCTTCCATGTGATATCATGATAGGTGGTATTCTCGGGTAACAACTTAGCGGTAACCTTAGCAGAGGGATGCTCCCTCGTCAGTGCAGATCCCCCATGGTTGGTCAGTTCGATCTTCCGAATTGGAATCTCTGTGTTCACTTCGGAAGTAATATTCTCCATCCAGGCAGAGACTCCCGGCAGATGCTTTCCTTCTTTTGCTCTCAGGGTTAGCTCAGCTTTTGTAATCCCAATGGAAGTGACCTCAAGATATATCTCTCCCGGTTCCAGCTTAGCGGCAATGATTGCGAGTAACTTCCCGCTAAATAGCTTCCGGCTCGTTCCTTTATACTGGTCATAATCCGTACTATCCCCATTATCAAGGCCCACCAGGCGGCCTGCCCCGGTTACCTTTACTTGTACCCGGTTGTTAGCATTGGCCACCGGATTGCCCTGTGCATCGACGGTGGAGATCTCAACGAAAATCAGATCAAGACCATCTGCTTCAAGTTCCGTCTTATCCGGTTTCAGAATGAGTCTGTCCGCATCCGAAAAGGAGTATTGTGTATCAGTTGCAATTACCTCACCCTTCTCATCATATGCTACCGCTTTCAGTATGCCCGGCTTGTATGGAATTCGCCATTCCCCACTCAGCTTCTTGCCTGTAACATGATCAATATTAACGGCTCCAAGGGATTCGTCATTAAAGAACAACTCTGTCCTCGGTGCATTCGAGTAGATCTTAATATCAATTAACTGGCCTTCGTTGAAATCCCAATACGGAAGCAGATGTATCATCGGATTGACTTTATAGTCCGTCCATTCCGCTTCGTATAGATAGGCAGAATCCTTACGAAAGCCGGCCGTATCTATGTGACCAAAGTAAGAATTCTTCGTTGCATAGGGTGTCGGCTCCCCGATATAATCAAAGCCGGTCCAGATGAACTGTCCCAGACAGTACTTCGCATCCCGGTCATCGATGATATTCTTCTGAACACACTTCGCACCCCAGTTTGTTGTACAGTTATCTAAGGAGGAGCATTGCTCATCTTCGTGTGTAACTACTACTTTATTCAGAGGAAAATGATATATCCCCCTGCTCTGTATCGTGGAGGCAGTCTCACTTCCGTAGATTACCCAATTCGGGTGAGCTTTGTGGTGCTCCTCGTACAGCCATTCTCCGTAATTATAACCAGCCACGGACACTTCCTCGGCACACTTCTGCGCATTTTCCCAAGCCATATAATTAGAGCCGATGGTATCAAGCCCATTCCGCAAGGGATCATGCAGTCTGACGAGTCTGACCAGCTCTCTGGTTACCTCCAGACCACGGTGATCTGCATGGGTATCATAGATCTCATTACCGATGCTCCACATAATAAGGCTGGGATGATTCCTATCCCTACGCACCCAGCTTGCAACATCCTTCTCATGCCATTCCGGGAAGAAGCGGGAGTAATCATACTCTGTCTTTGACCTCTCCCACATATCAAAGGCTTCCGATACTATGAGAATTCCCATCTCATCCGCCAATTCCATCAGCTCTACCGCAGGCATATTATGTGAGGTTCGTATTGCATTGATGCCCATCTCCTTGAGCTTAGTCAGTTGTCGCTTCAATGCTGTTCTATTCACTGCAGATCCCAGGGCTCCCAGGTCATGATGCTCGCAAGCACCATGAAGCTTGACTTGTCGTCCATTCAGATAGAAGCCGGTATGATTGTCTGCTATGAAGGAGCGAAAGCCAAAGAATTGCTGCTCTTCGTCAACCGCCTTGCCTTCGACAATCAATTCCGTCTTGAGCCTGTATCGATAAGGATCAAGAATATCCCATTCCCTGATCTGTTCCAGAGTTAGCTCTTGCTTATTATAAGTAATCGAACGTCCGACCAGAAGCTCTTGCTCAGACACCGCCATCTCCTCATTTTCCCCGTTAAGAACTGTGTGACGGAGTACTACCACAACCAGCGATTGCTCTGAACGACTGATCATTTCGGACTGTATCAGCATCTGCCATTGCTGATGCGAATTCTTAGTCGTGATATAGATTCCGTCCGCCACCAGATGGAGAAGCGAAGTTGTCTTCAGCCATACATTACGATAGATGCCCGCTCCGGAATACCAGCGGGAATTTGGATCCTCGTGAATCACTCGAACCTTAATTTCGTTCTTACCTACAATAATATATTCAGTAATATCGAATTCAAAGGAAGAATAACCATATTTCCATTCGCCTACCGTCTGATTATTAACATATACGGTGGAGTTCATATAGACCCCTTCAAAGCAGAGGCTGATGCGTTCCTCTTGGATCTCTTCCAACGTAAAGCTCTTCCGATACCAGCCCTCACCGGTTTCATATAAATCCTTCACATTATAGATGAGCCAATCATGAGGCAGGTCGACCTTCACCCATGCTATCTCGTTTCGGCTTGTCTCTTCAAGCCGGGTTCCCAGTACCTGCTTGGTAAATTCCCAACCATCATTAAATAACCTTTTCCTGCTCATGCGCTTCCTCCGAAAAAATCTAGATTTACATGCAAAAATAAACTTTCTTCATTATTTCATACTTATCCGCATATTGTAAAATAATAATAGGAATGAAGCTCTTATCCTATTAAAATAGTAGGTAGAAAGAGTACCATCCTGATACTCATTATGTATATTATAACATTAAGTGGCGCTAAAAATAACTTTAATTATTAGTCTAAAACATCATATACAATCGAACATTTTCCACAATTTATGACATTAATTAGTATAATTTTAATTGAATTTCCTTTCTTTCATGATACAATAAAGCGTAGCGAGCATACACCAAGCTTGCTTGAGTGTATACGAACGGAGCTGACGATCATGAATATGTTCTCTATTCATGATACATTAAAGGAATTGAAGTGTGACAGCCTAAAACAAATTGAATTATGAGCTATTGGGGGATATATTATGAACAAAATGCACCTGTCGAAAGAGCGTAAGAAAATCAAGGGGATATCAATTGTGTATCTCTTGCTGCGTCTATCTGTTCTTATCGTAATCATCGATCAGATTAGAAGCAGAGATTATGAGAATATCTTCCTCTGTGTCCTGACGTTGATCTTATTTATGATACCAAGCTTCATCGAAAGAAGAATTCATATAGATATCCCTGATACACTGGAGATTATTATTCTGTTATTTATCTTCTCCGCAGAGATTCTGGGCGAAATCAATGCATATTACCTAATCTTCCCTTACTGGGATACCACATTGCATACCTTGAACGGCTTTCTGGCTGCGGCAATTGGTCTGTCCCTCATTGATATTCTGAATAAGAATGATAAATTTGCTATCTCCTTATCCCCTATGTTCGTCGCTCTGGTGGCCTTCTGCTTCTCCATGACGATCGGGGTAATGTGGGAGCTGTTTGAGTTCTCTATGGACCAATTACTTGGCTTTGACATGCAAAAGGATACCTATCTCACAGCGTTTCAATCTGTTCTTTTGAATAAGGACGGACTGAATTCTCCGGTTAAGGTAGCTGTAGACAGTGTCGTGGTGAACGGTGAGTCTTGGAAAGCATACATCGATCTGGGTCTGATTGATACGATGATGGACTTATTGGTTAATTTTATCGGTGCTACTGTGTTCTCAACCTTTGGATACTTTTATATCAAGCAAAGAGGTAAGGGGAATTTTCTGAAGAGATTTATTCTCAAATCCAATATTCAAGCCTACCGTGAAGAGAAAGAGTCAAAAAAATAAGGTAGAAGGATAAAGTGTCAAAAGGTGCTGCGCACTCTTCCTGATGCAATATATTGCTATTGCAAGCAAGCTTGCAAATCAATATATTGTATCAGGAAAGCACCGGAGGTGCTTTTGACACCTTAACTATAAAGCATAGAATATGCCCTATCTATTGGAAGCAGGTTCTCTCCTGTTTCCGATAGATAGGGCATATTCTACGTTACTCTATCAGTTCAATTTCTACATTCAATTTATCAAATCATCGAAATATATTAGTAATCAGTTAATCTAAATATGCACTGGGTGCTGCCGGTTTACCCATCTTCCTCTCAACAAAGGTAACCAAGAAGAAGGATGCAATACCCCAGAAACAGCCGAATACAATGGCAAGGATTCCAAACGGAGAACCAATGAGCTGCCAG
>Ga0316601_100001309_pt1 | contig 11992 bp, 13 predicted proteins | sample OWC_soil_day5_no_FD_207663 | JGI IMG/M metagenome (GOLD analysis project Ga0316601, IMG submission 207663) | Wetland soil microbial communities from Old Woman Creek delta, Ohio, United States - OWC_soil_day5_noCT | ecosystem: Environmental > Terrestrial > Soil > Wetlands | place: USA: Ohio...
AATTTTTCCATAGTACAAAACTTTAATTTCCCAGAAATTCATTTTCACGTCCTCCTTTCGGAAATGCAAGGGCCAAGCATTTAAAGGTCCGACAAGGGGGAACCTATTACCCTCTCACACCTTGCGACCTGATTGCGACGATGCCTTGAACCCTTAATTTTATTTAGGCTATCCTTAAAATCAATAAAAATCAACTTGGAATGTAAAAAATCAAAAAGAAATTCAAGAGGACTCGCGGCGGGAGAAATGCAAAGGGCCCCTTCCGAGCAGGATCCCAAGACTATTATTGCCCTTCTACCAAATCGTCCAACCCCCATCGACAAAGGGGTAGGGAGATATTAGGATGGAAACCAGCGTGATCTTCGCTCTTTTTATGGCTGGGGCTTTAACCCTTGCGTTTTGGTTGTCCGCTTTCCTGACCCATCGGGCTACTTTAAAGGTCATTGAGATTTTTTTACCGGAACAATGCCTTGAGCCGTCAAACCGCAAAAACCATTGAAGAACTCGGTTTAACGCCGCCAGATTTTCTGCAAAGGCTGACGCATTTGCGCGACTATAAACCCCAGGCGCTTAAAATTCTCATCAAACAGGGCATTGTGAATAGAACCTTGGACGGCAAATTGTATCTGTTAGAGGAAAAACTGGATCCTGATATCAGGTACAATTATCTGCCGCTGCCCCGGTAGGGATTGCCGGTTTGTTTTTGACTTAAAGCTTTCTCATTGTTTGATCTTCTACGTCCCCTCCAACACTCTTTCCTTCACCTTCTCCTCCCGCCCCCCGGCTAACTCCTTCCGCCGCTCCTCTACCTTATGCAACCGCTCATACTCCCGGACCAACCGCTCCTTCACATCCCCCGACAACCTCTTCCCTTCCCAGGTCCGCATCTCCTCCAACTTCCCCCAAAAATCTTCCGGCTCGGGTTGGTCTCAATATCCGAGCTACTTGACTTCGCTATTGCAAATCCCTAAAATGTTTTAAGGATAATCAGCCATGTTCTCCTCGAAGTATAGGTGCCTTCGATAATTGCAAACATGGTGCCTCATTTGAAAGAAGGTGAAAAAGGTCTCGGAAACCCGATTGTGAAGCAGACTGGAGAACCGTTTCGGAATCCAATGGTTTTTTTGATCCAAACAAATAATGAAAAGGAGGCATTGACATGATTCCTAAGATCAAGAAGATTTTATACGCCACAGATCTTAGCGAGAATTCTGCTTACGCTTTCCGGTATGCCGTCAATTCAGCCCAAAAACATGATGCCAAGATTCATATTTTGCATGTCCTGGAAGAAATTAAAACAAATATTTTAGCGGCATATTACGAGTTGGAGAAGCTCCAGGAAATGAGGGAGAAGGGGAAGCAAGAGGTCAGGGATCGAATCCAAAAGAGGTTGGAGACTTTCTGCCAGAGAGAACTCATGAAGGATCCCGAATGCCGGGACATGGTGGCGTCCACAGAGGTCGTGGAAGGGGATCCGGCAGCAGAGATTCTGCGCAAGGCCGATGAACTGGGGGTTGATTTGGTGGTCATGGGGACCCACGGGAAGGGCTTACTGGAGCATGCCTTTTTAGGAAGCGTAGCCGAAAAGGTTCTTCATCGGATCAAGGTCCCCGTCCTCACGATTCCTATTCCGAAAGAAACCGACATTCGACTTAACATTTAGTAAAGGATTTTTTGAGGGTTGGTCTCTAACAAAGATCGGACAATCCTCGTTATGAGGGTTCGTCCTGGATGCTCTTTGCCGAGCACAATCATCCGGTGGAGGGCCGCAAGCTGAGGCCGGGGCAGCGGGCCCCGGCACACCTGGCGTCGTTGCGAAAGCGAACCCCCCCGTACCACAGGCTCTATCGGGCCGCCTCCCCCTTTTCCCCCGAAATTCCCCTCTCTACTGTTTGAATTGCAGTGAATAGTACCCCTTCAGTCACGGATGGCCAGTCGCAATGAATGGAGGACCGGCGCAAAGGCCAAGAGGTGCCCTGGCCTGGGGGCCCGGCCGGTCCGCTTGGAATCATGAGGCGCTGGGATCTTCGTGGAAAGGGCGGGGGCCAAGGCCTCCCGCCCCCCCTTTCGGAGAAGCGGTGTTTTCTTCGAGTCTCGGGTCATCCCGGCCGATGCTTCCGGCGCGAACCGCCCGAACCCCCAGGCCCCAACAAAACTTGTTCCGGGCCACGCGTGACTGAATGGTTACAGTGAATATCATTTTCCCCTTGACAAAGCCTCTCTTTAATTTTATATAGGTGAGCAAGATAGGGAACCCTCTGCAAATCGTCGGCGTTAATTATCCACTCTCCAATTAGGAGGTAAGGGAAGATGGATTTTTTTAGAAAGCCTGGCTTTCGAGAAGTCGAAGTCAGGCTTTCTATTTTTTAATTTCAAAAAATTGTCGCAACCTGGGCCGGATTGACTGGAGCGAAACAGCGATGCCCGGTTGACTTTTTTCTTTTTTCCCAAGAAGAATCCTTCGGCAGTTTGCCGTCGAATCATTGATTGGGTGATAACAGGTACATTAATGAGGCGAAAGGAGGTGTTAGAAGACAGATTGTTTAGATAATGCCCCATGGACGAAATTTAGAAAAAGGAGGAAGGTAAGATGAAAAAGCGGATTGTCCTGTTATTGTTCGTCGGAATATTCATCGGGGGTTTAATTTTCGTCGATTCAGCTCCCCGGGCGCAGACAAAAACCATCACCTGGACGGGGCAAAGCTGCCTTCCGCCGGGAGCGCCAGTGGCTGTGGGGATGCAGGATCTATCTGAAAGGATTAAAAATGCGACCGGCGGGCGCTTGATCTGGAGTGTCAAGCCGGCCGGTTCGGTTTGCCCCGCAACCAAGGAATGGCAGGCGATCAACAAAGGGACGCTGGACTTTGCCGCCACCGGGGGCTCCTATTTAGTTCCCGAAATCCCCTTCGGCAGCATTGTTTCCCAGCGCGTCGGCGCCAAGCTGTCCGCCGAGGGACATTGGATGTGGTTCGAGACCGGCGGGCGCGAATTGATTAACAAATGGTATAAGAAGCTTGGCTACAAATTTATAAACGTCGGGGGTCTTCATGGTCTTCCCGAGGGGTGGATCCACTTGAATAAGCCGCTGAAAGGGCCGCAGGACCTCAAGGGGCTCAAGATGCGGGCTTCCGGAGACGGCGGGATTGTCCTTTCCCGGATGGGTGTGGGCACGGTTTTTATGCCCCTGGGTGAAATTTTTGAAAACATGAAGCGGGGAATCATCGACGCCTATGAATGCAGCAACCCCGCCTTTGATTATGATATGAAACTGTACGAAGCGGGCAAGTACTACTACCTGAGCCCAACCCGGGCTCCATTCGAAACGTACGAAATCATGGTTGAGGCGAGCAAGTGGGAGGCTCTGCCCGCAGATCTTAAACACATCGTAATGAACTGCATCAATGGAGCGGAAGCCGCCTATCACGCTCGCCTTATAGCGGCCAATGAAAAAGCGGTGCAAGGATTCAAAGACAAGGGGGTCATCGTAGAAAATCTGCCCTCCTCCATCGATGATGCGTTTGTACCCGAGGCCGTCAAGTATCTCAAGGAGGTGGCGGCTAAACATGAATCCATGAATGAAGTCCTGACGTCCCAGCTGAGGTTCGAAGAGATGTGGAAGAATCTCTATGGACTGGCTTCACCCGGCAAATAGATCGGGCATTCCATCCGGGGGGCAAGAGCCGATCTCCGCCCCCCGGATGCCTCTGCCGGCCAGCTTTGGAAAACGCTTTGACGGGATGAGGTTAGGTGTATCCCGTTTGTCATTCCGGGCTTGGGGTGGAACTCGGTTTCTTCCTGGATCCCCGCCTCCGCGGGGATGCCGGAAAAGGGATAAAAATGCCTTTTTAAGGCCCTCTCAATGAGGAGGAACGTAAACGGTGGAACGAATATTAAAAACCATTGACCGTATGAACGAATGGGTGGGGAATTGGATCGCGGTATTGGTGTATGTTTTCATCGGCCTGGTTTGTTTCGAGGTGCTGCTCCGGTACGGATTCAACAAGCCGACGATCCAGCTCCCGGTCATCGTCACCATGACCGCCGCCGCCACCTATGCCCTTTCTTTCGGGAATATCATGCGCAACGACGGGCACGTGCGGATCGACATTTTTTCCCGCTTGTTTTCGAAGAGGGGAAAAGCGTTCATGGAGGTTGTTTTGGGAGCGCTGTTTTTCTTCCCGGTCATAGGAGGGCTTGTGGCTTCCGCAGCGGGGTGGACTTGGTACGCCTGGTCCATTGACGAGAGGGATACGCAGACTTTCTGGTACGCCCGCATAGGCCCCATCCGGACCGTGGTGTTGATCGGACTGCTCCTGTTCCTGATGCAGGGTTTCGCGTTATTCGTGAGAAACCTAAAAATTTTACTGGGTAGGAAGGAAAAGCCATGATTGAACTGAGCCAAGAGCTTATTTCGGTCATCATGCTGGGGGGGATCCTGGCCGGGGTTTTAACCGGCTATCCGCTGGCTCTGGCCATCGGCGGGATTGCTTTTTGGATGGGGATTTACCTTTTTGGCCCCGCGCTCACTTTTGAGATTTTTTATAGCCGTTCCTTTGACATGCTGAATAACTATATTTTGCTGGCGGTGCCTGGTTTTGTCCTCATGGGAGCCGTGCTGGAGCACTCGGGGGCGGCCGAGGGGGTGTTCGAAGAGCTTTACGTTTGGTTCGCCGGGTTGAGGGGTGGCCTAGCTCTGGCCACGATCATCCTGGGGACCATCGTGGCGGCAACGGTGGGCGTCATCGCCGCTTCAGTCACCCTGCTGACCCTGACGGCCCTTCCCTCCATGGTGAAAAGAGGTTACGACAGAGCCCTGGCGGCCGGAGCAGTTTGCGCGGGCGGCAGCTTAGGCATTCTTATCCCGCCGAGCATCATGCTGGTCATTTATGGCCCCATGGCCAATATTTCCGTGGGGAAAATGCTCCTGGGAGCCGTCATCCCGGGTCTTTTCCTTTCTTTTTCATATTGCGTTTACATCCTGGTGAGATGTATCTTTCAGCCGCAGATCGCCCCGCCGGTTCCCCCGGGAGAAAAGCAGATTCCTTTCCTGGTAAAGACGGGCCGGCTGGCGGTCGCTATCGGGCCTCTTATGGTGCTCATCCTGGCTGTTCTGGGGAGCATCTTTTTCGGGATCGCCTCCCCAACGGAGGCTGCCGGGACGGGGGCTTTGGCCACGGTCCTATTAGCCGCCGCCAACCGCCGGCTCAATATGCACGTCCTGAAAAAGGCTGCCACCACGACCGTAAAAGTCAGCGGGATGGTGCTTCTGATCGGGATGCTGGCCTCTTCTTTTACGGGCATATTCATGCGGGCGGGCTGCGATGAAGTGGTCGCCAAGTTCATTATAGGTGCGGGCGGTGGCAAGTGGGGAGTCTTTTTCATTATTATGCTCATCTGTTTTGCCCTCGGCTTTTTCATCGATTGGTTGGGGATTCTTTTTATCATGGTTCCCATCATTACCCCCATCGCCGCGGCCCTGGGGTTTGACCCCCTGTGGTTTGCCATGATGATCTGCATCAACCTGCAGATGTCTTTTATGACCCCGCCCTTCGCTTATGCGATCTTCTACCTCCGGGGGGCCGCCGATCCGGCCCTGGAGGTGACCACGGAGCATATCATCAAGGGGGTCATCCCGTATGTGGCCCTGATCGCAATTGCTCTGGTTGTATTCATCTTCTGGCCGGCAATCATCCTTTGGTTACCTACTAAAATGCTGTAGGGCAGAAATTTGACACTGTCCACCCATGAAAAATGACCCCAGAGGATAAATCTTCCCTCTTCATCTCTTTACCCCACGAACGGCAAAGAGAATTGGATTTTGGCTTTGCCTTGGTTCTTTTCCCGAATTTTCTAACCCCTTTGAAAGGAACCAGGACTTTTTCGCTATTACTTTGAATCAACCGGTCCGAGGCCAAAACGTCTCCCCTCGATGGACACTCCGGGTTGCGAGCCCCGTCATCCCATGGCCCCTGGTAGTGAATAAATAAAGAAGGGGATGCTACGGAAAGTTTAAATACGATTCCTCATACGTTTTTCGGCAGGCTCAGTACCTATTTCGCTTTTGTCGTCCTCGAGCGGCTCAAAACTCTGCCCCATCAGGCAGGGACCGAAAATCATCGGTTGCCCGTATTCCAGATTAATATGAGCCAACCTACCGTAGAAGGAAGACGAGACAGAAGAATGAAAACACGCCCAGGGCAAGCATTACCCCCGCCCCAATCGCCTTTCGCGAGGTATCGGCGTCATAAGGCGTAAGGTTCACACTCTTCGCGCCCAGGGCAGCTTTCAGGGACAAAACGGGGTTCGTGCTCATACGGGTGATCCGTTCAACGAAACGAGCTGCCAAGCCCTGAAGGATTGAGCGCACGTTGGAGCATTTACCGCAGAAACGCAAGAAGAGAGAACCTCCCTTGCGGTAGAACCAGTCCGTGTCGAGACTGATGGTCGGCTCGCCTCCCAGCTTGGCCCGAAAAAGGAAGAAAGCCACGGCAGTGAATGTGAGGAGCTGGACCGCACCGACAACTTTGTATGCGGTAAATGCAGTATAGGTTACCGGATAGGGAAGCAGGTCGTACAAAAGCTTCGGATAGACACCGGTAAGGATACAGAGGAAGGCCACCAAACCCATTGCCAAGAGCATGTTGAAAGGAGGCTCTTTGGCAGCGATTCTGTCAGCCTGCTCGCCGGGCCTGACCTGGCCAAACCAGGTACCATAGGGAAGCTTCAGCCCGGTATGGAGAAAGGTTCCGATAGAAGCAATATGGAGCAACATGTGGATTATGGGCCTGTGCAGTTCAGAAGCCGCGTCCACCACCATGGTCTTGCTGATAAATCCGTTGAAGAGCGGGACCGATGAGATGGAAAAGCCCCCTATCATATAAAGAGTGAGACAAACCGGCATCCTTCGATAGAGATTCCTCCCCTGCAACTCGGTCATCTTGACCCTGCCGGTCACTTCGATTACTGCACCCACACCCATGAAAAGGAGAGCCTTGTAGAGGATGTGGGAGAAGGCATGGGCAGTAGAGCCATTGAGGGCCATCTCGCTGCCCAGACCGACGCCGCACACCATGTAGCCTACCTGGCTTATAATATGATAGGCGAGGAGTCGTCTGATATCATTCTCCAACACCGCGTACACGATTCCATACAGGGCCATGATGGCCCCGAGCCAGATGAGCAGCTCCAGTCCAGGAAAGGCCCGAATCAGGACATAGACGGCGCTCTTTGTGGTAAAGGCGGTTAGAAAAACGCTCCCGGTGGGCGATGCCTCCGGGTAGGCGTCGGAAAGCCAGGCGTGAAGCGGAGGGACGGCCGCGTTGATGAGAAAGCTGATGAGGATCAGGGTGGAAGAGAGGCTTCCCGAATTCATCTTGACGAATTCCGTGGAGCCCGTCTCCAGGACATGCATGGCCATCCCGGCAAGAAGAAGCGCTCCTCCGCAGAGGTGGACCATGAGATACCTGAAACCCGCTCCATAAGCCTCCCGGCTCCTTCCATACCAAACCACGAATACGGATGATACCGCGAGAAGCTCCCAGAAGGCGAAAAGGGTGAGCACATCGCCGGCAAAAATGATTCCCAGGGTACTCCCGACGGTCAGCAGGGTTGCCGAGTGCTGCCCGTACTCTTTCACGTGGAGGGCGTATAAGGCGCTGAGGAAGGCTACGATGCCAAAGGCATAGCCGAAACAGAGGCTTAGCTTGTCCACCCTCCCGAAGATGAGCTGATAGGAAAGGAACTTATAGGACCAGTAGGTCCCTTCGGGCAGGATAAATAGGTCGGCCATCCCAGCCAGCGTCACGAGGAGCAGCAGTGCCTGCTTCGTCCTTCTCCCGGGTACCACCGGCAGCAACAGCGCGCCAAGAATAAAGATCAGGGCGGGATGCACTGGGCTAATCATCGTAGTAGTCCTCTCTCTTTTGTAAGAAGAAATGGCCCAGGGCTTTCGAGACGAAGATGATCAACAGGCACCCAAAAAAACCGAAAACGGCCTCAAAGAAGGGAAACTTCCCCCAGAAATCGTCGGCCCCCTGCGGCGCGAGAAAGCCAAGGGCTAGCACCAAGACCAAAAAGAGTCCAACTGCGTACTTGAGGTTCCTGGCCGCCATCTATCTACCCCCGAAGAGACTTCTTGCGACGAGATCCCCCATGGTGTAAAAGCGGAGCATCGCGTCTGGAAAAGCGAAAAAAAGGACGGAGAGGAAAGCGGTAACCGCAAGGGGGGCCGAAACCAAGAAAGGGGCCTCCCGCACCGGCCGGCCGGGGTTCCCTTCCCTCGTTTTGAAAAAGGCATTGAATATGATCGGGAAAAAATAGGCCGCATCCAGCAGGGCACTGACCAGGAAAACGAACAGGAAGAGAATCTCGCCCGACTGCAGGGCCCCCAGGCTGAGAAACCATTTGCTGAGAAACCCGCAGACGGGAGGAATGCCCACGAGGCCAGCTGCAGCCACGGTGAAGGCCGCCATAGTCAGGGGCATCTTCCTGCCAATCCCGTCCATTTCGCTGATCAGCTCCTTTTTCGTGGCTACGTATATCGATCCGGCGCACATGAAGAGAGTAATCTTCATGAAGCCGTGAAAGGGAAGGTGGAGGAGGGCTCCCCGCACGCTGTCAAAAGTGATCAGGGAAGCTCCCAGGATGATGACCGCCAGGTTATTCACCGTGGAGAAGGCCAGCCGCCGTTTCAAATTATCCTGAGTCAGGGCGTACAGGTTGGCCACGATAACCGTGAAGGAGACGACGGTGGCAAGGATGATCCAGAGATTCAGGTCATTGAGCGTTTTGGGCCCATACACGTAAAAAATGACCCGAAGGCAGCAAAAGACCCCGGCTTTCACAACCGCCACCGCGTGGAGAAGGGCGCTCACCGGCGTCGGGGCGACCATGGCCGAAGGCAGCCATTCATGGAGGGGCATAATCGCCGCCTTGGTCCCGAATCCAATGATGAAAGCGGCGAAGACGATGCGCAGGATTTCCCCAGAGCCGCGTCCGGATACGAATCCGCCGGCGACGAAATCAAGGCTCCCGGTCAGGTAGTAGGTGCCCGCGATCGAAAAGAGTACAAAGCCCGCGCCAGTCAGGAGGTAAACCAGATATTTTCGGCCGGCCCTGAGGGCTTCGGGCGTTTCCTTGTGGGCTACCAGGGGAAAGGTCGAGATGGTCAGGATCTCGTAAAACATGTAGAGCGTAAGCAGATTTCCGGAAAGGGCGACCCCGGCCGCCCCGGAGAGGGCCATGGCGAAACAGAAGTAGAACCGCGTTTGAGCATGCTCTTTCAAGTTGCGCATGTAGCCGATGGAGTAAACGGAAACCAGGATCCAGAGAAAGGAAGCAAGCAGCGCGAAGATCATGCCGAAAGCGTCGACCCGGAGTTCCAGCGCAAGAGCCTTACCGATGGGAACGAGGGTGAACCTGAGCGTCTGACCCTGGGTGATCTGTGGGATCATCCCGTATACGGCCATAAACTGCACGACGGAGGCGAGGAGGGTCCAAAACTCCCTCAAATTAGGTCTCTTGTTCCCCGTCATCAGGATCAGCGCCGCGCCAATCATGGGGGCCAGGACGGCAATCAAAGGCTGGACCGAATCAGTCATATCTTTCTACATCCCCTTGGGAACTGCGTAGGCGATGGAATACTCTACGATATAGCCGCTAAAGAGGCCGAGCAGGATGATAAAGGCGGCCGTCAGGACCATGGGCACAAGCTCACTCATAGCGGCCCGTTCGAACGTCGTCCCCGGTTCTTTTCCAAGGTGCGGGGCATCGTCGGGACGGGCCTCGAAATAGGATCTTTCAAAAATTCTGAAAAAAAGGATGGCATTGAGAAGGCTCCCCAGCAGGAGGGCTCCCATAAAAAACCATTGCCCGGCCTGGATCGTCCCTAACAGGAGGTACCATTTGCTGAAGAACCCGCAGGCGGGTGGTACGCCGATCACCGACAGGCCGGCGATCACCAGGACCGCCGAGGTCACGGGCATCTTCCGATGGAGCCCGGTCAACTCATGGGTTTTCCGGGTCCGGAAATGCGCCTGTATAACTCCCGCAGCCATAAAGAGACCCGCCATCATGAACATGTCATTCAAGATGTGAAAGATCGAGCCGATCAGGCCCAGCCGATTGCCGGAGGCGACGCCGATCCCGATGTAGCCGATTTCCGTGACGATCAGATAACAGAGCATCCTTTTGAGATCGCTCTGCGCAAGGGCCATGATGCTGGAAAAGAGAATCCCCGCGACCGCAATCCAGCCCAGCACCTGGGTTGCCGGCAGGAGGGTAGTAGAAAACGAAGGATCGAATACGGTGAAGAGGATACGGATCAAAACGTAGGCGCCCACTTTGGTAAATAGGGGAGCCAGGAGGACGCTGACGCTCGAGGGCGCGAGAGTGTAGGAATCGGGGAGCCAGGTGTGGACAGGGAAGTAAGCCATTTTAACCCCCGTACCCACGAGCAGGAAGGCGAAGCCCACGGAAAGCACTTGCGACTGGTAGAGCGGGGTGAGGATCTGCTGCAGATCGGCCATGTTCAGAGAGCCGGTAATAATATAAAGGTAGCCAACCCCGAGCAAGTAGGCGCAGGCGCCCAGCGTTCCGAATATCATGTACCGGAAGGCGGCAAAAGGAGCTGCGCCTTCGCCCATGCCGATCAGCGCGTAAGCCGAGAAAGAGGCGATTTCCAGGAGGACATAGAGATTGAACATGTCTCCGGTCACGGTCATGCCGAAAAGCCCCGTGGCCTGGAGGACATAAAGGGCGTAGAAAGGAGCATGCTTGGCGACGGGGATCTCACGCTCCACCATGGTCTTGGCGTATATTGCCGCCAGAAGAGCAACGATTGCGAGGGCCACGAGCACCAAGCCGTTGAGGTTATCAACCACATACTCGATGCCCCATGGAGGGGCCCAAGCGCCCAGGTGATAGTGGACCGGTTGGCCGGTGGATAGGACAGTCCAGAAAGATCCTCCCGCGAAAAGCAGACAGGCGGCAAGGGTGACAAGCGTCAGGGGAAAACAAATGCGCCGCTCGAACAGCCCGCAGGCGAAGATGAGAAAGGACATGATCAGGGGGACGACCACCAGTAGGGCAGGAAAATGGAGCATCACTTTTTCAGCGCCTCGAGGATCTCATCTTCCTCCAGCGTCCCATACTTTCTGTAAATGAGGATCAGGAGGGTCAGGGCGATGCCGGTGGTGGCCACCCCGACGACGATGGCGGTCAGCATCAGCACATGGGGGAGGGGATTGACATAATCGAGGGCCCGGATCGCCGGATGGAGGGAGGGATCAACAACTGGGACCGACCCCCCTTTTTTCGAGCCGATGGAAATATAGAAGAGGATGATCGACCATTGGAAAATGTTCATTCCGATCAACTTCTTCATCAGGTTGTTCTTGGCCATCATTCCGTAGAAGCCGATCATGATGAGGAGCACGTAAATCCAATAATTGTACTTGCTCACGATAAAATCAGTCATTTCCCGTCTTCCTCCAGGGTTTTCTCGTGCTTTCCTGCCGTTATCAGGTCCAGGAAGATGGAAACCATGACCGCCATGACCGTGATCTGCACGCCGAGCTCGATCATGGCCATCCCGTAATACCGCGCCTTGATGGGGTCCGTCGGGAACAGGTTGCTGAGCTGGCCGTAGTCAAGGAAGTTGCCCGAATAGAGAAAGGAAAGATACCCGGTCCCGGCATAGATGAAAACGCCGAGGGCGCAAAAGATGGCGTTGGTCCTCTCTTTGAGACGCCTTTTGGACTCCCTCAGATTGAATGCCACGGCCAGGAGGATGAAGCTCGCCGCCACGATGCACCCTCCCTGAAAACCGCCTCCGGGACTGCCGTGGCCGTGAACAAACACGTACAGGCCGTAAATCTGGATGAAAGGGATGAGGATCCGCGAGACCGTCCTTATGACGACGTCTTCAAGGTCTTTGACCATCAGCGCGACCTCCGGATCAGCATCATCACGGCGATGCCCGCCGTAAATATGA
>Ga0316601_100001312_pt1 | contig 11982 bp, 9 predicted proteins | sample OWC_soil_day5_no_FD_207663 | JGI IMG/M metagenome (GOLD analysis project Ga0316601, IMG submission 207663) | Wetland soil microbial communities from Old Woman Creek delta, Ohio, United States - OWC_soil_day5_noCT | ecosystem: Environmental > Terrestrial > Soil > Wetlands | place: USA: Ohio...
CCTCGCGCGCGCGCTCGAGCGCGGCTTGCACCGCGGCCGGATCAGGACCCTGTGGTCTGGCTGCGGGCGGGGTCGGCGCGACGGACTCCACCGAGCCCGGAACGAGGCCGCCAACCGGCTGCTTGGGATCGAGCGAGGTCGACGCCCGATCCTGGTACAGGTAGCGGTACGCGAGGTAGCCGCCGCCGCCAACCAGCGCGAGCACGACGAGCGTGACGCCGATGCCGCGGCCCTTGGGCTCGCTGGCTTCGGTCGAGCTCCGCTGGTTCGCCCGGACGTTCTCGGCGGGCTCCTCGTCGATCCACTCGAACGCGGTCTTGGCATCGAGGCTGTCCCGGCGCCGTCGCATGCTGGTGTGCTTACCGGGCCGGCGCCGCTTGCCGGCGTCCACCGGACCCGAGTCATCCGCCGAAGTCTCGGTCTTGATCGATCCCGAGGCCGAAGCCGGTGCCATGACCGGTGCCATGACCGGTGCGGACTTCCTCGTCGGTGCGGCCGCGTCCTTGACCTCGGCCTCCACGATCACCTTGGGCACCGGGCCGGTGGGCAGCCGCTCGTCGCGCGCGCTCGTGACCACCCCCGAGGCGGGCTCGTGCAGGATCTCGATGACCGGGCCGCTGTCGATCATCGGCACCGGGGTGCGCACTCTCGCCGGCACCCCGCGCGCCGGGGTGGCCGTGACGGTTTCGGCCTTGGTCGCGCACTCGGTGCTGCAATACCCGACGACCTTGCCGTCTCGGACGCCGACCGCGCGTGCGCGCAACGGGTCCACGGGTCGGTTACAGATCGGACAGTTCGTCATCATGGGAAGGCCAGCACAGCGTCCTCGCCGAATCGCTCGATCAGCTGGTCGATGTACCGCAGCATGTTGTCACGCCGAGCGATCACCGCGCGAGTCTCGATGGGTCGCAACAGCGGTGCGAGCGTGCTCTCGGGATCCATCGCCAGCGCCTCCACCAGCGCCTGGTGCGTGAGTCCACGCAGCCGCTGCACGAACTTCCGCGGGAACACCTGGATCCGTCGCATCGCGTCGACGTTGGCCTCGTGACCATACTTCGCGAGCGAGAACGACAACGTATTGTCCATGAAGTAGAGGAGCTTGCCGTCGGGCGACATCTCGGTGTTCGAGCCAGTCCAGCGGTCCGAGTTGTCGATCAGCACGTCGAACAGCACGCACAGCGAGATCTGCTCGAGCATCGGTTGCAGCTCGGGAGGGATCTGCGCGCCGACCTGGAGATAGCTGGTCCACAGCTCGCGACCGGCCGGTTCGTCGATCCGGAGCGAACCCAGCCGGGCGAGCACGATCTCCGGGATCCACCACGAGACCTCGCCGTGCACCACACCCTGGCGGATCGTGGCCTCGTCCATGATTCGCGAGGTGATGTAGGCGCGGAACTCCTGGTCGGCCGCGCCACGAAGCAGCTGCTGCAGCGGGACCGCGATCTCCTTCGTCGGCGAGACGTGGCCCACGCCGAGCAAGCGATCGATGCGATAGGCCGCGATCTCGCGCCGCGGATCGGACTGCGTGTAGATCTGCTCGGGCTTGAACGACGCACGCGCGCCGTTCTCGAAGTCGAGCCGGATCGACAGCGACGTCCCGCCGCGGTTCAGCTTGATCTTCTTGACCGGCGCCGCGCCGAGCGGAGCGAGCAACTCGTCGTCCGGCACGCCGAACACGTTGGTCACGACGGGCTTCGGTAGCGTGAGCGGGAGGTGCGCGCGCGGCAGCGGCTCGGGAGTCAGCGCCGGAGCCGTCGTGGCAGCGACTGCTTCGCGCCTCGTGAGGTAGTCACCCGCGCGCGTCGCGAGCTGGCCCGCACCCAGCCACACGCCGCCGACTGCCCCAGCTGCCAGGGCAAGCTCGAGCGCGATGCAGGTCCCGAGTCGCACGCAGACAAAATACCATGCGCGCGTAACTCCTCGCAATTTCAGCTGCCTCCGCAACACCTGCGGGGTCGGTGACTGCGAGGGCCGCTATTCGGGCCGATCGAGCGACTCGAGGATGTAAGCCGCCTTGCGATGTCGGGCGGTCGGGATGTGCTTTTCCCAGCACACGACCGAGCAGAACCGCAGCTTCAGCCGTCCGGTATTGCACGAGGCCACCGTGCAACGAACAGCCGAGGTTCCCAGTGGAATCAGCTTGCGGCACGTGGCGCAGACGAGGCTGGCCATGCCCCGTCGTAACACGAGCACGCGCGCGAGCACCACGTGCGGTGCTTCGATAAGCCCTTCCGGATCTGCCCGGTCGTCAGCGGGCTTGCCGGGCGATGGCCGCGTCGACCGCCGCTTCGACGTCCCCGAGCCCCGCGCCGCGGCCCACCAGCTGCACCGTGCCGTCGCGACCGACGACGATGGTGTGGGGGATCGTCGTGACCCCGTAGCGCTCGCTGACCTCGGCGTCGTCGGCGAGCAGCGTCATCGCGTAGCCTCGTTCATCGAACAGCGCGCGTGCCGCGGCGGCGTCGTCGAGGTTGATCGCCAGGACCGTCACGTCGGGCTTGCGCGCGATCCGATCGAGCCCCGGCAGCGCCTTGAGGCACGGACCGCACCAGGTCGCCCAGAAGTCGATCACGGTGACCTTGCCGAGCGATGCCGCGAGCGTGACCTGTGGCCCCGGCGCACCGCCGGGACCTATCGCCGGGAGCGCGAGCGCGGGTGCACGCTCGCCGGTGCTCACCGGACGCATCGATTCGAGGTGCCGCACGATCCAGAGCGTCTGCATCGCGAGCCCCACGAGCGCGACCCCGATCACGCCCCACCCCGCGTGTCGCCCGGCGCGCACCACCACATCGGGCGGGGGCGCCGGCTTCATCGGAGCCACGCGCGCCGGGCGCGTCGCGAGGGCGATCAGCGCGCCGCTCCAGCCCCACGAAGTGCCGGCGAGCATCCAGGACACGACCTGCGGGACGTCGAGCTCGAACCCGCGCACCACCACCGTGGCGCCGAGATCGACGAGCAACAGCGGGATCGCCGCGACGCACGCGAGATCGAACGCGCGGCCGAGGTCGCGCTTGGCGCCGGCGATCGCCCACAGCAGCAAGGCGCCGAGCAAGAGGAAGCCGAGATCCACCGTCAGCGCACGGGTGAGCACGTGGACCGCGACGCGCAGCCCCAGGCTGACCTGGACCTCCGCGGCCATCCACCCGGCGCCGAACAACCCGCGCAGCTCGGTGGCCAGCAGCACCAGGCCGATCAGCGCGAGCAGATCGCTGCCCGAGCGCCCGGCGAACCGCCGATCGCCTGCGATCGAGAGCGCCCACCGCGGGCGCACGATTGCCAGCCCGACGCGCGCGACGAACCTGGGGTCGCGGGCTGGGGTCACTTACCGCCGCCGCGTCGCTGCATGTGAAGCTTCCGTGCCTGGGCCACCAGCGCAGAGGCTACCCCGCGCGACTTGATGAGGCTCTGAAGATCGCGCTCGCGAAGGAACGGCAACAGCCGCACGGTCTCGGAGATCGGGGCCTTCGGGTTGCGACACAACGACACCTTGACGCCGTACAACTTGGTCCATTCGCGCCGGGACGCGATGTGGCGGATCACGTCGTCGGCCAGGGTCTGGTTCGCGGCATAGCGCGCCGCTTCGATCTCGGTGACGCCTGGGGACTTGATCGCCGCCATCGAGACGAGCTTCATGGGATCGCGGATCGCCTCGCCGCGAATGAACGCGTCGCCCAGGGTCGCCGCGCGGATCTTGGCGGGGATGGGGAGATCGCGAAACGGGATCGGCGAGAGCATCACGCGCACGCCGTCGATCGTCGCCGACTGGTGGAGCGCGACGCGGTGCCGCACGCCCGTGGCGACCACGTGAAGGTTCGCGCCCTGGTCGTCGAGCTCGACCACGATCCACTGCGCGGGGGTGTCAGCGACCTTGGCATCGTTGGACGGGCCGCTGCCGATGGCGACCCGGGTCCGGCGCAGCGGCACGCGCGCGGTCGGCATCGGCGGGCGCAAGATCTGGATCTCGAGCAGCTTCGAGCTGAGCTGGCTCTCCGCTGGCACCTCGTCTGCTTCGGGCGGCGCCTGCTCGGCGTCGCCGGACGTGAGCTCGCTGTCGTCGCGCGGCCCGATCACCGCGTCGAACATGGCATCGTCGACGTGCGCCGACGACGACAGCTCGCTCGTCAGGGCGCGCGCAACCTCGTCCCACGCGGCCAGGCCGGGCACGCGAACGTGGTTGCGGACCGCGAGCTCGACGACGCGATCGATCGTCGACATCCGGGCGCGCCGGTTCATGTACAGCGCCGCGATGATCTCGGGATGCCGCAGCAGGCGCTGCTCGTTCTGCGCGATCAGATCGGTCTCGCGGGCACCGGCACGCGCAGCCAGCGTGGCGATCGTGAGATCGGCGACGGACGGATTGAGGACGATCGCGTCGAACACGGCCGGCTTGTCGGTCGCTTGCTGGCCGAAGAAGTCGAGCACCCGCGGATCGACCGCCGGCTCCGCGAGCGTGCCGGCGAGCAGGCGCTCGGGGAGCCCCGCCGCGGTCGCGCGTGCGGCCTGCGAGATCGCGGTGTCCGGATCGAGGGCCAGCTGATAGAGCACCGCGACCTGATCCAGCGGAGGCAGCGGCAGCATGCCGCGTGCGGCCATCGTGCGGCCCGGGCCGGGGCCAAGGGCGCGCTGCGCGGCCGCCGACAGCAGGTTGGGTTCGAGGGGGGTGTGGGGGATCATGAGGCCCAGGTCATCCGACGTTGCGGTGATAGAGGATCTTGAGGCCCTTGAGCGTCAGCAGCTCGTCGGTGGCTTCGATCGTCCGGGTCTCGGTCGCGATCAACGCCGCGAGCCCGCCGGTCGCGATGCAGCGCGCCGGAAACTCGACCTCGCCGCGGATCCGATCGACGAGCGCATCGACCATCCCGGCGTAGCCGTAGATCAGCCCCGCCTGCATCGAGGCGACCGTGTTGCGTGCGACGACCTTGCCCGGACGGGTCAGCTCGATGCGAGGCAGCTTCGCCGCGTGTTCGTAGAGCGCCTCGGAGCTGATCTGGATGCCGGGCGCGATCACCCCGCCCATGTACTCGCCCTTGGGGTTGATCACGTCCCAGGTCGTCGCGGTGCCAAAATCGACGACGATGCAACCGGCCTTGATCTCCTCGTACGCGGCGACCGCGTTGACGATCCGATCGGCGCCGACCTCGCGGGGATTCTCGTAGAGGATCGGCATGCCGGTCTTGATGCCCGGGCCGACGACGAGCGCGGGCCCGCCATATTGCGTCTTGAAGAACCGCTGGAGCCCGAACACGGCCGGGGGCACGACCGACGAGATGATCCCGGCGTCGATCGATCGCCAGGGAAACCCTTCCATGTCGAGCAGCGTCTTGAGCAACACGGCGTACTCGTCGGAGGTACGTGCGGCGACGGTCTGGATCCGCCAGTGCGCCGCGAGCTCACCGGTCTCGCGGAACACCCCCAGCACGGTGTTCGTGTTCCCGACATCGACAGCGAGCAGCGCGGTCATCCGCCGTAGATGGTAGCTCGCCGGGAACGACCGTAGTAGGCTCGCGTCCACTATGCGTGCACTCTCGAAGATCTTCGCGATCACTCTCCTCTCGACCATGGCAGCCTGCGGTGGAGGCTCGTCGGACTCGCCACCGGGTCCGCTCGGTCGCCACTTCGATGACATGCACATCGCGGCGATCCCGCTCGATCAGAAGCAGTCGGTCGTGCAGACCCAGAACGACTGGTCGGTCGCGAAGATGGAGAACGCCAAGGCCGAGGCCGACTTCAACGCCGTGACGTCGGAGCTCACGGGCGTCCGTAACGAACGCGAGAAGGCGAAGCTGCAGGTCAACACGGCCATCTCGAACAAGAAGTCCGCCGAGGCCTCGAGCGACACCAACAAGGTCAACGTCGCGCAGAAGGATCTGCGGAGCGCCGAGCTCGCGGTCAAGGCCGCGGACGCGCGCCTCAAGTACTACGAGGCGTATCGCGGCTACCTCAAGCGCGTGTGGCGCACGGCGCAGGAGAACATGTACTGGCGCGAGGCACAGTACGAGCTCGCGAAGGCGCAGCTCGCGCAGAAGAACAACATCGCGCCCAAGGGCATCACCTACGATTCGTTCCCCAAGCAGGAGGGCGAGCGCAACAAGCGTGCGAACTCGGCGAAGAGCAAGTCGGAGTCCGAGAAGAACAGGGCCACCGGCGCCCGCGACGAGTGGGTGAGGGCTCAGCAGACTGCGGATCAGGCCGCGGGCACCACGAGCTCGTTCCCCGACCCGATGATGCCAGCTGTCCAGCCGACGACGACCGGCACGCTTTCACCCTGATCCCCGAGAGCAGTCGGACATCACATCATGTCGGCGGAGCCGACCGAGAGCGCGCGGATCCTCGTCGTCGATGACGAACGAGTGATCCGCGAGATCCTGGCGGAGTTCCTCGCGCTGGAAGGCTTCACCGTTCACACGGTGGAGGACGGCGAGAAGGCGCTGACCGAGCTGCGCCTGCGGCCCTACGATCTGCTGATCACCGACCTCAAGATGCCGCGGCTGTCCGGGCTGCAGCTGCTCGAGAAGGTCGAGCAGGAGCGGCTCGGCGTGCTGACCGTGCTGATGACCGGGTTCGGTACCGTCGAGACCGCGATCGAGGCGATGAAGAAGGGCGCCTACGACTACCTGCTCAAGCCGTTCAAGGTCGAGGAGGTGATCCACGTCGTCGAGCGCGCGTTGTATCGCCAGCGGCTCCAGGCCGAGAACATCCGGCTTCGCGAGGCGCTCACGATCTACAAGGTCTCCGAAGCGATCGCGCTGTCGCACGAGATCGAGCACATCCTCGACGTCGTCTTGCGTGCCGCCCTCGACGAGGTCAAGGCCGATGTCGCCACCCTCCATCTCCGCGATGCGGCCACCGGCCGCTACGAGGAGCGCGTCAAGGTGATCACCGCCGAGGGCCGCTCGCCAGCCGGCGGCCTCCCCTCCCCCGCGTTCGGAGTCCTGTTCGAGCAGTTCGGACAGGGACTGCCGATCCTCGCCCACGGTGGCAAGGCCTCGCGATTCTTCACCGAGCACTCCGCCCCGGTCGACCTCGCGTCGTTCATCGCCGTGCCGCTCCAGGTGCGCGGCAAGATGGTCGGCGTCCTCGACGTGTTCTCGTTCACCAATGGCAAGAAGTTCGACGAGGGCCACCGCAAGATGTTGTCGGTGCTCGCGTCCCGCGCGGCCAGCGCGATCGACAACGCGCGGCTCTACAACGAGCTCCACGCTTCGAACGAGGACCTCACGCGCGCGAACCTCTCGCTCGAGGAGATGTTCCAGCAGACCGTCGCTGGCTTCGCCCAGGCGCTCGAAGAGAGCGACATGTACACGCGCGGCCACTCCGAGCGCGGCGCCGTCTACACCGAGGTCCTCGCGCGCGGTCTGACCCTGCCCGACGCAGAGATCCGCCGGATGGTGCAGGCCGGGGTGATGCACGACGTCGGCAAGATCGGCGTGCGCTACGACATGCTCAACAAGCCCGGCAAGCTGACGCCCGAGGAGGTCGCCGTGTTCCGGCAGCACCCCGAGAAGGGCAAGCGAATCCTCGAGCCGGTGCCGTGTCTGCACGGCCTGATCGACGGATGCTGGTGTCACCACGAGTGGTGGGATGGCGGCGGCTACCCGCGGAACCTCGCCGGCGACGCGATCCCGATCGTCGGTCGCATCGTCGCGATCGCCGATGCGTACGACGCGATGACCTCCGATCGTGCCTACCGCCGGGCGCTGCCGCACGAGGTCGCGATCGGCGAGATCGAGCGCTGTGCCGGAACGCAGTTCGATCCCGAGCTCTCCGAGGCGTTCATCCGGCTCATCGAGGCGTACCGCCAGGGCTTGCGCGAGCGCGGCGAGGGCTCGCTGATCCCTCGCTGACGCGCCGCGACTTCCCGCGTTGTGGCTCGCGCCGCGCCGCGGCTGGCCCCTATAATGGCGCCGACTCGATGTCATCGGCTTCGGGGAAATATCGGCTCGATCAGCGGTTGGGCGGTGGCGGGATGGCCGAGGTGTTCCTCGCATCGACCCTCGGCGCCGAGGGGTTCTCGCGCAAGGTCGCGATCAAGCGCGTGCTTCCGGGCTACTCGAACAGCAAGTCGTTCGCACAGATGTTCATCGCCGAGGCGCGGATCAGCGCGCAGCTCGTGCATCCCAACATCGTCTCGGTGCTCGACTTCGATCGCGATCCCGACAACCGGCTGTTCCTCGTGATGGAGCTCGTCGAGGGCAAGGATCTCCATGCCCTGCTCAAGACCGGGATGCTCCCATTCGGCGTCGTGATCTTCGTGATCGGCGAGGTGCTCCGCGGCCTCGGCTACGCCCACGACCTGCCAGTCGGCAACGAATCGCGCGGCGTCGTTCACCGCGATATCTCGCCGCACAACGTGCTGCTGTCGTGGGCAGGCGCGGTGAAGGTGTCCGACTTCGGCATCGCCAAGGCCCGGGAGGCGAGCGAGGCGACCGCGTCGGCGTCCATCAAGGGCAAGCCCGCGTACATGAGCCCCGAGCAGGCGAACAGCCAGCCGCTCGACGGTCGCAGCGATCTGTTCGCGGTCGGCATCATGCTGTGGGAGATGCTCGTCGGCCGACGCCTGTTCGCCGCTGCGGACACGCGCGCGACGCTCGCGGCGGTGCTGTTCGGCCAGATCCCGCGACCACGCCTGTTGCGCTCCGACATCCCGAAGGATCTCGAGCGCGTCGTGATGACGCTGCTCGCGCGCGAGCTGCCCACGCGTTACGCCACCGCCGAGCACGCGCTGCATGCGCTGCTCGAGTGCGTGGACGCACCGAAGGCGGGCCGCGAGGCGTTGATCGCCACGCTCGGCGAGCGGTTCGCGGCGGAAGCCCCGGTGCGCCAGAGCCTGGCGCGCCCCCGGCCGGACGAGCGGTCCGACGAGCGGTCGGACGAGCCATCGGACGAGCCATCGAACGAGCCAACCGACGCGCGGTCGGACGAGCCAACCGACGCGGCGCTGCCCGGCAACGGGATGCAGCTGGTGCCGTCGCCCGAGCTCGGCCCGGCCGCCGCGCTACCGAGCCTCGGCACGGTGATGAACGCACCGACCGGCACGATCGGGGGGAACCCTGCCGGCGCGCCGGCAGGGGGGCGGAGCCCTGGAGCGATCCACGTGCAGACCGGTCGGAGGCGGCTCATCATGCTCGCGGCCGTCCTCACGCTCGGGAGCGCGCTCGCGTCGTTCGTGATCGTGTCGGTGATGAAGTCCCGCGCCAACGTGAGCCCGCTTCCGCCCGCTCTGGCGAATGTGGTGCAAGACGCGGCGAGTGGCGGTCTGATCGACGCACCGCCCGGAGTTGATGCGATGATGGCCGCCGCACCAGCGGACGCCCAAAAAGATGCCCTGCCCCCGCCGGTGGTCGAAAACAAGTACGGCAGCCTCGCTGTCACGACCGACCCCATCGTCACGATCTACATCGACGGCAAGCGGTATGGCGACACGCCCAGAACGATCCGCAAGCTCCCCGTCGGCCCGCACACCGTCCGCCTGAAGAACGTCGAAGGCCACGTCGATCTGGTTCGCCCGGTCACCATCGTCGAGAACAAAGTCGCGACCATCAAATGGCAGAGACCCCACACACCTTGATGCGCACCCTCGGTTTCCTGATCATCCTGTTCGCCTCCACCGCTGCCCGTGCCGAGGAGGTCGGGGTCGTCGTGACCGGCGAGGCCACGATGCAGCCCCAGCTCGTCGCCCAGATCGAGGGCTGGCTGAAGAGCCATGGCCACCAGCTGGTCCCTGCCCCGCTCTCGCCGGATGCGGTCAACACGCTGATCGACTGCTTCGTCATCGAGGATGAAGGCTGCGCCAGGCGCGTCATCGAGAAGCGCGCCAAGGCCAAGGCCGTGATCTACGCGCGCGTCGACATCCAGCCAGGTGGCGACAAAGACAAGACGGTCACCGTGCTGGCCTACTGGTTCGAGCAGGGCCATCCAGCGGTCGCGGAGCGGCGGTCCTGCGAGCGCTGCTCCGATCCCGCGCTGAGCAAGACCACCGACGAGCTCATGGTCGCGCTCGACGCCATCGGTCACAAGGACGTCGCCGGCAAGCTCCAGCTGACCTCGACCCCCTCCGGCGCACGCATCGCGATCGACGGCAAGCCGTCGGGCAAGACGCCGTTCGATCAGGCCCTGGCGCCCGGTCCTCACGAGGTCACGATCGAGCTCGACGGCCGCGAGACCGAGACCCGGTTCGTGACCGCCAAGGCCGGCGAGCCGGTCGTGCTCGACGTCCCGCTCGTCGCGGCCAGCGCCAACAAGCAGCGGATGCCGCTCGTCGTCATGAGCGCCGGTGCCGCCCTGGTCGTCACCGGCGTTGTGATGTTCGCGATCGATCAAGATCGCGGCCCCGATCAGCCGCCCGAGATCCGCAACACCGGGCCGACCGGCGTCGCGCTCGGGATCGCTGGCGTCGCCGTCGTCGCGGGGGGGTACCTCTGGTATCGGTCCGCCGGCAAGCACGGGTCCGCTCCGGTCGCCGCAATCACGCACGAAGGCGCGTACGTCGGCTGGCTGGGTCGCTTCTGAGCGAGATCTCCATGCCCCTGCGCGTCACCCTGCACGTCACTTCGCTCATCGCTGGAGGGAACCCATGGTTCGACTTGTCACGCTGATCGCACTCGTGGTGTCAGCAGCCGGCTGCAACCAGGCCAATCCAGAGTCCTGCGAGCTCCCGGCGAATCAGAACACGCCGGCGTGTGGTGGTGCTGGGTTCTGCGATGACACGCACATGTGCGCCGAGGGCGTGTGCAATGCCGGGGTGTGCGTCGAATGCGTCCTCAACCAGGACTGCGCGGACCTCGCCAACCCCACCTGTGACACCGCCTCGCATACGTGCAGGCCGTGCGGCAAGCATGCGGACTGTGACTCGGAGGCGTGCCTGCCGACCGGGGTCTGCGTCGCCGAAACCAACGTGGCCTACGTCGCGAACCCGGGCGGTGGCACCGCCTGCACCAAGGCCGCGCCGTGCGCCACCGTGAACGCCGCGGTCGCGAGGTCCACCACCCACATCAAGATCGAGGGAGCCATCACGGACCCCGACCTGACCTCGATCACGGGCAAGGGGGTCACGATCCTCGCAGACCCGGGGGCGACGCTCTCGCGCTCCATGACGGGGCCGATCCTGGAGGTGCAAGGCGACAACGCGGACGTGACGATCTTGGACCTCGCGATCCGGGACGGCCTGGGCAGCGGAGGAGATGGGGTCGTGCTCGCCGGGGGGACCGCCAAGCTCACGCTCGAACGCGTCGCGCTGATCGGGAACGGCGGTCGCGGCGTGTTCGCGGCGTCCGGTGGCAAGCTGACGATGAGGCAATGCGTGGTGTCGACGAACACGCTCGGCGGCGCGAACGTTCAGAACATCGCCATCGAGATGACGAACAATCTGTTCGTCGCGAACGGAGGCGCCGGATCGTCGACGGGTGGACTGACGCTGGCGCCAAATGTTGGCTCGGTGTTCCAGTTCAACACGGTGGCCGACAATCTCTCGAGCACCACGACCGTCGCGACTCGGGGGATCAACTGCGTGCTCGCGTTTGCCGCCGACAGCAACATCGTGACCACCAATGCGCTGGGTCCGTCGTGCACGTTCACCTCGTCGCTGTTCGATGGAGTCGTCGCCGGCGCCGGCAACCGGATGGGCGATCCGATGTTCAAGAACGTGGACGTGGCCAATCCGACCGGCAAGGACTTCTACCGGATCCAGGCGGGCAGCCTCGCGATCGATGGCGGAGCGGCTTCGGGCGCGACGCTTGTCGACATCGATGGCGAGCCGCGTCCTGGGGGCAACCTCAACGACATGGGCGCCGACGAGCTGCCCTGAGCTCCTTGGAGCCGACGCGGGCTGGCGAAAAATAATCGGCAACCGCGCCCTACCCGGGCCGATAGGCCGCGCATGGACGAATTCATGTGGCGGATTGGAACGAGTGTCTCCCTGGTTGCCTGCCTGGCTGGCGGGCTCGCGCTCGCTGCCGGCTGTGGGGCCGCGGTGGGCGGCAATGG
>Ga0316601_100001313_pt1 | contig 11980 bp, 15 predicted proteins | sample OWC_soil_day5_no_FD_207663 | JGI IMG/M metagenome (GOLD analysis project Ga0316601, IMG submission 207663) | Wetland soil microbial communities from Old Woman Creek delta, Ohio, United States - OWC_soil_day5_noCT | ecosystem: Environmental > Terrestrial > Soil > Wetlands | place: USA: Ohio...
CCTCATATCAAAGGAATGCAGAATGATAGTGACAATAAATAGGGGGAATTAATATGTTCAAACATGTAATAGATAAAGATATTGAGTTGAAGCTACCAAGTGGAGAAGACGCTGAGAGTTTTTATAATTTAATAGATAGTAGTAGGGAACATCTAAGTATGTGGCTTCCATGGGTAAAATCAACTAAAGGTGTTGATGATTTAGTGCCTTTTATAAAGGGAGTACAAGAACAATATAGTTCGGGTGAAGGATTTAAAGCAATATTGATTTATAAGGGAAGCTATGCGGGATTAATAGGCTACAATAATATTGACTTTAATAGAAAAGCAGCATCTATAGGATATTGGCTTGGTGAAGCATATCAAGGCAAAGGGATAATGACTAAAGCTTTAAAGGTATTTATTGATTATACATTTAATGAAATGGGATTAAACAAAATTGAAATTCCAATTGCTGAAGGAAACTTTAAAAGTAGAGCTCTTCCTAAAAAGTATGGTTTCAAGGAAGAAGGCATAATTAGGGATGCAGAATGGTTAAATGACAAATATGTTAACCATGTTTTATATGGCATATTAAAAAGTGAGTGGAAGTCTTAATTTTGTAGAGATTTTTACATATGTTTATAAGGCTTAGCAATCAGCTTATAAGGAGTAAAATATGAAGAGATTTATGATTGGGCAATTTGATAGATTCGATATTAATAGACAGAATAGAGATTTTAGGGACTATTTTTTTGGGATTGAAGTTAATCAAATGGAGTCACTCGGTGAATTACAAATATTGAAAGACAATATTAAGAATAGAAATTTAAGGATAGGCATTCATTTTCCATTATTAAAGAATCAATGGAGGGCGAGAGATCCTCAGTATCTTTCTAAGGATAGTAGGACTTATGAAGAATCAATAAACTACATGGAGAGTGAATTTGCCAGAGCAGAAGAGTTTAATCCAGATTACATTTTGCTCCATTATCCAAAGCCAGTTATCTTAGATGATAATGTTGATTGGTCATCCTGGAGATTTTATGATGATACTGAATATTACTATGAATCAGACATATCATACAAGTATTTTGAAGAAAGAAGTAGAAATTTTTTCAAAATATTATCTGAGCAAGGTAAAAAATATAATTTTACCCCAGTTTTAGAGCTAGATGGATTAAATAAATATGTATATGAAACAAAGTTACTTGAGAGTTTATTAGATGAATACCCAAATATAGAATTATGTCTTGATTTTGGTAGGATACATATACAAGATTGCATAGATGATAATTTTAGCGGTTTAGCTATAGTGAGAAAGTTTGGAAAGTATACTCATTTAGTGCATTTATGGAATGCTAAAGTTGATGAGAATGGACATTACCCAGCATTGAAATCTTTGAAGGTAGAAGATGGATGGGGAGATATGGAGGCATACTTTAATGTTCTAAATGAGGTAAATGATAATTATAAGGTGTTATTTGAGCATAAGTCTCATTTAATAAGCGATGTAGAGCTTGAGGAATGTTATCAGTGGGCTGATGAGCTTGTGAATTCTTAATCTGGAGGGGACATTTATGAAAATTATAACCTTATTTGAAAATAGAACTATCTCAAAAGAATATAAATCTAAGCATGGTTTATCGCTGTATATAGAAACAGCAAATCATAAGATATTATTCGATACAGGAACGGATGATTCCTTTGCTTATAATGCTAGCAAGTTAGGTGTGAACCTAGAAGATATAGACATAGTAGTTATATCACACGGACACTATGATCATGGTGGTGGGCTAGAAGCGTTTTTAAAACTTAATAGTAAAGCAAAAATTTACATTGGGAAGAACGCCTTTGATAATCATCTAGTAAAAATACTTGGAATTATTAAGTACAATATAGGTTTGAAGAAAGAATTACTTAGTAATAACAGATTTGTGTTTGTTGATGGCATGCTGAGAATAGATGATGAGCTTACTTTATTCGGAAATGTTAAAGGTAATAAATTGGTGCCTAAAGGAAATGATAAACTGCTAAAAGAATATAGTAAGGGTTTAGTGAAAAAAGATGATTTTGAGCATGAGATAAACCTTTTAATCAATGAAAATAACAAATATAGTTTATTTTGTGGATGTGCTCACAAAGGTATTATTAATATAATTGAGAGAGTAAAAGACATTATAGACAGTGACTTGCACACAGTAATTGGTGGATTTCATTTAATGGGAATGAAGATTAAGGATTCAAAGGCTAAAGATTTTTTAGATGAGCTTTCAAGCACTTTAAGTAATAATAATATAGAACAGTATTATACTTGTCATTGCACGGGAGAAAAAACTTATAGCTATTTAAGTGAAAAAATGAACAATTTAAGGGAGTTAAAAACAGGGGTAGTTATTGAAGTTTAATAAATAAAGTATTATTAAAATTTTAGATATAAAAAAGGGGGCATAATTATGAAACCAGTTTTTAGACAAAATCAGTTATATACGTTTTTATTATATTGTAATGACGTTGAATTAGAAAAGGTAATATTGGACTGTGGGGCAGGAGGAAATCTGCCACCATTAGCGATATTTCACGAGCATGGATATAAAACCTATGGTATTGATATAAGCCAAGAACAAATTGAATTGGCTAAAAAATTCGAGGTTGAACATAATTTAGAGCTAGGAATTGCTCAAGGAGATATGAAGTCATTACCTTTCCAAGATGAGTCTATAAGTTTTATTTACTCTTATAATTCAATATTTCATATGAGCAAGTATGAAATTGGTATAGCAATTAAAGAGATTTATAGAGTATTACCTAAAGGTGGACTAGCATTTATTAATTTCGCATCAACAAGTGATTTTAGAGCAACCATGGGGGAGAAAGTTAGAGACGGTGAATATTTGCAACAAGAACATGGTGACAAGATACTACACAGCTACTTTGATGATAATGAAGCCGAGAAGTATTTTGAAGGCTTTAAGGTTATTTATAAAGAAAAGAGAATTAGAGATGGATATGCACGGGAAAATGTAAAAATCACACTAGGTTTTATAGATTATATTATTGAAAAAATATAGATTTATCTTAGTGATTTAAATATGGGGGTCAAAAATGCTAAGTTACCGTAAATTTGATAAAGAGAGCGATTATGATATTATGCGCTGTATAGTCCAGCAGAATTGTCTGCAAACTGGGCATTTGTATCCACAATTACATGTAGGGAATTTGGATTTTGATAGATTTGGGTGTGATGAAAGTCCGGATTTATATAAGAAAACTTGGATTGTTTCTGATGGAGAAAGAGAAATTGGTTTTATCATAGCAGAAGATGATGAGTTTTTCATCACCACTCTTTCAGGATTTCAATACCTTACACAGGACATACTGAAATATGTAGAATATAATTGTTATGCTCAGGGAGCTACTATTACAACAGAAGCCAATAATGAGAACAAACTATTAAATAGTATTCTAGAAGAACAAGGGTACACCAAAACTGAGAATTTTCGTTATTCTGGTATATGTGATTTATCTAAAATACAAAAACCAACCTTATTGCCGGAGGGACTTAGCATTAGGCTAACTCAGAAGAAGGATATAGCAAGACGTGTAGAATTATTTGGCATACCAACAGGAGGAATTGAAATAACCTTAGAAAGATATGAAAGATTGATGAAAGCTCCTTCATACGGCGATGCAATAGATTTGGTAGTTGAGACCGATAAGGGAGAAATCATTGCTTATTGTACATTATGGGATGACCCTATCAGCAAGATAGGAATATTAGAACCTGTTGCCTGCGTAGAAGAGCATCGCCGTAAAGGTATTATGAAGAGTACATTATTATATGGGATGAATCTATTGAAGGAACGTGGAACTAAATATGTATATGTTGGTACAGGAGGGAAAAACATTGCTTCACAGACGTTGTATAAAAGTGTGGGCTTTTTAGAACATGAGATAGACTGTGAATGGCAGAAGACATTGAGTGACTAAAGCATGTAGGAAAAGATCATAAATAGAGTAAAAATTCTAGGGGGAGCATTTTCTAATATGAAAAAGATAGATAATATTACAGGGGAATTAAAGAAAAAAGTATTAGAATTTCTATATTGTGATGAAATTTATAATGCTATATTGATTGAGTTAATTCAAAATCATACAGAAAATTTAGGGGAATTATACATTAATGATATTGGAGAAGAAATAACGGAGATTTTACATATAAAAAATGATGGAAATTCAGATTTAACCAACTTTTCTTATACATCAAAAGAGGGATTAAAGAATATTGCATGTAAAATTGAAGAATTAAACTATAGTAAAGTTTTATTAGCAGGGAAGCTTGAGGATGTAAATAGTTTATTAAAGATATTAGGATGTGAAAAATCTATAACTCCTAACATTTTCTATAAATTAGATATTCAAAAATATAAAAAGATATCTATGAAATTTCAAAGTAAGATTAGACTTGCAAATTTGTATAGTGAAGATTTAGCAAAAGTTAAACAGTTTACGGTAGGTTTTTTTGAGGCAGAAACAGAAGGAGAAGTTCAAGCTATTACTAACACTGAAAAGATATTAACAAAAATGAAAACAGGAGTTTATCTTCTAGAATACAAAAACAATCCGATAGGAATGGCAAGGTTTATAGGAAAAACTAATAACTTTGCAGAAATAACAAGTGTTTATATTGATGAAGCTTTTAGAAACAAAGGACTAGGAAAAGAGTTAATAGCTCATATGATAGAGCTTGCTATTGAGGAGCAAAAAACTCCTGTGCTAGCAACATCAGTATCGAATATTGCTGCAATGAAAACCTATGAATCCATGGGTTTTGAAAAACAAGGAGAATATGCATTTGAGTTTCTTGAGTGAAGGTTAGCTTAAAGTTTAAAAAATGTATTTAATTACATATGAAATCTTAATATGAGATATTATAATGTAAAGAAAATAGGGGGATAAAATGGGGAAAGGTAAGGTTATATTCTTAAATGGTACATCAAGTTCAGGAAAAACTTCATTAGCAACAAAAATACAGGAAGCTTCAGATGAGAAATTTTATCATGTCCAAATTGACACATTCTGTGATATGTTACATGAAAAAGATTTTAAAAATGACTTTGTGAATACTGAAAATTCAGTTGCTACTATAATGCATAATTTTGTTTTGTCTTTATGTAAAAACGGAAAAAATGTAATAGTTGATACAGTTATTGAAAATCATCATGAAAATTGGTTAAAAGAATGTGTAGAATTATTATGTGACATGCCTGTTACTTTTGTAAAAGTAAATTGCCCTTTACATGAACTTGAAAGAAGGGAAATGGAACGTGGGAATAGGAATATAGGACAGGCAAAAGGGCAACTAAGCAATATGAATTTTAATGATATTTATGATTTACAGGTAAATACATATGAAAATTCCATTGAAGAATGTGTAAGAGTTATTAAAAATCAAATGAAATTAGAGAATGAACAAAATGCATTTAAAAAAATACATGAAAGATATCGGAAACATTGCTAAGAAGATTGAAGAAATAAGAGGGGGAAAATAATGAAATACTTTGAAATATTCGAAGAGATAATAGACATTATGGGAAAAGATTATTCAGGCTGTGAGATTAAAAGAGATTGGGGAAAGCCTGAACATTATAGACAATTAATGAAAAAAGCATATGAGACTGGGGAATTAAATAGAAGTAGATTTAAAGAAATAGTTGATGATTATATTTTCGACTATAAAGATAGTCATGTTTGGTTTAGTGATAATAAATTAAAAAACAGTTCAATTAGTATAGGTTTTAAAGTAAGAAGATATGAAGATATATTATATGTTATAAGTACTAATCAGGAGAAAAATTTAAAAGTTGGTGCATTAATAATAGAGTTAGATAATGTGCCAATAAAAGAAGTAGCAGAGAAATTCCATAGGGAACTTATGGGTCAACCAAATGAAAGACAACTTTGGGAAAAAATAATAATGAAATTCAAAACACTTACTATGGTAGATGATGGTAAAACAAGTAAGGTTAATATTAATAGATATCCAAATGAGAATAAGGAATCAAAGTATGAATGCAACCATGTTGCTGATGATACAATTTTGCTAAGTTATAATGATTTTGAGAATTATGGACTTTCACAGGAATTATTAGCTAACTATGGACAAGAAATCTTATCATCTAAAAATATAATTATTGATGTTAGGGTAAATGCAGGTGGATGTGACTCAGTTTTCTTTGAGTTATTAAATTATATGTTTCCAGAAAACTTTAGCATAGAGGACGAGTATAGTGGGTTAACAAATATAACAGAAAGAAATTATAACAATAGAATGGAAATGCTTAGTGAATATATAGAACAAAATCCTAATGATGAAATGTTAAAAAGATATGTAGATGAATTAACAATTAATAAGAATAAGGGATTTGTAGCTTTAGATATGGATAAGGCTACCTTTGTGGTAAAAGGGTCAAAAGAAGTTAAAAATGTTATTGTATTGACTGATAGATATTGTGGAAGTTCAGGGGACAGTTTTGTGATTTTCGCTGCATATTCACCATGGGTAACAGTAATAGGAAGACCTACCTATGGGGTAATAGATTATTCTAATGTTGCTGAACAAAAATTTGAAGATAATTTCAGTTTATGTTATGCAACATCAGTTAATGGAGGCGTTAAGTATGGTAAGGGATACGACAATGTTGGGGTACAACCTGATATATATATACCATGGTCTCCTGAGCATATAGAGAAAGATATAGACTTAGAATATGTATTAGAATTTTTAAAAAACAAATAATTATTCTAATTTGGTATAGGGGTCACACTAGCTTGCATTATCTAACAAAAAAATCCGTTCACATTGACGTGAATGGATTTTTTGTCATGGTTTAATGTAATAATATAACTTATAATATAATTTAAGGGTATAAAAATACCAATGTCCACATATAAGACCAAGAGCAAAGGAGATTTTAATATGAGAAAAATATCGAAGACTCTTTTTAATCAATTAAATAGTTATATGGATACAGAGGTTAGACCATTAGAGCGGTCTATATTCAATTATTATTTTAATGATTCAAGTTGTGATGACATATTGGATTCATTAGAAGTATTTCAAAATTCAGATGGAGGTTTTGGACAAGGCATTGAACCTGATTTTAAGCTTGTAGAGTCATCGTCCATGGCAACTTCTATTGGATTAAGACATTTAAGCATGATAGATAAAAATGATAGGGCACAAAAAATGATAGCTAAAGCCATTGAGTATCTAGAGGCAACTTTTGATAATGACAGAAACGGTTGGTATAGTGTTAAAGGCGAAGTTAACGATTATCCTCATGCGCCTTGGTGGGAATTTAGAGAGGATATAAACATGACAGTTATTGATTATTCCTGGGGTAATCCTACTGCTGAATTGATAGGATATCTATATAAATATAAAAAATACCTTAATAAATTAGATGTTTATTCATTAATAAATTATGCTATAAGCAATTTGAATAAAGTTACAGAATTTAAATCAGAGCATGAAATATTTTGCTATATTCGAATGTATAATTCTCTAGATGAAGAGTTTTGTAGCCAAATTGAAAATACACTAAAATTAGCTGTCTCTCAATTGGTTAACATAAACCAATCTGAATGGACAAATTATGTACCAACCCCATTAAAATTTATAGAAATCGGTTCTGAGAACTTTTTCGGAATTGAGTATCAATTTATAGATCAGAACTTAGATTATTTGATAGATAAACTTGAAGTGGATTATAAGATATTGCCTAACTGGCAATGGGATAAGTATTTAGAAGAATGGGAAATTGCTAAGAGAGAATGGATGGGAATCCTGACTCTTGAGACTTTATTATCTTTATTGAAGTTTAATCGAATATAAGATTTTCTTATTAATGTATATTCGCATTTTATTGTGAATCAAATGAGGAGGGGGGAAATTCAATGACAAAACTTATACTCATACGACATGGGGAGCCGGACTATAGTTTTGTAACAGAGCGAAATTTTAAAGGACATGGGAGAGATTTGGGTCAACTTACACCCAAAGGAATAGAACAAGCAAAGACAGCTTCTAAAGATAAGAGATTAGAAGGAGCAAGCCTTATTGTATCCTCACCCTATACTAGAGCATTACAGACGGCTGCAATCATTTCAAAGGAAAGGTCCCTTGATATAAGTATTGAGGTTGACATTCATGAGTGGCTTCCGGATTTAACATTTGACTACATATCTGATGAGGTAGTTAAAGTTGCTGGTCAGCAATGTGTTGTTTGTAAAGGTGATTATAGCGATGAGGATAAAAAAAGTTGGGAAAAGCTTAGTACCGTTGCTAATAGAGCATTTAAAGGTTTAGAAAAGTATTTGTGCTATGACAAAATAATTGTGGTAACCCACGGTATTGTAATGAGACAGTTTGAATTTCATACGGACATACCCTATTGTGGAATCGTTGAAGTGGATTTTCATAAAGATTATAAGTGGTGTGGGTGGGTTGAAAATATTGATAAATAAAGAAATGGAAGATCCAAAAGGAGAGACATATGAATAATTTATCATACGTTGTAAATGTAGAAGCAGCCATATATAAGAACGATAAATGGTTGATTATTAAGCGAAGTGAAAAAGAAGAACATGCTCCGGGACTTTTAGCTATGGTTGGGGGAAAAGTAGAAACAAAAATAGCTAAAAAGAATATTTTAGAGGAAACTTTGATAAGAGAAATAATGGAGGAAGTTGGCATAGAGGTTTCAAAAACATTACATTATGTAGAGAGCAAATCATTTATATCGGATAAGGCACAAGCTGTAATTGATATTGTTTTTTTATGCAAGTATCAATCCGGTGAACCCAAATGTATGTCAGTTGATGAGGTTAGTGAAATATATTGGATGTCTAGTACAGAAATATTAGAGAATAAATGTGCACCCATATGGTTAAAAGAAAGCATTGAAAAGGCAGAAAATATTAGATTCACAGTAAGTAAATGATTGTTTGACAAAAATAAATAACGAGAAAAGGGGATGAAAAATATGAAAGGAAATAATCAAAGCTATGAAATAGAATATTTAGATTTAGTAGATGAAAGTGATAATGTAATCGGAAGAGATGAAAGAAACAAAATTACATCATCATATGCTAAAAACTATCGAGTAATTAATATTCTTATATTTAATTCAAAAGGAGAATTGATTGTTCCCAAAAGAAGTTCAAATAGAATACTTTTTCCGAATTGTTATGATTTTTCAGTTGGAGGGCATGTTAGTTCTGGCGAAAGTTATGAAGAAGCAGCTTATAGGGAATTGGAAGAAGAATTAGGGGTTGAAAATGTTGTATTGCAGGAAATTGGTTATTTTCATCCGGAAAATCTAGGTACAAGTTCATTTTCAAAATTATATAAATTGATATATGATGGAGAGTTAAATTTTGATATGGATGGCATTGCTGAAATCCATTATTTTGATTTAACAAATATTTATAAATTATTAAAAGAAAGCCCAGATAGATTTAAAGGAGATTTTAAGCCTCTGCTTGATTGGTATTTAAAAAAGTAATCGTTGAGAGTGGATTTACAAATATCATGATTAAATTGCCTGAGGAGAATTTTTCAATAATAATTATAACAAATTATTTCAGAGACTCATTCCAGAAAGTTTTTAAAGCTGTTCATGATTGTGCAACAGAGACAAATGCTGAATATTGTAATAATAAAGTTAATTTAAAATTTTAAAATATATCTTTAATGGATTTTGAAAAAGATTTGAAGTTGGCTTTTATAAGATTATAAGTAGTGTGGATGGATTGAAAGCATTTAAGATGTAGAAAATAAAATATTTTTTAAATAGACTAAAGCAATGTTTGATAGATAGTAGGTTGTATGAAATGAATAAGGGGTGCAAGTATGTGTGAAAATAGAATAAGGAAAGCTGTTGGGGCAATTGTCTTTAAAAATGATGAGTATTTATTAGTATATAAATCAAAAGTTATGGATGGCATAAATGGTGTAGAAAATATTGATGGAATATGGGATTTCCCTAAAGGGGGAGTAAATCAAAGTGATATTAATCTAGAAAAATCAATATTACGAGAACTTAAAGAGGAAACAGGCTCAGAAGCCTATAAAATTATTAACACATATAGTGAAAAAATTTGCTTCGCATTTCCAACGGGGTCCCAATATGATACTCAAGAAACAATAATGTTTTATGTTGAATATTTAGGGGACACAATGGATTTGAAACCACAAGATGAAGAGATTGATAAGGTTGGATTTTTTAAAAAGAATGAGGTTATGAAGGTTTTACTTTTGGAAGAAACCAGAGAATTCTTAAAAAAAGTAATTTGGTAAATTGAATCCCCACAGGTGAATTAGTGATACTATAAAAAGGTCTTTTGATAAAAATAACAATAGTAAGTGGGTAGAAAATTAAATATTTTGGAGAGTGGTTAGAATGAGTATTTTGGAGGAGTTTCAGATTAATTATCCATCATTAAATCACAAAAATTATATAGAATCTGTTTATAGATTTTGTGAGGAACATGAGTTTTCAATGATATTAAAAGGTTCTTTAGCAAAGGGTGTGGCAACAAAGTACTCTGATATTGACTTAATAATTTCAGGAAATATTACAAGGGATGAAGTTGATGAAATAATTACTCTTTATAATAAACCTATAATGACTAATTTTACAGAAAACCCTAAAGGGATATTAATTTTGGTCTACCCAGATAATATCTCCGTGGATTTAGACATAAGGGAAACAATATCAAAAGAAGACTTAATTGATAGCAAAGTTCTTTTAAAATACGATAAAAACTATATCCTTAGTGACCAATCAATGATTAGAAGACAAATAACATCAGAGCATATATCGAACAGACCTGATTGGTACAAAGTATTAAGGTTACTACATAAAGGAGTTCTTAAGTATTTATCTAATAAAACTGATAGTGCATATAATTTTTTATCAGAAATTAAAGATAGCCTTGCCGCTTTAAACATTAACAATTTGAAATTTAATGGCAACTTTGAAGATGATATACAATGTATCTTTAATGAATTTTGCAAAAGATTTGAAATTAATTCGGATATAAAGGGTTTATTTTATAATCTTTTTAAAGAATTTTAGATGGGAAAACTCAGAGGAAACATAACATCTTTTATAAAATGTTTATATAAATAATAGTGATAAATTAAAGCTTAATATTACAGCACCTAAGGTGATGATTTAATGGAGGAATGTATGAAGATTTATATAACAAGACATGGTGAAACAGAATGGAATAAGGCAGGCAGAATGCAGGGATGGAAAAATTCTAATTTATCTGAAAAAGGGATTGAAAACGCTAGAAAACTTGGTGAGAGTTTAAATCATATAGATTTTGATTGTATTTATTGCAGTCCATTAGGTAGGGCAATTGAAACTGCTAAATGTATAAGGGGTAACAAGCGTACAGAGATAATAACAAAGGACTCTTTGAAAGAAATGGGATTTGGATTATGGGAAGGTCTGGAGCATACAAAAGTAGAAGAATTATATGCTACGCAGCAGTTCAATCTTTGGAATAAGCCTCATTTGTATGAACCTGTTGAGGGTGAGAGTTTTGAAGAATTACTTTGTAGGACAAGGCAAGTGTTAAATGAAATTATAAATAATACTGAACATGAAAATATTTTAATCGTTTCACATGCAATACTTATTAAAGCTATTTATGCAATAATTAAAAATTATTCACTGGAGGATTTTTGGAATCCACCTTTTATGCATGATACATGTTTAACGGTATTAGAAATACAAGATAATGAAATTAGTATTGTTTTAGAAGCGGACGTTTCACACTTAGATTAATTGTATTATTGTTTTTGTAAGGAGATAGTCAGTATGGAATGTATAGAAAAAGAATGTCTTTTTTGCAAGATTGTAAAAAAAGAAATACCAGCAGAAATATTATATGAAGATGAAATAATTTTATCATTTTTAGATATT
>Ga0316601_100001314_pt1 | contig 11980 bp, 2 predicted proteins | sample OWC_soil_day5_no_FD_207663 | JGI IMG/M metagenome (GOLD analysis project Ga0316601, IMG submission 207663) | Wetland soil microbial communities from Old Woman Creek delta, Ohio, United States - OWC_soil_day5_noCT | ecosystem: Environmental > Terrestrial > Soil > Wetlands | place: USA: Ohio...
TCAAAAGGCAAATAGTAAATAATTCTAATAGCATAATTCCTATAGATGTTACTATATTTAATGAGGGAGCTTCATCAGCATTTGATACATTTTTTCAGTTTGAATCAATAGAAAAACTAGAGAATGAGTTTAATATTTCATTTAGTACTAAAAACAATCAAATTGATGAAATTGACGTTATGAGAATTGTATTAGAAAATATAAGGTATTTCAAAAAAGATGACAGTAATTATGGGTATGCTCATATATCATTTTATAAATCATTAGATGAACATAGAGCAGCAGAGGATAATGTAGATTGTATGGAGTCAGGAATATCTATTGGAGGTTTATTATCAACAGTTACTTCTAATAATAATGAAAATGATTATAGAATAGGTTTTGGAACTAAAAATATAATATTAGAAAAAAACAATTTAATTAGAACTGCCCTAAATATGAATGAGTTTGCTACTAACTGTATCAATGGAGGAGTAAACCCTTATAGAAAAAATACTTCAATTGTAACTAGACCTTTAGTCCTAAAAGATGCTATAAAAAATAAATTATTTACAGCATCGCATTGGGTTACATTTATAGAACCAAGCTTTGGATTAGAATATTTTAAAGAATGTGATGATAATAATTTAATTGTTATTCATTATAGTGACCAGTATACCTCAACTGAGCAATACGATACTATAACAGTAACAAACAAATCTAATCAATATAAGTATATTATTCAAGAGTTTTTAAACAAAAAAGATATAAATATAAGCGATGAAAAAATGAATAATGTAATAAGAAGCTTTAATAGCATAAATGGTGAATGGCTTCTAAACTTAATAGCTAATAAGAGTGAATATGATAGAGAAAAGCTAAGTATTATATCAGCGATTAAGTATTTACTCTCAATGCTAAATCATGAGGAAATAATTTGGATTCCTATATCTTTAGAGGAGATACTAAGAGTGTCAAATGCTGTAAAACTTAATAAAAGTGAAGGAATATTTAGTGTTAAAAACTTTAAACAAAAGGGAATTCATAGTGATGATTTAATATTTATAGGTATAAATATTGAGGACAAAGAAAATATCAAACTGTTTTATTATCCAGTAGAAGTAAAGATAGGATATAATTTTAGTTCTGTAGTGAATAAGGGAATGGCACAAGTAGAAAATACTTATAAATTAATTAAAGAGCAATTATCACCAGATGTAGAAGTAGGAAGAAAAGTATTCAAGAATAAATTTTTTAGAAACTTTTTTATTAAATTACTTATTTCAAATGCTCAAAAGTTAATTATTAATAATGTGTGGCCTGAGAAGAAGATAAGTAAAATTAATGAAATTAAAAAATATTTGTTAAATGATGAATATGAAGTATCATTTGATTTAGAAAAATATATAGGTAAAGGAGCACTCATATCCTTTAAGAAAGATAACTATTGGAGAAGTGTTAATAAGGAAGATGACATTTTAGTAATAGAACTTACTGAAAATGATGCATATCAAGGAATAGCTAAAACAGTAAATGAGTTATATGAGGAATTTAAAAATGGATGTAATGATATATCTTTAGAGAATTTATTATATTTTAAAAATATGGATTCAAACATAAATAATAAGGATATTGAGAGCCCAATAGAAGAATTAACAAAGGATGATACTTCAATAAAAAATAGCTTTCGGTGTGGTAATCACAAAGAGATAGAAGAAGATATTAATAGCTGGGAAGATAGAAATCATGAGATAGAATTAAATAAGAATGATACAGGTGTAAGGGTTTTGCTTGGACAGGCTGAAGGTTCCACTCAGAAAATATATTGGGAATATGGGAATAAAGAATTGGCTAATAGACATATGGTCATAACAGGTAAGTCTGGAAATGGAAAAACTTATTTTATTCAATGTGCTTTAAAAGAAATTGTTGATTCCGGTGTTCCAGCTATAATAATTGATTATACAGATGGTTTTAAATCATCTCAGTTAGAACCAGAATTTAAGGGGCATCTTGGTGACAGACTAAAACAATTTATTGTTGCAGCAAATAAGTTTCCATTGAATGTATTTAAAAAGGGCATTAAAGAGCTTGATGATGATATTTATATAGATGAAGATAATGTTGATGTTGCAGAAAGATTTAAATCTGTAATAGGAGCAGTTTATAAGGATTTAGGAATTCAACAATTAAATAGTATCTATCAAACTGTTATAAGAGGATTAGAAAAATATGATGGAAAATTAAATTTAAGGGCATTTAGAGATGAACTTGAAGAAAATACATCTTCTTATGCGCAGACTGCTTTATCTCAGTTAAGTGTTCTATTAGATAAAAATCCATTTGAAGAATCTAAAGATTTTGATTGGAGTGACTTACACAAAGATGGTGGAAAGTTATTTATAATACAATTAACAGGATATACAAAAGATGTTCAGAAAATAATAACTGAAGTGATATTATGGAATCTTTATATGTATAAAGCTCAGCATGGAAGTAAAGATAAACCATTTGTTGTAGTATTAGATGAAGCACAAAATTTAAATTTTGGTGACAATTCTCCAAGTACAAAAATTCTTACTGAAGGAAGAAAATTCGGGTGGTCTGCATGGTTTGCAACACAATTTTTAAAAGGTCAAATGGATAAAGCTACGATAAGTAGGTTGCAAAATTCAGCTCAAAAAATATATTTTGCCCAAACAGAGGAAGAGGCAGTTTCTGTAGCAAATGCTTTTGGTGAAACTGTAGAAGAAAAAAAAGCTTGGGCAAGGAAATTAATAAATCTTGAAAAGGGAACTTGTATATCACATGGACCTATAAAAAACTCTGATGGAAATCTTGTTTTATCAAAACCAACTAAAATTAAAATTACTTCTCTAAGAGATAGAATTAAGGAATCTTCCTTGGAAGAATCTAAATTATAAGTGGAGGACTATCATGGCAATTCATCCGAGGTTTAGTAAAGGCGATAATGTTAAGATAATAAGCAGTGGCAGCATTGGTACTATAAATGATGTTCTTGTTCGCAATGATAATTGTGGCTATAAGGTTATGGTAGATGGAAAGGTAAGAACCTATCAAGAAAAGTACCTTGAGCCATATATTGATGAAGAAGCAGAGATAATAGATTCTTTAGTCTTTGGTGAATATGGAGGCAGTGACGATTTTTCGTTGTTTCAGACCTGGTTTAGGTTAAAAAGACCTATAGAGGGAAATTTATATAGTTTTTTAGGAAGTAGAACGATTTTTAATCCTTATCAGTTTAAGCCTCTTTTAAAGTTTATTTCTGGAGGGTCGGAGGAAAGACTATTTATTGCAGATGAGGTTGGTGTTGGTAAAACTATTGAAACAGGGATAATATTAACAGAACTCATAGCTAGGGGGAGATTGGACAGACATAGCCCTGTACTTATTGTATGTCCTAATGTCCTTGGCCCTAAATGGAAAAAGGAAATGGAGAAACGTTTTAATTTCAAGTTTCACCTTCATGATGGAAAGTCACTCGAAAATGCTTTGAAAATGGCTTTGAATGGTAATATTCAATCAGAATACTGTTGGTCTATAGCTAGTATTCAATTACTTAGAAATGGTAAGTTTTTAAATATGCTTCATAAAGTATCTGCAGCAAGAATGGCATCCTTGTGGTCAATGGTTGTTATTGATGAAGCCCATCATATGAGAAATTTCGGAACGGAAAGTAACACCTTGGGAAGATATTTAAGCTTTATGACAGAGATGATGGCTATGCTTTCTGCTACTCCACTTAATTTAAGGGATGAGGATCTCTTTAACCAGATGAATATTTTAAACCCTGCTATGTTTCCTGATATGCAGACCTTCACTGCAATGATATCACCTGTTAAATCTCTAAATAGATGTAGAAGGCTTATCTTGGAGAAAACTACTACAGTTTATGGAGAACTTCTTAGGGAACTTGAAGAGCTTGAGAAAGAAAACATAGGAAAAGCCATAATAAGTCATCCAGCAATACAAGAGCTTAAATGTGCTGTGGCTAAGGGAATAAAAATGACCAACGGTGATATTGCAAGATATGATAGAATATTTAATTCTCTAAGTCCACTGGATAGCTCTTTTACAAGAACGCTGAAAAGGGAAGCAATAGATCACAGGGTAACTAGAGAAACAATAAAGCTTCCAATTCTTTTAACGGAAAAAGAGATGAATTTCTATAATGACGTGATAGAGGCAGTGAGGGAAGCTTACCTAGTGAGGGGCGGCAATCTTGTGGCTTTAGGGTTTATTACCAACATGCCAATGAGAATGGTAAGTAGCTGTATACCTGCTATGAAGGATTATTTGTACTGGTGTATAACAAATGGTAAAATGCTTATTTCTCAAAGCGGGGAGGAAGAGGATGATTCCGAAATGGAAGAGACCTCTCTGCCTGAAGAGCTGAAGGTGGAGTTCATAAGGCTTATGACGGAAGCTGAGGAATTAGCTAGTGTTGATACTAAGTTTGAGGAATTTAGCAAGCTGGTGGAGCAGCTTATGGCAAGTTTGGACAACCCGCAGATATTGGTATTTTCCTTTTTTATAAGAACCTTAAAATATCTTAAGGAGAGGTTAACAGCCCTTGGATATAAGGTTGGGTTAATCTCCGGAGAGATTCCTCTTGTTTCCGATGGAAAGGTAGAGGGACGTTATGAGATTATGGAGAAATTTGAAAAAGGGGAAATAGACATTCTTTTAGCCAGCGAGGTTGGTGGAGAAGGTTTGGATTTTCAGTTCTGTCAGGCTATGATAAATTATGATATGCCTTATAATCCAATGCGAATAGAGCAGAGAATTGGTCGTCTTGATAGATTTGGGCAGAAGGCAGATAAGGTTATAGTTGCCAGTATGTATCTTAAGAATACTATTGATGAAAAGATATATACCATGCTGTACGACAGAATAAAGCTGGTAGAAGATAGTGTTGGTTTAATAGAACCTATAATTGGTACAAAGCTTCTGGATCTTCAAAATCAAATTGTGGAGCAGAGGCTTTCCGATGAGCAAATAGAACAGAGAACTAGAGAAATAGAAATTGCGGTTGCTCAGGCTAAGCTGGAGTCAGAGAGATTTGAAAACAGCAGAAAAGAGCTGCTAGGGGATGACCATTTTGCAGGCTCTATGGCTAATTTAGAAAAGACGGATTTTGTTAAGCCTGTAGACTCTGTAAGGCTGTCAAAGATATATTTATCAAATATGGAGGACTGCAGCTTTGAGGAGATAGATGAAGATAGAGCAGTAATTTCATTATCTAAAGAGGTTGCATCAAAGCTTCAGATTTATTCAAGAAGGCCAGGTTCCGAGGGCAGCATGGAGGAATTGAAGCCTCTTATTGATAAAAAGAAAAAGGTTAACGTAGTGTTTAATGGAAGCTTAGCAATTGAATATACTAATTACTGTTTTCTCCCTCCTTGTGGATTTTGGACAAGATTTATTTTGAAGGAGCTGGAAGAAGCCAGTAATATTAAAAAGGTGTTTAGTATAAAGTGCCTGAATAAAGAAGTAGGCTTACCTCCTGGAAAATACTTAGTTCCATTGTTTGAGGTGTGTATCGATGGTTTTAGAACTGAGTTAAATTTGTCTGCGGTACCGGTTAACATGGATACCTCAGAGGTTTTTGGATGTGATTTTAGTGAATTCTCCAGGCTACTTGGAAGATATGTATCAGATATTGAGCATACAGTAGAAGTTGCTGAGCCTGAAGTTTATATTGATATTGCAAGAGGGAGCCTTGAGCTTCAAATGGAGGATAGGATGGAGGGGTTAAAGTTAGAGCATGCTTATAAGCTTCAGTCTAGGATAAGTACGCTTCAAAAGGGCTCTGAGATTAGAATAAATAAGCTTAGAGACAAAATTGAAGATCACTGCACTAGGTCATTGAAAGAAGGAAAAGAACCAAATGAAGATTTTATAAGGCTTACTGAAGCGCAGGTAACAAATGATACGCAGTCCACAAAGGAGCGAATTGATAAGCTAAAGGATAAGAAAGAGCTAGTACTTACATTATCTTTAGTGGCTGTATCAATATTAGAGGTTGAGGAGAGTTAATACAATGAATGAATATAGAAGCTTTGCAAAAGAGAGAGAGAGATTACTGAAAGAGATAAAACAGCTTCCAGTAGGAGTACAGGCATTGAAAAAGCTTAAGTTTCTTAGAGAAGAGTATGATTGGGCTATCCCAGACTATAGAAATTCCTTAAATATACTTAGTGATACTACCTATGAAGATAGAAAACATTTTTTGCTTGAATTAATACAAAATGCTGATGATGCTTCTTTTAAAGTAAAAAAACCTGAATTAACTTTTACAATATTTGAAGATGGAATTGAATTAACATACAATGAAAAAGGTTTTGATGTAAATGATGTTATTTCTATTACAGGTACAGGTGCTTCTACAAAGGCTGCAAAAAAAAGTAACACTAACAGCTTCATAGGTGAGAAGGGTATAGGGTTTAAATCTGTATTTGCACTTGCCTCTGAAGTAGAGATTGAGAGTTATCCATGGCATTTTAAGTTATATAAAGATAAATGTATTGTTCCTGAAGTAGCGGAAGGTGGAAAATTAAAATCTGGAGATGGAACAAGACTTAGAGTGAATTTTATAGATTCTGATTCAGTAAATATAATTGCAGAAGAACTTGAGAAGTATGTTTGCAGGGAGGTTGAGTCTTTCTTATTCTTACAAAAGTTATGCTGTTTTAATGTTGTTGATAAACGTATAGGCAAGGAGCGTGTCAATAGTTTAATTTTAGAAAATAGAAGAGGTAATAATAGAAGTTTAAATACTATTCCAGATGGTATGACCAGAAAATATTCCCTTTATGAAGAGAAAATTCTTTTTTCAAAAGAACTCGTATCAGAAAGATGGGAGAAGGTTGGTACAGCTATAGGAGATATTGAAAGAAGTGTAATTGTAGCAGCTTTAGTGGATAGCGAAGAAGATGTTAATGAAGGAAAACTATTTTGTTTTTTACCAACGGAAGTTAGTCTACCTATTCCTATTTTCCTACAAGTAGATGGACATACTAAAGCAGATAGAGAAAGACTACATGATCCAGTTAATAACAATTGGAATAAGCATATTATTAATGAACTTCCACAATTACTGCTAAGGGCAATTCTTATGTGGAGGGAAAATAAAAATATAGCTAAAAAACTTCCGGATTTTATTCCAACAAATGTGGGCAATGACCAATTGCATGAAGTTTTCAGTAGATTGAAGGTACTATTAAAAAATTCGCCTTGGATAAAGGTATTCGGAAGTGAAAATGAATGGGTTATGCCTAAAGAAGCAATAATAGCAGATGATTATTTTATAAGATTGTTCAAAAAATACCCGGATTTTAGACTAGAGGCTGAAAAGGCAATAGGTAAAAAATTTATTGATTCTAGTTGGTCATCAAAAGAAAGATGGAAAAAAACATTAAAAGACTACTATGATGTGCATGAAATGGATATAGATGATATTATTGCAATATTTACAGAATGCATAATACCTAACGAAATACTATATGATGATAAGAATTTAACAAAGTTATACAAATATATCCTGGACATGGTTCCTAAATATAAGGCTTATAGCAAAATTTATAATAACTCATTACCTAAAAAGTACAAATTGGCTTACGCTAAAATATACCCTATTGAAGGAGTAGAGGGGTTCACTTCTTTAAAGGATAATGTTGAGGATAAGGTTTTTTGGGTGTCAGGTAATAGTAAGAATGATACAGGAATAGAAAGTAGTTTGGATTATCGTGTGGTGAACAGTGAATATACGTATACTGCTAAATCATCAAATGACATCATAAAAGAAACTACTACTAGCATTAAAGTGATAAATGAACGTAATGAGGCATTAAGAACTATTTTAAAATATTTAGAGGTTCCAGAGCTCACCGATGAAGCATTATTTAAGGAACTTCAATTACCTTGGTTATTAGAAAAACCTTGTTCTATTCATAAAGAACTAATAAGTAAGTTTAAAGTGTTTATGTCCGCTTTTAATGGTTTTATTTCAAAGAAAACTCATGAAGAGGAATATCTTATTAAATTATCTGAGCTTGGAAAAGCAAAGTTTATGGGAGAAGATGAGAATTCTTATAATTTATCAGATTTATTACTTCCAGATAAATTAAAAATAGAAACTGAGGATTATTTATACGATGGTTGTGAATTACAATGTATGAAAATTCCTCCTTCAGTATTAAAGATACTTAGCGGAAAAAAAGTGGAGTTTAGAAATTTTTTAATACATTGTGGAATAAAGACAAAACCAGGTTTTAAAATAGTAACTACAACGTACGCTAATGCTTCTGATTTTAACACAAAATCGAAGGTGCAATATCTTAGATGGATAAAAGAAATAGGCAGAAATTATACTTCTCATAAGTCAATAGAGCTTAAATCTATAGAATTAGATGATGCAACCAAAAGGGTGTTATCATTAAGTAATGGTAATACTAAGGAGTTGGCAAATCAAATATATATATCCTGGAAGAAGTATTTTATAAAGCAGAAGGATGGAGAGATTTTTCCAGGACATTACTTGATTAAATACACTAGATATGAGACTAGAACAATATTATTTGAAGATAAAAAATGGGCAGGTTTATTTAGAGAAGATGTTCCTATAATCACTTTAGGTAATGAACTAAAAAAGAGTTCTATGGTTTTCCGTTGTTCTAAGTTAGAAAACGAATATCTTAGAAAAATACTTTCTAAACTTGATGTTGTAATTGAAGATGAAGTAGAAGGATATTCAACAAAATATCTTAATTCCTTGAATATAAGAGATATTTCGCTATTAGATCTAAATAAGCTTTGGGATAGGGTTAATGCTGATGAATATGATGATATAATTAAACTTGCCATTGAGATAATAAAGTTGTATGGCGAAGTTCCAGGGCTTCAGGTTTATGACAAAGAGAAAAAGAAATTAAGAAATATCAGTGAGTTTAGAATTGGAGAAATAGCTTCTTCAGGAATTCCACTTATTTCGAAACAATATGGGGAGTTTGGGGAAAGATTAGGGAGATTACTGAATCTAAGAGAAGAGAGAGAAATAAAGACATATAAACGCATATTTGATAAAGTTTTTAGTGAAGAGTTTCAGTATGATCAAGAAGCCAAGAAAGCTTTTTATATGCTTTTAAAAAATTGGCATAAATGGGGTCAAGCAGATAAAGGAAAAATGGCACAACAGTTAGAAAAGAGGCTTCAAGAATTAGGATATGCCTATAAACCTGTTATAGTTTTTAACGATAAAGAAAAACTTCGATTATTAAAAGAATCTAGTATTCTTGTAGTAGGGATGGACATTGAAAATATAGAGGAAGAAAGTTTTGAATTGGAAAAGGCCTCTAGAGAGTTAGGGTTTGTTTTAGGAGAAGAATGTGGACAGCTAATATTAGAAGAGCAAAAACCGCTAAATGATGAGGAAATAGAAAAATTTAATTTTATTATGCAAATGTATTTGGAAGAAATTGAGATAGGAGAGTCAGCACGGCTTAAAACATTATTTTTGTCATTTGGTGGTGTTGAGAGTCTTTATTCAAGAGTATTTAGAGTTAAAGCCGCTTCAAGGATAATTGATTTTAAGAGTAATTTGAGTATAGATATTGCTCTGCCATATTTAGATTACGATGAGAATAGAATAGTTGTTGATAAATACTTGAGTGTTCCAAACATAATAATAAATATGCTTACAATGTTTCAATTTACAACTCTTAGAAGTGCTAGAAGAGATATTGAAGAGATTAATGAAAAGTATATAAGCAATAAAGCTTATAAGATTGACTCGAATAGGTTATCTAAGGAAAAACAAGATTCCCTTAAGGGCATTAACAATACCAAAGTTAATATGGTATCAAAAGTTGCATCAGAAATTGAAAACGCCCTTGTTGATAAAATAGAGTATCCTGTTTTTTTAGATGAAGATTCACAGTGGAAGTGCGGTATAGATTCAGAAGAAGAGGAACAGTTAAGAGGAAACTTAATAAATACTATAGAGGATTCATTAAATTCAGGACCTGAAATTTTTGAAAAAAAGATTAAAAAATGTAATGCTAAAAAAGAAAAGGGAGTAGAAAAGGAAAAAATCAATATAGTTGATCCATCAACATTAAATGCTAAGGAGTTTTTAATTGCTGAATATGGTGGTAGATGTCAAGTTTGTGGAACTAAATTAACAATTCATAATGGAAGTAACTATATTAATGTATTTCGTATTCGTGAAAAGAGAAATGGAGAAGCTTGGTGGGGCGATCGTCCTTTTAACATATTAGCTATGTGCCCAAATTGTCATACATTAGCTAAGCATGGTGGAAGAGACTTTAGTAATTTATATAAAGCGGCTCGAGAATTACTAGATGGAGATATTTTTCCTATAGAAGTTAAGAAATTTAATGGAGATTATTATGTTGTAGACATAACAATCAACAAAAAAGTTAAAAAGATAACTATGAGTAAAGTGCATATGAATTATTTAGCTGCATTGATAGAAGGTAATGAAAGTGTTAATGAAATAGCTTCAGATAAAAAGACAGATTAAAGGTTTTAAGTTGCAACTATTTTAAGATAGTTTGTAAACGAAAAAATTAAAAAGCGTTTGAAAGTATATGATACTCTAAGAAACTATAAATTAATTCCTCGACAAAGCTTGTATTAAGTATTGTCGAGGAGTGTTTTATTGTGTAAAATATATAGAATATGATATGTTTTATAAACACTTAATCATAAATAAAGTCAATTATAAAAGATATATTGTTGTTGCAATAAAACATAATTCTGAAGAGGAGAAAGTAATATGTCTATAGATAAAACAGTATGTGAACTTTTTGCAGGTGTAGGTGGATTTAGATTAGGATTAGAAAGAGCTTCACAAGAATGGAATACAGTTTGGGCAAATCAATGGGAACCAGGAAAAAAGGTTCAACATGCATTTAATTGTTATTGTACTCATTTTGGAAAAAGTGAAAATCATATTAATAGAGACATTTCTCAAGTAGAAAAGTCTAGTATACCTAATCATAATTTGTTAGTAGGAGGATTTCCATGCCAGGATTATTCTGTTGCTAGAACAGGAGCTCAAGGAATTAATGGGGTAAAAGGAGTATTATGGTGGCAAATAAGAGAAATATTAGATGTAAAGTCACCAAAGTTCGTTTTACTGGAAAATGTTGATAGATTGCTAAAATCTCCTGCAAAACAGAGAGGAAGAGATTTTGGTGTAATGTTAGCATGTTTTAATGATTTGGGATATAGTGTTGAGTGGAGAGTAATTAATGCAGCTGAATATGGATTTGCCCAGCGTAGAAGGAGAACTTTTATTTTTGCATATAAGAATACTACAAAGTTTTATGAAAAAATGAAAAAAGAAACAGAAAAAGATATTATAAAAACTAATGGATTCTTTGCTACTACTTTTCCAATTGAAGTATGTGAAAATATAAATATTGAAGAATCTAATTATAAAGATATTTATGATATATCTGATAACTTTAAGTATGAATTTTGTAATTCAGGTATAATGCGAAATGGTAAATTTGCTACTGGACATATAATACCTAAATATGAAGAACCAATAACAATAAGGCAGATAGTTGAAAATAATGTGGATTCTAAATATTATCTAGGAGATAAGCTTTCAAAATGGGAATATCTTAAAGGTGCAAAAAAAATAGAGAGAACAAGTAAAACAGGTCACTCATATACATTTTCCGAAGGACCAATAGCGTTTCCAGACCCAATAGATAAGCCAGCGAGAACCATGCTGACAAGTGAATCAAGTGTTAATAGAAGTACTCATGTTATACTAGATCCAGAGACAAATCAATTAAGATTAATAACTCCAAAAGAAGCGGAACGAATCCAAGGATTCGATGATGATTGGACTAAAACAGGAATGCCAGAAAAATTTAGATATTTTTGTATGGGCAATGCACTTGTTGTTGGTGCTGTGGAACGTATGGGAAGAACTTTAAATAAA
>Ga0316601_100001315_pt1 | contig 11977 bp, 9 predicted proteins | sample OWC_soil_day5_no_FD_207663 | JGI IMG/M metagenome (GOLD analysis project Ga0316601, IMG submission 207663) | Wetland soil microbial communities from Old Woman Creek delta, Ohio, United States - OWC_soil_day5_noCT | ecosystem: Environmental > Terrestrial > Soil > Wetlands | place: USA: Ohio...
CTCGACCTCGACCCTGTCACACCTGGATATCGAGATCCTGCGTGACCAGAGCCGCGTCGCGATCGAACGCTCGGCGGTGGTGGCGACCCGCCACGAGAATCACCCGTTCTTTGCGAGCTTCGAGCAGCACTACTCCTCCGATCCGCAGCGCATCCGCCAGCAGGCCTCGGCGGATCTCGATCTGATGCGGCGATTCCTCGCCAAGCTCGAGGACCAGCGCAAGGCGGGCGCCGGCAAGCTCGCGGGGAAGAAGGTGGTGGCCGAGTTCGCCGGGATGGCGCCGTTCCTCGACGGGCACGTCTACATTCATCCCGCCGAGCCCGACAAGGTCTACGAGCTCACCGTGCTCGGCGATCTGCACGGTTGCTACAGCTGCCTGAAGGGCGCCCTGCTCCAGGCAGACTTCTTCGCCAAGCTCGAGGCCTGGAAGCTCGACCACAAGCAGCCCGAGCCCAAGCTCGTGCTGCTCGGTGACTACATCGATCGCGGGCGGTTCAGCTACAACGGCGTGCTGCGCGCCGTCATGCAGCTGTTCCTCGCCGCGCCCGATCACGTGTTCCCGCTCCGCGGCAACCACGAGTACTACATCGAGTATCAGGGCCGGATCTACGGCGGCGTGAAGCCGGCCGAAGCGATCAACACCCTCGTTGGCCACATGCCGAGCGAGATCTTCACCGAGTACATGCACATGTTCGAGGGGCTCCCGAACATGTTGTTCTTCGACGATCTGATGTTCGTCCACGCCGGCATCCCGCGCGACGTCGACATCAAGGCGAAGCTCGGCGATCTGTCCGGGCTCAACGATCCCGACATCCGGTTCCAGATGCTGTGGAGCGATCCCTCGACCGCGGACTACATACCTGACGATCTGCAGGCGCAGAACGCGCGGTTCCCGTTCGGCAAGCGACAGTTCGATGCGTTCATGCAGAAGCTCGGCTGCTCGATGATGGTGCGCGGTCACGAGAAGGTCGATGCGGGCTTCAAGTCGGTGTACACCGACCAGACCTCGCTGATCTCGCTGTTCTCCGCCGGTGGTGCCGACAACGCGGATCTGCCCGAGGACTCGAGCTACCGCAGCGTGACCCCGATGGCCGCGACGATCCGGCTCCAGAACGGGACTGCCCAGGTCACGCCGTGGTCGATCGACTACCAGCGGTTCAACGATCCGAAGCGCAACCGGTTCTTCGCGTCCCCTCCCGAGATCGAGCACAAGGCCGGATGACCGAGCTCAACCGCAAGGCCGAGGAGCAGCTCGACCGAGAGCTCGCAGAATCATCCCGGCTCCCGAAGGCCGGGCGGGGCGCAGACGCCCCGGCGCCCGAGCGTCATCGCGTGACCTATTCGCTCCCGCTCATCCTCCTGGTGTCGGTCATCGGTGGGATCGGTGCCTATGCGATCAGCTCGCTGGTCGTCAAGTTCGACTCGTCGACGACCTGGGCGTACGGGCTGTCCGCGCTGTTCATCACGACGCTCGCCTGGGGCGTGAGCGGGATCCAGCGCAGCCGCGTCACCGCGACCGATCGGATGATCGACCTGGCGGTCAGCCTGATCGTGGCTCCGATCGTGTTCGGGCTGATCGACCTGCCGCCGCTGCGCGAGCTGTTCAGCCTCACGACCCGTTCGCAGGGCATCGCCGGGGTGCCGCGGGTTCACCACATCATGGGCTGGAGCGCGATCGTCGCGTGCGTCGCCGTCGCGGTCACCGGACTTGCTCGCCTGCTCCTGGATCGTCGCCGGGCGTGATCTGGTACGTCTACGTCGCCCGCTGCGCTGATGGCAGCCTGTACTGCGGCATCGCCCGCGACGTCGCCGCCCGGATCGCGCTGCACGATGCTGGCAAGGGCGCGCGCTACACGCGAGGCCGCGGGCCGCTCGCCGTGCTCGTGGTGCGGCGCTGTCGCGACAAGGGCAAGGCGCTGCGGCTCGAGTACGCGATCAAGCAGCTGACCCGGGTCGAGAAGCAGGCGCTCGTCGCCGCGCCTGCGCGGATCGCGGCGATCGCGCGCCGGATCTAGCGCGGACGCGACGGCGCGTGATCGTCGAATGGCTCCGCGTTCGCGACCGGTGGTTGCGGCAGCACCTGCTGCAAGTGCCAGCGCTGGGCGTGGACGGCGTTCTGTGCGACCTCCTGTGCACGCCTGCTGGTCACCGCGGCCACGCTGGTGGTGATGATATGGGAGATGGTCGCGATCACGAGGATGATCACGATCAACGTCGGCGACAGCTCGACCACCCACGAGCTCAGGACGAGCGAGTTGCCGTCGATCCGGAACGTCGACGGCAGCACGCCCACGAGCTCGAGCCCGAGCAGGATCCCGATCGGAATCAAGTGGATCGCGATCACCATCCACGCCCGGAACTGCGATGGCTGGGACATCCACACGGCGACCGAGCCCCCGAGGACCATCGGCATCACGAGGAGCAGGCCGAAGGTCAGGCCCGACATGGTGATCAGCACACAGTTGAGGATCAGCACCCACGGGTACCAGGGGTCACGGATCGGGTGCGGCCGCCGCGACGACAGGTGCATCAACAACGCCGTCGCGGTCGAGAGCACGCCGGCGAGCACCACCGGCCACACGTGGTGCAGCGGCATGAGGAACACGAGGCACGAGAGGACCGCCATCGCGGCATACGCACGAACGCCGAACCGGATCACGTCCCGCCGCGACCGCGCGCGCGCCTCGTCGGCGGCGGCCAGCGCCTCGCTGGGGATCGTTGCGGGCGCGCCGAGCATCAGCGTGGTGAGCACGTCCTTGGCGGTCGCGTTGCCGGGATCGAGCACGAACGCGCGTCCTGCTTCGCGCATGGCGGTGGATCGAGCGTCATCGCCAGGTACGTCGAGCGCGGCCGCCGCTCGTCGCGCGTGGTCGATCGCGAGCTCGCGCCGGCGCTCGAGGTCGCGATCGCCATCGAGGTAGGCCTGGATCGTCTCGGCGAGCTGGCGCGCCGAGGGGCGATCGAGCGGGTTCGCCGCCGTGGCGCGCGCACACAGATCGTCGAGCTCGGGCGGCACCTCGAGCTCGGTGGCGCGCGAGCTCGGGCGGTGCTCCGCCGCCACGAGCGTTGGCTCCAGCGCCGCCAGCCCGCGGGGCAGGGCGGGCACGCCGGCGAGGATCTCGTAGAGCACGCAGCCGAGCCCGAACACATCGCTGCGGCTATCGATCGACTCGCCGCGTGCCTGCTCCGGCGGCATGTAGCCTGGCGTGCCGAGCATCTGGCCGGGCACGGTCTGGGCGTCGGTCTGGGCGTCGGTGAAGGCCTCGTGGTCCGATCCGGACGACGAGCTCACCTTCGAGATCGGCGAGGCGTCTCCGGCGATCCGGGCGAGCCCCCAGTCGAGCACGTAGGCCTCGCCGAAGTCGCCGAGCATGAGGTTCGCTGGCTTGATGTCGCGATGGATCACCCCGCGCGCGTGCGCGAACTCGATCGCGAGGCAGATATCGACGAAGCGGCCGAGTAGCAGACGACGTGGCCAGCGCTGGCGCGCGTCGGCGGTCTGCGCGTCGAAGACCTCCGCCAGCGTCGTCCCGGCGAGCCGCTTCATGACGAAGTACGGCACACCGGCTCCATCGATCCCGAGGTCGTGGACCGGGACGATCGCCGGATGCTCGAGCGCCCCCTGCACCCGCGCCTCGCGGAAGAACCGCGCGACCAGCTCGGGGTCGCGCAGGCCGCGCATCAGCTTCACCGCGACCTCGCGATCGATCCGCGTGTCGCGCGCGAGCCGGACCTCCCCCATGCCTCCCTTCCCCAGCAGCGAGCCCACCTTGTAGCGCTCGTCGTCGAACCGCGGAGACGAATCGCGCGACGCGACGGCGACGGGCCTGGAATCCGGCAGCGTCTCACTGCGGTCGTCCGGGTTGTCCACCGGGACCGAGGGTATCGCGACCGCGCGCCGAAATCGCATTCCTGCGCCACGTCGCGGTCCGTGCCCGGCCGCCCCGCAGCCCCGCGATGTCGGCGATACTGGGAGCGAGATGGCAGTACAAGAGACGGTTCACAGGGCAGCCCAGAACATCCCCGTGGTCGATCTGCGCGACTGGGTGGCGGGTGGTGCGGCGCGGCAGCAGTTCATCCAGCGCGTGGGCGAGTCGCTGTCCGACATCGGCTTCTTCGCGGTCTCGCACCATGGCGTTCCGGACGAGCTCACGCAGCGCGCGTACGACGCGGCGCGCGGGTTCTTCCATCTCCCGGCCGCGGCGAAGGCTCGCTATCACGACCCCGCGAAGAAGGGGCAGCGCGGGTTCACCGGGTTCGGCACCGAGCACGCGCGCGACTCCCGGGCACCCGACCTCAAGGAGTTCTGGCAGGTCGGCCGCCCCGACGTCCCCGATGACCATCCCGTCCATCGGCTGTTCGGCCCCAACGTCTGGCCGTCCGAGGTGCCCGCGCTCGCGCCGACGCTGGTCGAGCTGTATCGCCACCTCGATCGGCTGGGCGGCCTCATCCTCGAGGCATGCGCCGTGTACCTCGACGAGCCGGCCCACCGGTTCCGCGAGCTCGCGGTCGGAAGCGACACGATCGTCCGGGTCCTCTACTACCCGCCGGTGACGCCCGACGTCCCGCCCGGCGCGGTGCGGTCCGCGGCCCACGAGGACATCAACCTCATCACGCTGCTCTCCGGCGCGACGTCCGAGGGCCTCGAGCTGTTGCAGCGTGATGGCACGTGGAAGCCGGTGCACACCGGGTTCGACACCATCGTCGTCGATGCGGGGGACATGCTGCAGAACCTGACCAACGGGCTCTACAAGAGCACCACCCACCGCGTGGTCAATCCGCGAGATGCGTCGAGCGAGCGGTTCTCGATCCCGTGCTTCGTGCACGCGCGCGGCGACGTCGACCTCTCACCGTTGCCGTCTTGTGTCGCGCGCACCGGTGGTGCGGCGCGTTATCCCCGGATCTCCGCAGGAGACTTCCTGGCCCAGCGGCTGCGCGAGATCGGGCTCGGTTGAACCGCGAGCGAGCTGGCGCATCGATGTAGCCACGGGTGGTCAGCGAGCGTGAGGAGGGGCGCGCCGTTTCGCTCGCCGCGCGGGGGAGCGACGGGATACCTTGTCGTCATGTGGCGGAACCTCGTCCTCGGTAGCTTGTGCGTCGGTGCCGTTTCGGCGACGGCGCTCGCGAACGGCCGCGCCCCCGGCAGCTCGACCATCAACTTCCAGCGAGGGATGGAGTCGCACATCCTGGCGGGCATGACGTTCGGGCTCGTCCGGTCGGACGACAACGGGGTCACGTGGCACTGGATGTGCGAGGACGCGGTCGGCTACGGCGGCATGTACGATCCCGACTACGGGTTCACGAGCTCCGGGGCGCTGTTCGCCACGACGTTCGATGGCCTCAAGGTCAACCGCGACGGCTGCCTCTTCGCGTCCTCGACGCTGTCGCCCACGCCGCCGACGGTGAAGTTCTTCTCGGCGGTGGCGGTCGGGCCCGACAACGCGATCTACGCGGCGGCCGCCGATCCCACCGACGGCAAGATCTACAAGAGCGTCGACGACGGCGAGACGTTCCCGATCCAGCCGATGCCGGGCCAGCTCAACGACTGGTGGCAGAGCATCGAGGTCGCGCCGTCGAACGCAAACATCCTCTACCTGGCGGGATACCGGCTGCCCGCGGGGGCTGCGAAGCAGTTCCTGCTGCTCCGCAGTGACGACGGCGGCACGAGCTACACGCCGCTGCCGACCACCGACCTCGTGACGATGCCGAACTCGACGATCGAGATCGCTGGCATCTCGAAGACGAACCCCCAGCTCGTCTATGCACGCGTCACGCTCGAGGACAACTCGATCAGCGACGCGCTGTATCGCAGCACCGACGGCGGCGCGACCTGGACCCGGATCCTCGGCGATGTGCCGCTCACGGTGGGGGTGGATGCGTCGGGGCCGAAGATCGGGACGATCACGTTCGTGGTCCGCGGCAACGGAGAGCTGGTCGCCGCGACCCAGGGCCACGGCACGTTCAAGTCCGTCAACAACGGCACAGACTGGACGCCGCTCCCCAGCGCGCCGCACATCAACTGCCTGGCCGAGAACGCGGCCGGCGAGGTCTGGGCGTGCACCCAGAACTACGGCTCGCAGACCGTCCCGAGCGATGGCTTCGGGCTGATGAAGACCACCGATCTCGTCACCTGGAACGGCGTGCTCAAGTACCAGGACATCGTGGAGCCGGTGTCGTGCTCGGCTGGATCGCCCCAGAAGGACAAGTGTGACAGCCAGCTGTGGTGCGGCCTGTGCACGCAGCTCGGCTGTGATCCGAACCGCACCTGCATGGTCGGCGCGGACACGACCCCGCCGATCGTGCCCACGCCGCCGAAGGGCTGCTGTCAGACCGGCAGCGACGGCATCCCCGGCGTGCTCGTGATCGGCACGGCCCTGGGCTTCGTCCTGCTCCGCCGCCGCCGCTGAGCGTCGACGACCAACGTCACGAGCGATGGACGGTCGCGACGGGGAGCTGCGGCTGATCCATCGCGGCGAGGATGTGGGGCTTGCGGAACGTGACCATCAGGATGATCGGGAATGGTGCGTAGAAGGCCAGGCCGAAGAACACCGAGATCTTCATGATCCCGCCCATCGGCAGCTGGGCATTCATGCCGTGCGAGATCGCTTCCATGAACCGGTCGAGCGCGGGCAACACGACCACGCACTGCACGATCAAGATCGCCACCAGGTAGACGAGCGCCACGAGGCCCCACTTCACCGAGGCACTGGCCGCTGACCGCAGGTACCGGCGCTGCCCGACCCCGAGGTAGACCAGCGCGGCCGACATCACGAGCATCGCGCCGCTCTGGACCATCGAGACCGTGTGGATCTCGGCCATGTAGTCCTCGAACGCTGCCTTCTGGCTCCCGTTGGTCTGCATCATCGCGCCGACTTGCTTGCCGATGATGAGGCTGAACAGCGACATCGCGCCGACGATCGAGCCGAAGATGATCGAGAGCGTGCCCAGGGTGCGCGGGGCAGCGGGCTTCGGGACGGGATAGCCGTGGGGCCCCATCGGGATTGGAGGATTCATGGGCCGATCGTTAGACCGAGCTGGTTCGGGAGACAACCTCCATCTTGAAGGTCTGGGTGGGCCAACGCCCCGCTGATTGGTATCCTGTCGCTTCCATCGGCCCGCGAGGGCCCGGACCCAATCGAGGCGCCCGACATGCTGTCTTTCATCGATCGACTCGCGTACCGCGGCCAGCACCTGTCCTTCATGTTCAACGCGACCGTGATGCAGGAGGCCGCCCGCTTCGTGACCCGGACGCCACGTCCCAAGATCGCCCGCGAGGAGATCCGGGCACTGACCCGGCGGATGCGCGAGCTGCATGCTCGGGATCTCGCGAACGTCGATGCCGGGCTGTACCCACGCGAGCTGCTGTTCGACCTCCCGGTCCGCCAGTTCTTACGCTCGCTGCCACGCCTGGTGGCCGACACCCCGCGGGTGGTCAAGCGCATGCGGTCGGGGGATTACCAGGACATCCCGGCGGTCGACAAGCAGCGTTATCCCGCCTACTACCGACGCAACTTCCACTGGCAGACCGACGGCTACCTCAGCGCGCATTCGGCCGAGGTGTACGAGCTCGGGGTCGAGCTGCTGTTCCGGGGCACCGCGGACGTGATGCGCCGCCAGGTGATCCCGCCGATCACCCGGTTCGTCCGTGCGCAGGGCAACACCAGGCGGCTTCGGCTGCTCGATGTCGGGTGCGGGACTGGCCGCACGCTGCACCAGATCTGGCGGACCCATCCGACGATGGGGCTGTGGGGGGTGGATCTCTCGCCGGACTACGTGCGGGCGGCGCGCAAGCGGCTCGCGGCCGTCGATGAGCTCGCGATCGCGGTCGAGAATGCCGAGGCCTTGCCGTTCGCCGACGCCGCGTTCGATGTCGCGACCAGCGTGTATCTGTTCCACGAGCTGCCACGCAACGCGCGTCGCAACGTGATGGCCGAGCTGCATCGCGTGGTGCGTCCGGGTGGGCTGGTCGTGATCGAGGACTCCGCCCAGCTCGTCGACGGCGCCGAGATCGCCACGGCCCTGCGGGAGTTCCCGCGCGACTTCCACGAGCCGTTCTACGCGGACTACCTGCGGGACGACCTCGCCACGATCCTCGAGGAGGCCGGGTTCGCGGTCGAATCGGTCGAGCCGCATCTGCTCGCCAAGGTCGTCTCGGCGCGCCGGCGGTAGGGGCGCTGCGCACCGCGGCTGTTTAGCGTACGTTCGCCGGCATCATGTCCGACGATGATGCACGCGACCCGCGCCTCGCGCTCGACGGCCTCCGCACCGAGCTCGGGCAGATCGATCGCGACATCCTCGGGCTCGTCGCCCGCCGGCAGGCGCTCGCGCAGCGGATCGGGCAGGTCAAGCGCGATGCCGGGATCCCGACGCGCGACTACCGTCAGGAGCGCGACGTCGTCGAGCGGGCGCGTGCCGCCGCCGTCGCGCACGGGCTGTCTCCGGTGCTCGGCGAGGAGCTGATCCTCGCCCTGATCCGCGGCTCGCTCACGGTGCAGGAGCGCGACACGGTCGCCGCGGCGGGCGAGGGCAGCGGCCAGCGGGTGCTCGTCATCGGTGGCTCGGGTCACATGGGCCGGTGGTTCGTGCGCTACCTCGGGGCCCAGGGCTTCACGGTCGAGATCGCCGATCCCGCGGGTGACAGCCCGCCGGGCGTCGTCCACCACCGGGACTGGCGCACCGTCGAGCTCGACCACGAGCTCGTGGTGGTGGCCGCGCCGATGCGAGCGTCCGCCGAGATCCTCGAGCAGATGGCGGCGTCACCGCCCAGAGGCGTGGTGTTCGACATCGGGTCGCTGAAGAGCCCGCTGCGCAAGTCGCTCCACGCCCTGCGAGCGGCGGGCGGCAACGTCACCTCGGTGCATCCGATGTTCGGCCCCGATACCGAGCTGCTCAGCGGCCGCCACGTGATCTTCGTCGACGTCGGCGCGCCCCAGGCCACCGCGGCCGCGCGCGCGCTGTTCGAGCCGACGATGGCCACCCTCGTCGAGATGGACCTCGAGAGCCACGATCGGCTGATCGCGTACGTGCTCGGCCTGTCGCACGCGCTCAACATCGCGTTCTTCACCGCGCTCGCCGAGAGCGGCGAGGCCGCGCCGCGCCTCGCGACGCTGTCTTCCACCACGTTCGACGCCCAGCTCGGCGTCGCCGCGAAGGTCGCCGCGGAGAACCCGGATCTCTACTTCGAGATCCAGACGCTCAACGACTACGGCACCGAATCGCTCGCCGCGCTGCTCTACGCCGTCGAGCGACTGCGCTCGGTGGTGCGCGCGAACGACCTCGATGGGTTTCGCGGGCTCATGGGGCGCGGCCATGCCTACCTGCAGGAGCGCGAGCGCCGGTGAGCTACAACATCCCGTTCGCGCGGAACCAGGCGATCGCGTCTCGCAGTGCCGGCTCGAGTGGGCTCGCGACATAACCGAGCTCGCGTGCCGCCTTGTCGCTGCGGAACCGGAAGCGATCGGTGTACGCGTAGCGGACCTGCGTGGAGTTGAGGAGCGGCTCGCCGCCGCGGGCCTCGACGAGATCGCCCCAGCGCCCGACCAGCGAGGCGACCACGCGTGGGACGCGGAGGCGGGGCGGTCGGGTGCCTGCGACCCGCGCGATCGCACGCATCACGTCGCCGTACGTCAGGTCGTGGCCCGCGAGGATGTAGCGCTCGCCACGCCGGCCGCGCTGCCATGCCGCGATCATCCCGCGCGCCACATCTCGGACGTCGACGAAGTTGTTCCAGCCCGGCGTCCAGCCTGGCACGCGCCCACGCACGACGTCGATGATCAGCTTGCCGGAGCTCGGCTTGGCATCGCGGGGCCCGAACATGTAGGTCGGGTTCACGATCACCGCATCGATCCGCGCACCGGCGGCCTGCACGACCTGCTCTGCCTGGTGCTTGGTGGTCGCGTAGGCATCGACCAGCCCCTCGACGTCGAAGTTCCAGGTCGCGGTCTCGTCGCACGGCCGGCCATCCGTCGAGAGTCCCACGGCGACGACCGAGGACGTGTGGACCAGCCGCGGCACGCCGGCGGAGATCGCGGCCTCGATCACGTTCGAGGTGCCGGTGACGTTGGCGGCCGTCATCTCGGCCGTCACCTCGCGCTTGACGCTGACCTGTGCGGCACAGTGAAACACGGCCGCGCAGCCGGTGAACGCGCGGCGCAGCGCCTCGGGCGATCCGAGCTCCGCAGAGGCCCACTCGATCGCGAGGTCATCGAGGTGGTGGATCTTCGTTCCAGCCCGCCGGGTCGCGACGACTGTGTGGCCCAGGGCGACGAGCGCCGCGGCGAGGTTTCCGCCAAGCAAGCCGCTGGCTCCGGTCAGGGCGACACGCATCGGGCCCGCAGCTTACCCGCCCGGTCGATGCCGTTGGCGACGGTTGTCCGGCTACCTGGCCGGCTACCTGGCCGGCCACCGGACAGTGGCGAGCCGATCGGCCGGCAACCCGTAAGTTGTCTGAATTGCACGATCGTGACGCGGCGCAACACTTGCTCGAACCGCCGGGATGCGTCGCCTGTCCGCGGTTATTGGCATCGTCCCAACACTGTTCGCCCTGGCAGCCTGCGTCGAGGCCGATGTGGAGGACGGGGAGACCGACTCGTTCGGGGATGGCAAGGCGGACGGCGGGATGGCAGAGGGATCACCCGAAGCGCTCGGGGTGCTCGCGCTGGTCAACGATGCTGGCTCGACCGCCGGCGCGCTGAAGAGCGGGGCCCATGTCACCTCGCGCGTCGCGACCGGGATCGTCAAGCACCGCGACGGGGCGGACGGCCTCGCCGGCACGGCCGACGACGACAGGTTCGACTCGCTCGCCGAGCTCGACGCGATCCCGTTCGTGGGGCCGGCTACGCTCGCCGCGCTGCTCGACCATGCGCGCGACCGAGGCCTGGTCCAGACCGGCGCGAAGATCGAGGTCATCTTCTCTCCCCAGCCAGCGGCGCAATCCCATAACGCGCGCATCGCGAAGCTTGTCCACGACGCGCAGCAGAGCGTCGACATCGCGATGTACAGCTACTCGGACGCCGGGATCGCGGCGGCCCTCGCCGACGCGACCGCGCGCGGCGTCAAGGTGCGCTTCCTGTTCGAGACCGCGGGTGAGGACAAGAGCCTCACCGATCCCGCGGCGCGCGCGGCCTCGCGATCCGGCAAGCTCGAAGCGGTCGGCGTCGATGTCCGCTACGTGAACAAGATCCTCCACCACAAGTTCGCGATCATCGATGGGCCACGCGACGAGGTCGCGCGCGCCTCGAGCGCGCGGATCGTGATGGGCAGCGCGAACTGGTCGAACACGGGCGCCACGGTGTTCGACGAGAACACGATGTTCATCGAGAACAGCGCCGAGCTCGGCGCGGCCTACCAGCAGGAGTTCGACGCGCTGTGGCGCGGCTCGCGTGACTTCACGGGCCCCGCACCGTCCCAGGGACAGTCCTCACTCGCCATCACGCCTGCGCAGGTTGCCGACGAGGCAGGCCTGTCCGTGCTGTTCACCCGGGACAACTTCGTCGCCTCGGGCACCGACGGCGCGACCTGGCGGGTCGACCCCGCCAAGCTCAGGGTCTCCGACGAGCTCGTCGCCGCGATCGGGCGGGCGAAGACGTCGATCCACATCGGCTCGGCGCACATCCGGCTCCGCCCGGTCGCCGAGGCGTTGATCGCGCGCAAGCAGGCCGATCCCGCGCTCGACATCCGGGTCCACCTCGATCAGCAGGAGTGGATCTCCGCGTCGGGCGACGCCAAGCAGCGCGCCGAAGTGGCCGACTGTGTGGCCCGCGCCACGACCTCGGTCGCCGAGGCCAAGTGCCGGCTCAACGACTTCCTGTTCAGCAAGGCCCTCGTCGATGCGGGCATCGAGGTTCGGTTCAAGAGCTACGCGTACCGCTGGGATGCGAGCTACGCGCTCCAGATGCACTCGAAGTACCTGATCATCGACGGCCAGGAGCTGTTCTCGGGCAGCTACAACCTGTCGATGAACTCCGAACAAGGCACG
>Ga0316601_100001317_pt1 | contig 11972 bp, 12 predicted proteins | sample OWC_soil_day5_no_FD_207663 | JGI IMG/M metagenome (GOLD analysis project Ga0316601, IMG submission 207663) | Wetland soil microbial communities from Old Woman Creek delta, Ohio, United States - OWC_soil_day5_noCT | ecosystem: Environmental > Terrestrial > Soil > Wetlands | place: USA: Ohio...
GGCGAGCAAGCGTGCGGCTTGCAGCGGCGGGATCGAGCTGGTGCCGACAGATCTCGAGACCAGGGGCGCTACCACCAGCGCGCGGCGGGTGGCCTCGCCTCGCCTGCCGGCGGCCAGCATCGCCTCCGTCACCAACAGCGAGCCCGCGATCGCGACTGCCTGCTCGCGCCCCCGCGCGGTGGGCTTGAACGCAGTCTTCGTCACCAGGTCGACATCGCGCGCTGCCCGATCGATCTCCCCGAGCGCCACGCGCCAGGCGACCGCGCGCTCGAACACGTCGAGTGACTCCCGGTCGTTCGGGTAGCGCGCCAGGATCTCCTCCGCGGAGGCCGCCGCCGCGGCGAACCGCCCGATCTGGCCCTCGACCCCGGCCCTGCGTGCGAGCGCACGGGGCAGGAGTCGCGAAGCCGGATATTGCTGCTTCAGCAGCGTCGCGATGGCGAGCGCGCGATCCACCGAGCCCGCCGCCAGATGACACATCATCGCGTTGTAGAGCAGCTCGTCGCCATCGCGGGACCTGCCGGCATCCTGGTGGATCGCGAAGTAGGTCTCGCCGCAGCGATCGTAGAGCGCGAGATCGTGGTCCTGGGTCGCCCGCTTCTCCAGCACCTCGGCCGCCTTGCGCATGACCTGGACGTGGATCCTCGCCACCACAGCTGCGAGGTCTGGCTTGTTCGCGAGGAACTTCGCATCGGCGCGGAGCTTGTCCGCCAGCGCGATGAGGTCGTCGTGGCGGTGCAGGAGGTTGTAGGTATCCAGCAACAGATTCGCCGCGTACTCCGCGGTCTCGTGGTCGCGATGGCTCGTCAGGATGTCGAGCAGCGTCGGGATCGCCTCGTCGAGGTGGTGGAAGCGGCGCAGGATGCTGGCGCGCAGGAACTTCACCCCGACGGCGTCCGGCGAGGCGCCGTCCAGCCTCAGGTACACCTCCATCGTGTGGAGCAGCTGCTGCTCGCGCGGTGGGATCGGAACGGGGCGAGGCACCTCGGCCAGATCGACTGGATCGCGCTCCGCGCTCGAGCGGCTCTTGATCGTCGGATCGGTGTCGAGCGCGTTCTTCCACGCGCTCAGCGCCGCACCGGCCGCGGCGAGCTGCTCGGGCCTGGTCACCTTGCCGGCGTCGGCCACCTCGATGAACGCCTCGGCGGCGCGCTCCCAGGCGGCGGTCGCCCGGCCGACATCGGGCTCGGCGGCGGCCACGGCCCACAGCCGCTCCGCCTCGATCAGCTCCGGACTCGACGAGCCGATCGGCTTGTGCGGGTATCTGGGCGCGGCGGAGGCGACCTGGATCCCGAGGCAGAGCAAGACCAAGGCGCGGGGCAGCATGCGGGTGCGACACCGTCCCCGGGTGGCAGTTCCGTCGATCAGCACGGGGATCAAGGCGTCCGCGAGCCCGAGCCGGCGGCATGGTCGAGCTCGGGTGCGCAGGTCGAGACCCCAGCAAGATCTGGGCTATGTTGGGTCGGCTTGGAGTGTCCGATCTGCCTGCGTTCGACCGCGGCCAACCCGTGCGAGTGCGGCTACGACTTCACGACCTGCGACCGCACGATCGCGGCCGATCGCGCGGCCATGATCCGGCAACGCTCGGCCCGCAAGGCCTGGAGCGGGATCGGGCTCCTGGCGGCTGCGCCGATCACCATGCTGCTGTGCGCGCTCGCGCCGCAAGGGATCGGGGTCGTGGCGGGGCTGGTGTTTCCGTTCCAGATGTTCTTCGGCTGGGGCTGGACGACACGCGGAATTCGCTGGCACCGCGCCGCCCGCTTGCGGTTGGCCCGAGCGACTCGACCTGCGGCGCTGCCCGCCGCTCGGATCGTGACCCGGTGACGCGCGCTACTTGCCGACGCGCTTGCGCAGCTTGTCCTTCGAGCTATCGAAGTTGAGCGTCTTGAACACCACGAAGCTGTTCTCGGGATCGACGATGTGCGACCACAGCGCGACGGCGACATCGACCCGCGCGTCATCGAAGCTCATGACGCCCATCACCGCGGCGACCTGATTCGACGTGAACCAGTTTGCGCCCGCAGCCTGGCGCGCGACCTCGACCTTGTCCTTGTCGAAGCTCGCGTCCTTGAGCGCCTCGATCAGCTGGCCGAACGCGCCGGGATTCATCGCGGCGGGCCGGACCGGCGCGGCGGTCGGCCTCTTCGCGTCGGCCTGACGCGCGGCGAGGGTCTCGACGGTCCTGCGCATCGCGACGATGCCCTGCTCGAGCAGCTGCGCGCTGGCGCGCAGCCCCTTGCGCTCGTCCTTGTCCTCGGCCTCATCCGCGAGCTCGATCAGATCGGCGGCGTCCTTGGCGATCGCCAGCGTGTCCTTCACCAGCGCTTCGAGGGGGATGTCCTTGCTCGCGCGCCGGGCGAACGCTTGCAGGTCATCGCTGATCTCGCTCGCCCGCGGCGCGAACTTCTTGCGGACCGCGCGGTCGGCCGAGGCCTTCGCGGTCGAGGCGACGGCATCGGCGCTCGCCGCGAGCTTGATCGCGGCATCGCCGATCACGGCGCGATCGCCGCCGTGATCGGCATGAGCGCGGCCAAGGCCAAACACCAGCACCAGGAACGAGCACAACGAGAGAACAGCAGAGCGAGTCATGGAACCTCCGACGTTGGACAAGGCCCCGGTTCTAGTCGGCTCCGGCCGATAGATCACGTCATAAATTGTAAGCAGCGGGTTTCGGTGAAGGAACTGCAAGCCCGCTCACCATCTATGCGACCTCCCGGTCGTGCTATCGCTACCGCGTGGAGATCCTGAACCTTCACGAGCTCGAAGCGCTCGCCCGCGCGCGCTTGCCCCAGCTCGCCTGGGACTACTACGCCTCCGGAGCCGATGACGAGCGCTGCGTGGAGCGCAACCTCGCGGCCTACGAGCGGATCGCGCTGCACTATCGCGTGCTCGTCGACGTCTCGCGGCGCGACCTGTCGACGACGGTGCTCGGCCAGCGGATCGCGATGCCGATCGCCGTGGCGCCCACCGCGTTTCACCGGCTCGCACATCGCGACGGCGAGCTCGCCTCGGTGCGCGCGGCCGGCGATGCCGGGACCTTGTTCGTGCTGTCGACGCTGTCGAACACCGCGGTCGAGGAGGTCGTCGCTGCCGCCACCGGGCCGGTGTGGTTCCAGCTCTACGTCTATCGCGATCGCGGCGCGACCGAGGCGCTGGTGCGACGGGTCGAGGCGGCCGGGTGTCGGGCGCTCGTGCTCACCGTCGACGCGCCCCTGCTCGGCCGGCGCGAGCGCGACGTCAAGAACCGGTTCGCGCTACCGGCCGGGCTCGGGGTCGAGAACCTGCACGCCGCGGGCTACCAGCGCCTGCCCCGCACGACCGGTAGCGTTGCCGAGTCCGGGCTCGCCGCGTACGTGTCCGAGCTGCTCGATCCGAGCCTGTCGTGGGACGCGATCGAGTGGTTGCGCTCGATCACCTCCTTGCCCGTGCTGATCAAGGGTGTCGTACGTGCCGACGATGCGGCGCGTGCGATCGAGCATGGCGCGGCCGGCGTGGTGGTGTCGAACCATGGCGGCCGCCAGCTCGATGCCTCGCCCGCGACGATCGACGTGTTGCCGCGAATCGTGGATGCGGTGCGCGGGCGTGGCGAGGTCTTCGTCGATGGCGGCGTGCGGCGCGGCACCGACGTGGTGAAGGCGCTCGCGTTCGGTGCGCGGGCCGTGTTCGTGGGTCGTCCCGTGCTGTGGGGGCTCGCCGCCGGCGGTCGTCCCGGGGTCGCGGCCGCGCTCGAGCTGCTGCGCCGCGAGCTCGATCTCGCGTTCGCGCTGTGCGGCTGCCCCGACGTGGCGAGCGTGACCCGCGACCTCGTGGAGCCCTGATGTGGACGGTGATCGGCACGATCCTGATCGCCCTGGCGTCGGTCGGCACCGGCCTGCTGATCGATCGCAGGTGGGGCGTGCTGCCACGCAACGCAGGGCTCGCGGCCGGTAAGCCGAAGCTGCTCGAGGCGCCGGGCGCCACGCCAGCGTCGGCGATCCCGGCGAGCATCGGCGAGATCGAACGCCTGCGACGCGCGCAGCACTGCACCTGCCGCACCGCGATGGACGTCAGCGCCGACGGTGATCGCGTGACGTACGGGGGGCACGAGCTGCTCGTGCTGCGCTTTGCGTGTGCGCGCTGCGGTGCCACCCGCAGCCTGTACGTCCGCGACCAGTCGCCTGCGACAGCGGTCGCAGCCCCGTAACACTGCGCGACGACACGAGTTTCCGGCCAGCGGCCGAAACCGCGCGACGGCCCCAGGCGCGGCGCATCCAGGGACATCCCAAGGAGATGTTCATGTCCCGTCGATTGCTCGCGATCTGTTCCTGCTCGTTCCTGATGGCCGCCTGCGGTGGTTCGAGCTCCACTGGCGATGATGATGTCGGGGGCGTCGATGCCCCCGTCAGCGCGACCCTCGATCCGCGTGACTGCAGCGGGGTGGCGCAGAACTTCGCCGCCGCCGCGACCACGTGCGGGGGCCAGCTCCCTGCCGGCGCCGAGGCCGCGTTCAAGGGGTTCTGCGAGCGGGGCGTCGCCGCCGCGGCGATGTGCGGCGGCAACCCCGCCGGCGGACTCGACTGCTTCGTCACCAAGGACGCGACCGACTGGGTGTGCCAGCTCGGCCAGCCGTACCCGGCGTGCAACGGCGACCTCGCGTCCGCGCTCGGCATGTACTGCGTGATCGCGCTCGGCAACCCGGCGTGCGCGTCGGGCATCCACTGCGAGTTCGACACCGACTGCAGCGGCGGCCTCGGATGCAACGGCAAGACCTCGCAGTGCTTCGACAAGTCGGCGTACTGCATCGGCCTGCCCTGCGAGTTCAACACCGACTGCCCGGCGCACGAGACCTGCAACGGCGCCGAGCATGTGTGCGTGGGCCAGTAGGCTCAGGTCTCCAGCGACAGCGTCTGACGCAGCGAGTAGTCGAGGTGATTCGCGAGCCGACCCATGACGCTGTCGAGCTCGTCGCCGGACAGCCGCAACACCTCGCCGAGCTGGCGGCGCGTGCGCCGAAGCACGAGCTCGCGGATCCGGGCGACCCAGCGCGCGGCGGTAGCGCGATGGACGCCATAGAGCGCGGCGAGCTCGTCGACCGACGCCCCATAGAGGTACTGCTGGCGGAGCAAGTTGCGCTCGCGTGGCGAGAGGGTCGCGAGCGCGCTCGCGAACGCATCGCGATAGGCGAGGCGCTCCGCCTCCGTCATGGTCTCGACCGGCGCGCGCTCGTCGAGCCGCGCGGCCAGGGTGTGATCGCCGTCGACGATCGGCGTCTCGCGGCGACGGGCGCGGAGCAGCTGCAGCGCCTCGCGCACCGCGACCACGCGCAGCCAGCCGCGGAGGTCGCCGCGGCCGCGATAGTCGGCGATCTTCGCCTGACCGCCGGCGGAGGCTGGCAGCACGCGCTCGCGGACCGCGTGACGGACATCGAGGGCGAGCGCGCTACCGCCGTCGAGGTGTGCGATCGCCGGCTCGAGATCGCGCAGGCAGTCCTCGAACGCGCGCAGCGCGGCGGCGTCGCCCTGCGACACCGCGCAGGCCAGCCACAGGTCGCGGACGCACAGCGTGCGCAGCGAGTCTCCGATCGCCACGTCGCCTGGCAGCCGCGCGGCGAGGTACGGCAGGAACGAGTCGTCGGCCAGCTCGACCCCCGGCCAGGTTACCCGGGCCGCCACCAGCAACTGGGCCAGCATCGGATCCGACGCCGCGAGCATCACGATGCGCCATGCTAGCGTGATCGCGATGTGTCCCGGCGAGGAAACGATCGCGGCCTACCTCGCCGGCCGGCTCGCGATCGCCGAGCGCGACGCGTTCGACAGCCACCTCGACACCTGCAGCCTGTGCCACGAGCTGCTGGCGGCGCTCGGCAAAGGTGCGCAGCCCCGCGCGGAGTCGAGCGCGACCTCGCTCGGCGTCGGCCCCTCGCTCGGGGTGGGATCGACCGACGAGGTCACCGATCCCACGAGCTTGCCGGCCGGCCACCCTCTCGGACGCTATGTCCTGCTTGCCCGCCTCGGTGCCGGGGGCATGGGCGTCGTCTATGCGGCGTACGATCCCGAGCTCGATCGCAAGATCGCGCTCAAGATCCTGCGGCGAGCCGATGCGGCCGGCACGCGGCTGCGCGACGAGGCCCGCGCGATCGCCAGGCTCGCGCATCCCAACGTGGTCGCGGTGCACGACGTCGGCGAGGCCGATGGCGAGGTGTTCGTCGCGATGGAGCACGTCGACGGCAGCACGCTGCGCGACTGGCTGCGCACCCCCCGCACGCCCGCCGAGATCCTTGCCGTGTTCGCCCAGGCCGGCGCAGGGCTTGCCGCTGCGCACGCCGTCGGGCTGGTCCACCGCGACGTCAAGCCGAGCAACCTCATCGTCGGCAAGGACGGCCGCGCGCGCGTGCTCGATTTCGGACTCGCCCGCCGGCACGCGATCGGCGACGACGAGGACGGGCCCCTGGTGGGCACGCCCGCGTACATGGCACCCGAACAGCAGCGCGGCGGCCGCGCCGATGCCCGCGCGGATCAGTTCGCGTTCTGCGTGTCGTTGTGGGAAGCGCTCGCAGGCGAGCGTCCCGCGCCCGACCCCGCCGTCGCAGCGCGGGGCACGATCGCAGGCGTCGGCGCTCGCACGATGCGCGCGCTGCGCCGTGGGCTGGCCGCCCGGCCGGAGGATCGGTTTCCGACGATGGGCTCGCTGCTGCAAGAGCTCGTCCCGGCCCCGCGCAAACGCTGGCGGTGGGCGATCGCGATCTTCCTGGCCGGCGGCACGCTGGCCGCGGCCGGCTTTGCCGTGTTCACCGGCGGAGGCGCTACCCCGTCGTGCGCACGGGCCGGCGATCCGGTGACCCGCGTGTGGGGCGGGCCGCAGCGAACGGCGCTGCGCGCGGCCTTCGGCGCGACCCACCTGCCCTACGCGGACACCGCCGCCGACGAAGCGATCGCCCAGCTCGACGCGTGGACCCTCCGCTGGCAGCGCAGCGCCGAGGCGAGCTGCCGGGCGACGGCGATCGATCGCGTGCAGCCCGCCGAGCTCGAGGGCCTGCGCCGCTCGTGCCTCGATCAGCTGGTCGAACGGCTCGAGCCGCTCGTCGCGCTCGCGGAGGCGGCGACCCCGGCCATCATCGCGAAGGCCGACGCGCTCGCCGCGGCCTTGCCTGGTCCCGAGCGCTGCGACGACACGGCCGCGCTGATCGCGATCTCACCGCCGAGCGAGGCGTCGCGAGTCGAGGTCGGCGCGCTGCGTGCCGCGATCGCGCGCACCGAGGCGGAGATCTTCGGCGGTCGCGGCGAACAAGTACGCGCCGAGGTCGGGGTCCTCCAGCGCAAGGCCGAGGCGCTCGCCTACCCGCCCCTGCGCGCGCGCGCTCGATTTCTCGGCGCCCGGCTCGACCAGGCGCTCGCCCACTACGACCAGGCGATCGCCGGCTTGCACGCCGCGGCCCGCGAGGCCACCGCCGCGCGCGATCTCGAGCAGCTCGCCGAGATCTGGATCGATCTGACGCAGACGCTCGGCAACGATCAGCGCACGCTCGATCAAGCGGCCGTGTTCGATGGCTACGCCGAGTCGCTCGTGGCGCTGCTGCCCGATCGCGACGCGCTGGGGCTGCAGCTCGAGTTCGCCCGCTGTAACCGCAATCGCGACAGCAGCAAGCCCGATGACGTCGCGACCCTCGCCCATCACTGCGAGACCACGATCGCCGCGGCCGAGCGCGCACGCCCACCGCGCCTCGCGATCGCGAACGCCGCCCGGACGCGGCTCGGTCACTTCCAGCGCCTGCTCGGCCAGGACGCACAGGCCCACGCCACGCTGGTCGCGGCGGTCGCCGAGGCCGTTCGCGTGCACGGCGAGCTCCACCCGGACACCGCGGTCGCGCGCTACTCGCTCGGCATCGCCGAGCTGGCTGCCGATCGACTCGAGGCCGGGATCACCGAGCTGCGTCAGGCGCTGGCGATCCGGCGCGCTGCGTTCGCAGGCAACAACCTCCAGGTCGCCGAATCCCTGCAAGGCCTTGGGGATGCGCTCGCGACCAAGGGCGAGCACCGCGAGGCGATCGCGCTGTTCGACGAGGCCCTCGCGATGGCGGAGGCGCTCGGCCAGGGCACGTCCGCGCTGGCCGCGAACTGCCACATCCTGGACGGGATGTCGCTCGAAGAGGTCCAGCGCGACGATGATGCGCTCACGCACTACCTGCGCGCCGCCGACATCGCCGATCGAACGTTGCAGCACAGCGAGCCGCTCGCGGCGATGGGCCTCCGGCTCGCGGCCGACGTCAGCGGTCGCCACGGCCACGCCCCGGTCGGCGTGTTGCATCTCGAGCGAGCGCTGCGCCTGCTCGAGCGCGCGAGGGCCGCGCCGATCGAGGTCGGCACGACGCAGCAGCGGCTCAGCGAGGTCTTGCTCCGGATCCCCGCGGAGCGCGCCCGCGCCCGCGCGATGGCAGAGGCCGCGCGCGCCAGCTTCGTGACCGCCGGGAAGGCCGGTGCGCCGGCGCTTGCCGAGCTCGACGCGTACCTGCGCAAGCAGGGCTGGCGCTGATCTGGTGGCGACCCGTGCGCGCTACTTCGGGTGCAACGCGCGATCGATGAGCCCGCGCGCCGCCGCGGCGAGCACCTGGCGTCCGAGCGGGCCGAGGACCTGGGACTCGCTACGGCCCCGGCCCACGAGGTAGCCGACCGTCGCGGCGAGCCCGAACCGGACCCACGGGTTGTCGAGGTACGTCGATGGACTCAGCATCGTCTTGGCCGCGCGCGCGCGGCGCTGCAACTCGCGCAGCTTGTCGACCAGCCCGCGCTCGGAGATCGCGGCCCGCGTGAGCTCCTGACGGGTGAGCTCGGTGGTCATGGCTCAGCGCCGGTGCAGCAAGCGTGCGACGAGGTAGCCCGCGGCGAGCCCGACCGCCACCGTCGCGAGCGGGTAGCGGCGCATCAGCACGGTGAGGTCCTTCACGAGGCTGGCGGCGTGTTGCTTGGCACGCTCGGTGAGCTCGTCGAGAGACATGGCGGGTTCGCCGCTCGGGGACGTGCCAGAGGCGGGCTCGGGCGGGTTGGCATCGGTGGGGTTGGTCATGGTTCCTTGAGCGTGGTGGCGGTCTTCGTACGACGATAGGCGACGAACAGCAGGAGGATCGCGGCGGTGGTGGTGCACCCCGTGACGAGCCAGAGCGCGGCCCACCACGAGAGCCCGAGCGCGACCAGGGTGGCGACGATCGAGAGCGACAGGAGCATCGCGGTCACGACCACCACCCCCACCGCGATCATCGTGATCCGGAGCGCGCCACCGAGGGTCTCGAGCCGGCCGCCGAGCTCGTGGCGGACGTCCGCGATGTGGGCCGAGACCAGCTCGCGGGTCTCGACCAGGATCTCGCCGACCAGCTCGGGAGTATCCAGCTCGACCAGCGGGGAGGGGTCTCGGGTCACCGCGACGTTGATTGCACGACCGGGCGGCGACCGCAAACGGCTGTCAGACCGATCGCGTATCCGATCGGGGATGCGCATCTACTTCGTCGGCAGTCACGCGACCGGAAAGACCACGCTGTGTCGGTACGTGAGCCGGCGCTACGGGCTACCGATGATCAGCGAGGTCGCGCGTGCCGTGCTCGCCGAGATGGAGACCGGCCTGGACGCCCTGCGGACGGACATGGACCTCGTCGCCGAGTACCAGGAGCGCGTGTTCGCACGCCAGGTCGCGGTCGAGCAGCTGCACGATGGCCGGTTCGTCTCGGACCGCGCATTCGACAACCTCGCGTACGTCGCCGAGCACACCACGAACGCCGCCGCGATGATGAACGATGCCCGGTTCCACGACTACATGAAGTGGGTCAGCCAGGGCATCGTGTTCTTCCTGCGGCCCCACCAGTCGTTGCTCAAGGATGACGGCGTCCGTGCCGGCGTGTCGTGGGACTCGGTGCTGCGGATCGATGGCATGGTCAAGCTGATGCTCGAGCAGCATCGGATCAGCTACCTGCCGATCGAGAGCGTCTCGATGCAGGAGCGCGTGCGCGCGGTCGAGTTCGTGCTGGCGCGGTGCGGGCTGGCGGAGGCGGCGGTCAAGCCACGGACACGGTCCCAGACGATCCCGCCGACGATCGCGCCCGCGCCGCTCGCGAGCGCACCGCGCAAGACCACGGTCGAGTCGTGGCCGTACGCGCTGGTCGACAGCGGCGATCACGGCGCGTAGCTGGTCACGGAGCCGGCGGCGTGACCAGCCCTGCACCCACGCGGGTCCCGAGCAGCCGGATCGCCCCGACCGAGCCGCCACCGCCACCACCGCCGAGGCTCGTGTCGGTACCGGCGACCGCGGCCGTCGTACCGACCGCGCCGGCCCCGCCGAACCCGAACCGGATGTCGGAGCCAGCCCCGCCAGCGGCAGCGGCCGTGCCGTAGTCGCCATCCGATCCCGCCACGCCCGACACCGGATTGCCACCGATCCGCGCACCACCCTCGCCGCCCCCGCCGCCGTTCGCGCTGAGCTGTCCGTCGATGACGATCGATGGCGCCTCGAGGATCACGATGCCACCCGCACCGCCACCTCCACCACCCGCTTGCACCGATCCACCCGTCCCGCCGGCACCGGTCGCGCGGATCCGTCCGGTAATCGAGATCGTCGTGATCGCGGTCGCGTAGAGCCCGCCGCCACCTCGGCCGCCATCGCCACCCGCCCCACCCCCCTGGCCTTCGTTGCCTCCCCGCGCACCGCCGCACCCGGCGCGTAGGTAGGTGAGCGTCGAGATCGGGGCTCCAGCCGTCCCGTTGAGCGCGACGCCATCGCCCCCGAGGCTCGAGTCCGCGTCGCCGATCCCGCCATCGCCGCCGGGGCCGCCGACACTGCCGCCAGCCGCGCCGCCCCCTCCACCTTCATCGGGCTCCGGCAGCCTCGTCATCGTGCACGACCCGTCATCGGCGCCCGGCCCCGTCCGACCGCCGCGCCGACTCGAGACATCAAGCTCACCGCTGATCGAGAGCTGCGCACTCGACGCGAGCGCGAGCGGCCGCGTTCCGGACACCTGCAACGTGCCGGTGATGTCCACCGAGGTCGCCATCACGAGGCAGACGTCGGGCCCGGTCGCCTGATCGAATGTCCGGCACCGCGGATCGAGATCGGTGTCGAACGACTCGATGCCCGTCACGGTGAACGGATCCGTCGCGGGCGCTTGCACGCACAGATCGAAGAACCCGGGTGTGCAGCCCGGCGGCGCATCGGAGGCAGCGTCCTCGGTCACGGAGTCGCGCGCGTCGATCGTGGGGGCGACATCCATGGGGGAGACATCGCCAGCCGCGGCCGGCGGATCGAACGAGCACGCACCGAGCAGCACGATCAACGCGCGCCTTCCCATGCTCGCATTGTACTCGGCGTGGACGCGCGTTCGCACCTGTCAGCTCGGCGCTCGGACCTGGTCGCGGTCGCGCGGTCGACGCCGGAGGTACGGTGAACGCGCACCTTGGGCCAGGTTCCACCAGGTCCCTACGCCAGGTCGCTCAGCACAACGGACAGTTGTTATCCAGGTAGCTCACACCGAGTGCGGCGCCGACCACGAGCCCGATCACCGCCACCACGATGAGCGCGTTGCCCGTCGGGTTCGACTCCTCGTGCTCGACGCACACCTGGCCCGCCGGGGCGTTCGCCGCGTCGCAGCTGCCCGGTTCCTGGCTCGCACCGGGACACGCGCGCAGGCAAGCGCCGCGATCCGGGATCGACTCGCATGCGGCCACGCACGACGAACCGCCACCGCCCAGCCCTGCCACCGGCACACGGGTCCGGAACGTGTCGTGGCAACCAACGGCAAGCCCGATCAGGGCGATGGTGGCGATCAGGCGCATCTCGACCAGCCGTGCAACCAGCAGACCGTGCTGAAGGCCCCACTCGCTGGCCTGGAGACCTAACCCCAGGCTTGGGCGCTGTTCGACTTCGAACGTCGAGCAGTTCGATCATGAACATCGACCCGCAGCGGCTTCGGTCCCAGGGGGATCCGGCGCAGGGTCAAGATCTCGTCAATTCCGCAT
>Ga0316601_100001318_pt1 | contig 11970 bp, 14 predicted proteins | sample OWC_soil_day5_no_FD_207663 | JGI IMG/M metagenome (GOLD analysis project Ga0316601, IMG submission 207663) | Wetland soil microbial communities from Old Woman Creek delta, Ohio, United States - OWC_soil_day5_noCT | ecosystem: Environmental > Terrestrial > Soil > Wetlands | place: USA: Ohio...
ATCCAGGGACTCTTTGACCTTCTGGGGATTCCATACGTTGGATCCGGGGTGCTTGCCTCGTCTACATGTATGGACAAAGCAGTCACTAAGAGTATTGTGGAACGGATATTAGACAAAATAGGCATCCGGCAAGCCAATTACGCAGAGACAGACCGATTCCGGTTTGCATCAGGTCCCACTGAAACCGTACGAATGGTGACAGAAACCTTCGGGAATCAGTTTCCGCTCTTTGTAAAACCGGCAAACGCAGGATCTTCCGTAGGTATTACAAAAGTATGGGATGCGATACAACTCTTTGATGGCATTAGAAAGGCCGCCGAAGAGGATCACAAGATTATCATAGAGGAAGCAATCGTCGGTAGAGAGCTGGAAGTGGCAGTGTTGGGCAATCGTAAGCCACAGGCCTCAAAAGTTGGTGAAATCATCGCTTCCAACGAATTTTACGATTATGAAGCAAAATACATCAACGAACTATCCAAAACCGAAATCATCACCGATCTGCCGGAAAGCAAATTAAATGAAATCCGTCGGGCTGCAGTGGCAATTTACGAGACCATGGGCTGCCGGGGGTTGTCACGAGTGGATTTCTTTTTGGAAGAAGACGGCACTGTGGTATTCAACGAAATCAACACAATGCCTGGCTTTACAAAAATCAGCATGTATCCCAAACTTTGGGAGGCAAGCGGAATTGAATATCCCGATTTGATTGATCGATTAATTGAATTAGCGATGGAGGAGACACAATGGCAAAAATAGATTTTAGCGACGAACGGGTCCGAGACGCGTATCGTCATACATCATCCCATATCATGGCGCAGGCCATAAAGCGAATTTGGCCGGAAGCCAAGTTGGCGATAGGTCCATCCATTGATAATGGATTTTATTACGATATTGATATGGAGCACAAAATAACCGAAGAGGACCTGCTCAAAATTCAAAAGGAAATGAAGCGGATTATCCAGTCGAATTTTCCGTTGGAACGATTTGAACTGCCTCGGGCAGAGGCCATCAAAAAAATGGAGTCTCTTGGCGAAGATTACAAAGTGGAACTCATCAGGGACTTGCCGGAAGATGTGGCGCTATCCTTTTATCAACAAGGGGATTTTGTCGATTTGTGCGCCGGTCCTCATATGGCTAGCACCGGTGCCATCAAAGCAATAAAGTTGACCGGGGTTGCAGGCGCTTACTGGCGTGGCGACTCCTCCAAAAAAATGTTGCAGCGGATATATGGAACATCATTTCCTTCCCAGGAAGAACTGGACGCTTATCTTGCAAGGCTGGAAGAAGCCAAAAAACGGGACCATCGTAAGATTGGCAAAGAGATGGATCTGTTCGCGATTTTTGAAGAAGGTCCGGGATTCCCATTTTTCCTGCCAAAGGGAATGGTTATCCGAAACGAACTTGAAAATTTCTGGCGCAAGCTTCACCGTGACAACGGATATGAAGAAATCAAGACACCTTTGATTCTCAATGAAGAATTATGGCATACGTCCGGTCACTGGGATCATTATCAGGACAACATGTATTTTACAAAAATCGATGAAGAAAACTTTGCGGTGAAACCCATGAATTGTCCGGGCGCCATGTTGGTGTATGGAAGAACCATGCATTCCTACAGAGATTTGCCAATCCGCATGGGAGAACTTGGGCAGGTTCACCGACACGAACTATCGGGCGCACTTCATGGATTGATGAGAGTGCGTACCTTTACCCAGGATGATGCACACATCTTTATGATGCCGGAGCAAATCAAAGATGAAATCAAAGGCGTCATCGACATGATTGACTATGTATATAATCTGTTTGGGTTCAAATACCACATAGAATTATCCACCCAACCGGAAGATTCCATGGGTACGAAGGAAGAATGGGACATCGCCACAGATTCTTTACGGGAAGCCATGGATGAAAAGGGCCTCCCTTATGTGATCAACGAAGGCGACGGTGCATTCTATGGCCCAAAACTGGACTTCCACCTTGAAGATTCCATTGGCAGAACCTGGCAGTGCGGCACAATCCAGTTGGACTTCCAGATGCCGCAACGGTTTGACATAACTTACATCGGCGCAGACGGTGAAAAACATCGTCCCGTTATGATTCACCGGGTCATATTTGGATCAGTTGAACGTTTTATTGGTATTCTAACCGAGCATTTTGCAGGAAAATTCCCATTATGGCTGGCACCGGTACAAGTGAAGCTATTGACAGTTACTGAAAAATTCAACGACTACGCAAGTCAAGTTGGCCAACAGCTCAAAGAAGCAGGACTTCGTGTAGAAACAGACCTGCGCAATGAGAAAATCGGCTATAAACTTAGAGAAGCAAGAAACGAAAGAGCATCCTACATAGGCGTCATCGGAGAGCGGGAAACCGAGGCAGGCACCTTGACACTCCGGTCTTCCAAAGAGGGAGAAATTGGCGAAATGACAGTGGACGCATTTTTGGATAAATGCCTCAAAGAAATTCAAGAAAAAACCGTTTAATCATAACTAAGGGGTCTTACTGACTTGGGAGGAAACAAGATGAATGACGAAAACATCATGCTGTCTGAAAACAAAGAAAACGACCATAACAACTTGCCGATAGAAGACGCACAGGAGGTGAAAACCGGCCAGCAGACGGTCGGACAACAACCAAGTGGGTACCAACCCACAGCACCAAAAAAAGGCATCAGCAAGCCTTTGCTGATCATCGGTGGGATTCTTCTGGGTATCATTATCATTGGCGGCGGGTGCAAGATGATTTCCAACCAGCTGACAGGTACATTAGAGGAGATGATGGGTTCCACTTATTCATCTGATGAATATTACGTGGATTACGCGGATGTGACAAGCGACCACATTGCAGTGGTTTTTGTTGAAGGCGTCATCTCGTCGGCAGCGTCTACGGGTATCCTTTCAGAGGGTTCCGGTTATGACCATCAATTTATTCTAGACAGTATAGACCTCGCCATCGATAACGACTCAAACAAGGGGTTGATGATTTATGTCAATTCTCCTGGCGGCGGTGTATATGAAAGTGATGAGCTCTATCTAAAAATCAAAGAATATCAAGAATTCACCGGCCGACCGGTGTACACTTATATGGGGCCTATGGCGGCATCCGGCGGTTATTATATCGCTGCGCCATCCGACAAAATCATTGCCAACCGTAATTGCTGGACCGGTTCCATCGGCGTCACAATGGGTACATATTTTGACATTTCCGGACTTTTGGATAAGTACGGCGTGAAATCAGTCACCATCACCGCCGGGAAGAACAAAGCTATGGGAAGTTACACAGATCCCATGTCGGAAGAACAACTCGCGATTCTCCAATCGTTGGTGGACGAGGCATATGACCAGTTTGTCACCATTGTCGCCGAAGGCAGAGATATGGACAAAGCGCAGGTGGTCAAATTGGCGGACGGAAGGGTTTATACAGCGAAACAAGCTAAAGCGTTGGATTTGCTGGACGAAATCGGCACCTTTGAGGAGGCCGTTTCCACAATGCAGACGGACAATGGACTGACCGACTGCGATGTGTTCTATGTGTCACCGCCTTCCATCGGTTTTCTTGAGCAACTGCTGGGTCAGGTCAAATCCATTCAGCAATCTTCCAGCGATTTGTCCATGCTGATGCAACTCATGACAGAAAACGGTCAGATGCCGATTGCCTATATCAGCGACATTCTGAACTAATATCCAAGTCAGCAACCCCCATGCAGCCCGCATGGGACTTGCCAAGAATCCTGGCAAACACTCAGCCAAGCATTTTGTAATATAACAGTTCAAATACCCTGCATTAAAAGCAGGGTATTTTCTTTATTGAAGTGGCCAAAAAAATTCAATACAAGTAAAACCAAATCAATGACAAGTGAAAGTGCTTGACAGACAAACCTCGCTATGGTAGAGTACTCATGGTGTCAAGTGAAAACACTTCACACGGAGGGAAAACATGTTGGATTCAATCGCCCGGCTCAGCCTGCTCAACGATTTTTACGGAAGTTTACTGACTTCTCGCCAGCAGGAGGTCATGCGGCTTTACCATGAAGAGAACCTATCCTTATCCGAAATAGCGGAAGAGTTTGGAATCTCAAGGCAGGGCGTTCATGATACATTGAAGAACGCAGAGCATGCCTTGCTGGAATATGAAGAAAAATTAGGTCTGGTTGCCAGACTGGAAGAGACCAAGCTGGACGTGCTTCAGATTGATGGGTTGATAGCTAGCCTGTTGGAACAGAACCAGTCAAACCCAACCCTGACAAAGGAGTTGGAACAAATCAAAGAAATTATCAACCGTCTCAACGCGTAACGGAGAAACATATGGCATTTGAAGGCTTAACCGAAAAACTTCAAAAAACCTTTAAGGTATTAAAGGGCAAGGGATCCCTTACAGAAGCGGATATTGATGCCGCAATGAGAGAAGTCCGGCTTGCACTTTTGGAAGCTGACGTAAACTTTAAAGTTGTGAAGGACTTTGTGGCAGCGGTCAAAGAAAAATCTTTGGGCGCCGACGTCTTGCAAAGTCTGACTCCCGCACAACAGGTCATCAAAATAGTCAATGCACAGTTGACGGATCTGATGGGTGGAGTCAATAGCAAACTGACTTATTCCCCCAGAGGGTTTACCGTCTATCTAATGGTAGGGCTACAAGGAACAGGAAAAACAACCACCTGTGGCAAGTTGGCATTGTATCTCAAAAAGAACGGCAAAAAGCCAATGCTTTGCGCATGCGACATTTATCGCCCTGCAGCCATCGACCAACTGGAAGTGGTGGGCAAGTCGGTAGATACCCCGGTCTTCACTAAGCGGGATAGCAAAGAGCCTGCAAAAATCGCACTGGAAGCCATGCAACTCGCTGAGCTAAAAGGCTATGATGCTTTGATTGTGGACACAGCTGGTCGGCTGCAGATTGATGAACCCTTAATGGAAGAGTTGGCGCAAATCAAAAAAGCGGTCAAACCTCATGAGATACTTCTCGTGGTTGACGCCCTTACAGGTCAGGATGCTGTCAATACCGCAGAGGGATTCAACGAGAAACTGGGCATTGACGGTATCATTATGACCAAGCTGGACGGTGACGCCCGGGGCGGTGCCGCATTGTCCGTTAGACGAGTAACCGGAAAACCCATTAAATTTATCGGTATGGGTGAAAAAATAGACGCCCTTGAACCGTTCCATCCGGAAAGAATGGCCAGCAGAATCCTGGGCATGGGCGACATGATGTCCCTCATCGAAAAAGCCGAAGAAAACTTCGACAAGGATCAGGCCGAAAAACTGGAAAAAAAGCTTCGCAAGAATGAGTTTACCCTGGATGATTTTCTGGAGCAAATGTCCCAGATCAAGAATATGGGTGGCATAGCCAAAATGCTCGAAATGATGCCGGGCGCCGGATCACAACAAATGAAGGGTGTGGACGTGGATAAAAGCGAAAAAGAAGTGGTTCAGATGGAAGCCATCATCCGGTCCATGACCAAAGCGGAACGCCGGGATCCTTCTGTATTGAATGCAAGCAGACGTAAGCGGATTGCAGCAGGGAGCGGACAGCCGGTCAGCAGAATCAACAGCTTGATCAAGCGGTATGAGGATGCCAAAAAAATGATGAAAACCTTCTCTAAGCCAGGCGCAAAACTGCCAAGGATGTTCAGAGGTTTTTAATAGAAGAATTTATATATTTCAGGAGGAAACAAAAATGGTAAAAATCAGATTGAGAAGAATGGGCGCACATAAGAAGCCTTTCTATCGAGTGGTAGTCGCAGATGCACGTTCTTCAAGAGACGGAAAATTTATTGAAGAGTTAGGCTATTACAATCCCATGACAGATCCGGCGGACATCAAGCTGGATAGCGAAAAAGCCAAAAAATGGCTGGATAACGGCGCACAACCCACCGAGACCGTTCGGAGCTTGTTCAAAAAAGCCGGCATCTTACAGTAAAGGAAGCGGTACAAACAAATGATAGAATTAGTTGAAGTCATTGCCAAATCCCTGGTGGACCATCCAGAGGCTGTTGAGGTAACTGAAACGACTGACAGCCAGACAACGGTTCTTCAGCTTAAGGTTGCCCCGGAAGACATGGGCAAAGTCATCGGCAAACAGGGAAGAATCGCGAAAGCGTTGCGTACGGTCGTCAAGGCGGCAGCAACCAAAGCCAACAAAAAAGTAGTTGTTGAAATTGTATAACCAACAAAATCGGGCACATATATCTATTTGGGTATATGTGCCTGACTCATAGAGAAGAATGAATATGATAAAAATCGGAGAAGTTGTCAATGTGGTAGGTCTTCGGGGCGAACTGAAGATTTATCCCTACAGCGAAAACAAAGAACGTTTTGAGACGCTCAAGACAGTATATTTTGATAAAGCGGAAGTAACAATTGAGCAAGTACGGTATAAGGACAACCTTGTTATTCTGAAAATTCAAGGGGTGGATGACCGTACAGGTGCAGAAGCCTGCAGGGGAAAAGAAGTATTTATGAATGACGAAGATCTGGAAGAGTTGCCTGAAGGCACTTACTACGTCAAAGACATTCTGGGATTTTTGGTTGAAGATGTTGCACGCGGAGTCATCGGCACCTTGAAGGATGTCAGGGATAACGGGGCGCAGGATCTGTTTATTATTGAAAAAAACAATGGCGGTGAGCTTTTGGTTCCGGCTGTAGAGCAATTCTTCACGGGTGTGGACCTTGATCGCAAGGTAGTGTTGGTAGACTTGATAGAGGGAATGTATGAAGATTGAAGTATTGAGTCTGTTTCCCGAAATGTTCAAAGGCACGGTGGACAGCAGTATATTGGGGAAAGCGGCAGACCGGGGATTGCTGAATGTCCATGTAACGGATATCCGTGCATACACTTTGGATAAGCATAATCGGGTAGACGACACCCCTTTTGGTGGTGGTGCTGGGATGGTCATGTCGGCCGATCCCATTTTTCGTTGTCTGGAAGCTGTTGAAGCCAGAGGCAAAAAAATCATTTACATGTCCCCCAAAGGTTCAATCCTAAATCAGGCAAAAATCGAAGCCTTATCAACGGAAGATGAGTTGGTTATACTATGTGGTCATTATGAAGGAATCGATGAAAGAGTACTGATCGGCTGGGACATTGAAGAGATTTCCATAGGGGACTATATTCTTACAGGCGGTGAACCGGCGGCTGTTGTGCTGATTGATGCGGTTGCCCGACTGATCCCGGGGATTTTGGGCAATGAAGCCTCCCACGAAGAAGAATCAATTTATTCGGGGCTTTTAGAATACCCACAATACACAAAACCAAGAAACTACAGAGATATGGAAGTGCCGGAAGTGCTGGTCAACGGAAATCATAAAGGAATTGCACTTTGGCAGTTTGAGCAATCTTTGCGACTGACAAAAGAGCGTCGTCCCGATCTCTTTGAAGCCTACATAAAAAATGCCGGCAACCTGACAAGAGATCAAAGAAAAATAATGGAAAAAGTAATAGACATGATGTAGAATAGAGCCGGAGGATGATTATGCCAAAACCCAAGAAAAGAACTATATATATATTTATCATCGCTCTGGTGACACTATATGTTGTGATAGAAATCATTCCGTTCCTTACAGGCGCATTGACCAGAACGGAGATTCTCAAGTACGGAGAATTAAAAGTTGAGCAAGAGGTTGTATGCTATCTTGTCAGGAATGAAACCGTATATAGCGCGCCGGATTCGGGAGATGTCAAATACAAATTTGAGGAGGCTTCCCTCATCAAAAAAGGAGCGAAAGTACTGACCTTTACCAAGGATTCAAGCATCACCACCGACGATGAAACCGAACGCATAAAAAAATCCGACTTCAAGGAGTTTATGGTACGACTGGGGGATAATCTGATAAAGGACCAAACCTTCACTGCAGCCGCCAGAGGTGTTTTCAGTACCAGCGTGGATGGATATGAAGCAATCTTCACACCAAAAACCATAAAGGATTTGGCTTACCAGGAAGTTTCAGGGATGTCCATCAAAAGTCAGGATGTTGCACGAAACTATGCGTTGAAAGGCGAACCTTTATATAAAATTGCAGATAACACAGTCTGGTATATGGTCTTTTGGATTAAAAGCAATGAAGCTTCAAAATACCAGAAGGACGCTACCGTTACCGTTTCATTGCCGGATGGCGATGTACGTGCCACAATCAACAAGTTGGTGGCAGACGATGAGCGGGTTAAGGTTGTTCTTTCGACGAACCGATATTACAAGAATTTCGCGAGTCAAAGAAAAGTCCAGGCAACCGTTTTAATGGTGAATCAACGGGGACTTATGATCAGCAATGAATCATTGACAACAAAAGACGGCGTCACAGGTGTTTATATCAAGAATACAATTGGGGACTATGTTTTCAAACCGGTCCGAACCATAGCCACAGACGGCGAAAAAACCTTGGTTCTTGAAGATGTGTATTATGATGAGGAGGGGCAGCCTGTGGATACTGTCAACGTTTATGACGAAGTATTAAAGAAACCGGAGGCTGATCAATAAGCATGAATTATATCAAAGAAAATTTGGAATCCATAAAAGCAACAATCCCTAAGGGGGTCTTGTTGGTAGCCGTCACAAAAACCAGAAGCGTAGAAGAAATCAATGAAGCAATTCAACTGGGCGTGACCGATATCGGTGAAAACAAAGTTCAGGAGATTCTGGAAAAATATGAACGGGTGTCGCCTGTGAGATGGCATTTGATCGGGCACCTGCAGACCAACAAAGTGAAACAAATCATTGACAAGGTGTATCTGATTCATTCAGTGGATTCATTCCATCTGGCAGCTGAAATCAATAAACGGGCTGCTCAGGCCGGTATCATGATGCGTATTCTGATTCAGGTCAATGCGGCAGAAGAGGAAAGCAAATTCGGCATTCCATCAGGCGAAACTGAAGCACTGATTCGGGATATTTTGGCTCAATGTCCCCAATTGATTATCCAGGGACTGATGTTCATCGCACCGTTCGATGACCCCCAAAATGTCAGAGGGTATTTTAATGACGTTAAACGGCAATTCGACCAACTCAAAAAAATCAAGCACCCCAGAATGGACTTTCAGGTGTTATCCATGGGAATGTCCAATGACTACGAAGTGGCCATCGAAGAAGGCGCCAATCTGGTCCGGGTGGGAAGCGCAATATTTGGCACCCGAAACTATTAACTGCACCAAAGGAGGAAAACATGAGCATTGTAAAGAAATTCAAAGACTTAATGGGTATCGAGGAAATCGAAGAAGAGGAATTTGAAGACGACATTCCTACAGGCGGCGAGACGTCGGACAGAAAAGGGATGGATTCCAAATACGCAGTCTCAAGGTCCAGAGGGGATAACAAAGAAAAATTGACATCTATGCAGGCCAGGACCACTAGTCCGTTTAAGCTTGTGGTAATCGAACCACAAAGCTTTGAAGAGTGTCCGAAACTGGTTGATTCCCTAAAATCCAGACGTCCGGTTATCATCAACCTTGAAAAGATTGAATCTGAATCTGCCAGAAAAATATTTGACTTTTTAAGCGGCGCCACCTACGCGCTGAACGGCAACGTTCAAAAAGTAGCCAACAATATCTTCGTTTTTGCCCCGGAAAATGTAGACATTACCGGCAGCAACGAAAACAAGGGATTTGACTTCAACAGTAACATTAAGGATTCATGGAGGTAATAATGATTACACCAGCTGAGATACAAGAAAAAGATTTTCCAAGAGGCGTTCGAGGATATAAGGAAGAGGAAGTGGATAAGTTCCTCGACCTGATTACTTTGGACTTGGAAAAACTCATAAAAGAGAATGTAAGGCTGAAGGCCGAAATTGCGGCCTTAGAATTGGAACACTCAAAGAACAAGGGATCAGAAAGCTCCGTCATTGAAACCCTGGAGGCAGCCAAAGCGCTTATGAATGACATTTCTGTCAGTGCGGAAAAACGGGCAGAAATTTTACTGAAGAATGCTGAGATGGATGCTGAGTTGATTGTTCGTGAGGCCAGGGAGGCAGCTGTCCGTATTGATGCGGAACATAAGACACTCAAAAAAAGCTATACAAGTTTTCGTGATCGATATCAGCAGCTATTGGAGACAGAACTGACAAGGGTAGAGTCCCTCACTTCGGGGTTGTTCCCTGAGTTTGCCACAAAAGCGTCCCCCGAAATGGCGGTGGATAAATCGGCTACAGTTAATCGTGGCATATCCATCGAGGAATTCGAAATGGACATCGCCCATGGCAAACCTTTTGACAGAAAGACCATCGTGAAGGTGAAGTAAGGCATGAAGCTTGTACTATACTATCTGATTGTCGCATTGATAGCCGGTCTTGATCAAATAATAAAAGCAATCATCATCAAACAGGTCGAGCTGTTTGATAAAATACCGGTAATCCCTGGTATTTTTGACATTACACATATACGGAATGACGGAGCAGCCTATAATATGTTCAGCCAGGTGCCCATGTTGCTCATCGTCATGCCGGCGTTGGTGATGTTGGCCGGACTGATTTATATCGGCTACACCCACAAAGACAAAAATCAACTGTTGATGATTGCCGTATCCATGGTAATCGGAGGTGGACTGGGCAATCTGATTGACCGCGTCCTAAAGGGTTATGTAGTGGATTTTTTCGACATCCATATTATACCGGTGTTTAATGTAGCTGACATCTTTATATGTACCGGATGCGGATTACTTTTTATCTATTTGATTTTCATTGATGGGAAGCAGCATGGAAAATCCTAATATTATATCGATTATAATTGACGACGAAATCGAGGGGGCCAGATTAGACAAGGCCCTTTCTTTTTCATTACCGGAAACTTCCCGGACTTATTTGCAAAAATTAATAGAAATGGGGATAGTTTCGGTCAATGGAGATCCTTGCTGTTCCAAAAAATACCCGGTTAAAAAAGACGACCTCCTTGTTGTAAACCTTCCGGAACCGGAAGCGCTCAATGTTCTTCCTGAAAACCTGAATCTTCACATAGTGTATGAAGACAGCGATTTGCTGGTAGTGGACAAACCCAAAGGGATGGTGGTACATCCCGCCCCCGGGAATCTGACTGGAACCCTTGTCAACGGTATTTTGCACCATTGCAAGGATCAACTATCCACCATTAACGGCATCATTCGCCCTGGAATAGTCCATCGGATCGACAAGGACACAACCGGTCTTTTGATGGTTGCCAAGAACGATATGTCCCATCATTCACTGGCGGGTCAACTTGCCGCACATACTATCAACAGAGGTTACAAGGCGATTGTGTACAATAATTTTACGGAGGATCAAGGCAGAATTGATGAACCCATTGGACGTGATCCGGCAAACCGCCTGCGACAAAAGGTGACAGACTTAAATTCAAAAAAAGCCATCACAAATTATAAAGTGCTGGAGCGGCTCGGGAAATATACACTCATCGAAGCACGGCTTGAAACCGGGCGAACCCACCAGATACGAGTGCATATGGCCTACAAGGGGCACCCTTTGCTTGGAGACTATGTGTACGGCCCCAAAAAAAATCAATTCTCTGTCGACGGTCAATTGTTGCATGCATATCTGTTGGGGTTCATTCATCCCAGAACAGGTGAATACATGGAATTTGAAAGCCCGCTTCCTGAAGAATTTCAGAAAGTGCTGTCAAAACTAAAGAATCAATAAAGAGGGGAACAAATGAAGAAACAATTCAAACCCGGCACCATGTTGAATCCGGTGCCAACCGTAATGGTCTCGTGCGGAGTAAAGGACGATACCCCCAATATCATCACAATCGCATGGACAGGAATTGTCAATTCAGAACCACCCATGACCTATGTGTCTGTCAGGAAATCCCGTTACTCCCATCACCTGATTGAACAAAGCGGTGAGTTCGTAATCAATCTGCCATCTGAAGAAATGACTTTTGCCATGGATTATTGCGGGGTCAAAAGTGGTAAAGACGTTGATAAATTCCAAATCCAAAACCTTACTCCTGTGAAAGGAGATTATGTGGGTTGCCCCATGATTCTAGAGGCGCCGGTGA
>Ga0316601_100001322_pt1 | contig 11956 bp, 9 predicted proteins | sample OWC_soil_day5_no_FD_207663 | JGI IMG/M metagenome (GOLD analysis project Ga0316601, IMG submission 207663) | Wetland soil microbial communities from Old Woman Creek delta, Ohio, United States - OWC_soil_day5_noCT | ecosystem: Environmental > Terrestrial > Soil > Wetlands | place: USA: Ohio...
CCGGGAGCCTCCGGACACACACCGGCGAGGCTGGCTGCGGGACCGGGAGCCCGCAGCGAGGTTGCGCGCCGGTGGCCGCCGCCCTGGCGATGCCGGGACGGCCGGCTGGAGGACCAGTCGTGTCAACTTCGCGTATCGCGGGATTGTGTGTGATGGGTTGGGTATTGACCGCCTCCGGGGCACTGGCCGGGCAGCACGGCATGCTGAGCCGGCTCCCGCTCGAGCGCGTGCCGGGCGAACAGCGGCGCCTCGAGCGCGCGGAGATCGTCGATGCCGCGAGCGGAGCGGACCTCAGGCTCCGGGCCCGGGCGGGAGGCGCGCTGCAGGCTTCGCTGACCTGGTTCGACCTGGACGTCCTCAAGGTCGCTCACGCGAACGGGGACTTCCACGTGCGGATTGGCGTACCCGGAGACGTGCTCGTGCTCGTCCGGACGGGGAGCCGGCTGCGTGTCACGAGAAACGGGCAGACCGCCGCCGTCGGACTGGACCAGGCCGACGAGGAGGGCCTGGATCTCGCCCAGGTGGTGCTGGCTGGTTCGCACGCGGCGCGCGCCTTCCGCGGCGTGTTTCGCCATCTCGCCGAGGAGAGCCGCGCGTCCGCACCTGGCGCGGCGCTCGACATGCTCGACGCGCTGCTGGGCATCCTCCAGGGGGAGCCGGGCACTGTCGACCGCCGCGCTCCGGCGGGGCGTGCCGAGAGCTGGCGGGCCTCCCGCGTGACGTGCGGCGCCGAGGCCACGTGCTACTCCGAGTACGAAGCCGAGGTGATCCGGGCCTGGGACGACTACGCCCAATGCGTCTACGACGTGCGGTGGTATCCCGGCCTGCAGGAGGTGTGCGCGTTCACCTGGCTGCTGCGGGTGGAATCCGCCTGGTTCCGTTTCATCGGCTGCTCGTCGATCCCGCTGAAGGCCACCTAGCATGCGGCAGTTCGTGAGGGAGGCGCTCGTCACCGCCGCGGCGGCCGTCTGCCTTGCCGGCCCGGTCGCCGCCGTCGTCATCTCGTTGTCGCCGCAGGCGTGGCGGGGGCCTGCGCTCACCTGGGCGATCCTCCTGGGATCGGTCGCGCTCGTCGCCCGGCTCCGCCGGCGTCGCCGGCGCGACCCGTGAGTCCGCCTCCGCGCGTTGCAGGACCAGCCCGCATCGCTTGACCGCCCCTCGGCGGCCATAGTAGTGTGGGCTGGTCTCTGCCCCTCGCACGCATTCCATGAGCCACACACACGACGCTCCACTGAAGCAGACGCCTCTCAACGCCCGCCACCGCGCGCTCGGCGCCCGCATGGTGCCCTTTGCGGGGTGGGACATGCCGGTGGAGTACTCCGGCCTGACGCACGAGCACCTCGCGGTGCGGACGCGGGCCGGCCTGTTCGACGTCACCCACATGGGCCAGGTCGAACTTGCCGGCAAGGATGCCCTCGCGGCCGTCCAGTGGATCAGCTCCAACGACGCCTCGCGCCTGAAGGCCGGCCAGGCCCACTACGCGGGCCTGACGACGCCGGCCGGGACCTTCGTGGATGACATGCTCGTGTACCGCTTCGCCGACGATCACTTCCTGCTCGTGATCAACGCGTCGAACGTCGAGAAGGACTACGCCTGGATCCTCGAGCAGACACGGCGCTTCGACGTGGCGGCGGTGGACACCAGCGCGCGGTACGCGTTGATCGCGCTGCAGGGGCCGCTCGCCCGCCAGGTGATGCAGCGCCTCAGCAACATCGACCTGTCGGGCATCAAGTACTACTGGTTCGCTCACGGCGAAATCGCCGGCGTGCGCGGCACGCTCTCGCGCACCGGCTACACCGGCGAGGACGGGTTCGAGGCGTTCGTGCCGCCGCAGCAGGCCGTCAAGGTGTGGGACGCGATCCTCGAGGAGGGCAGGGACGAGCAGGTCGTGCCCGCCGGCCTGGGCGCCCGGGACACGCTGCGGCTTGAAGCGGCGATGCGCCTGTACGGCAACGACATCGACGACACGACGACCGTCCTCGACGCGGACCTGGAGTGGATTGTCGGCTGGAACAAGGGCGACTTCCTCGGGCGCCAGGCCCTGGCCGACCAGAAGGCCCGCGGCGTCACCAGCCGCATCGTCGGGTTCGAGATGAAGGACCGCGCCATCGCCAGGCACGGCTACCCGGTCGTCATCGGGGGCGTCACGGCCGGCCGCGTCACCAGCGGCACGCAGACGCCGTTCCTCAAGAAGGCCATCGGCCTGGCGTACGTGCCCGTCGCCCACGCGGCGCCGGGCGCGGAGTTCGACGTGGACGTCCGGGGCCGGCTGGCCCGCGCGACGGTCGTCCCGCTGCCGTTCTACAAGCGACCGAGAGGGTGACATGTATCCAGCCGACTGCAAGTACACGAAGGACCACGAGTGGATCAAAGTGGCCGGCGAGGCCGGCCAGGTGGGCATCACCGACTACGCACAGAAGCAGCTGGGTGACGTCGTGTACCTCGACCTTCCCCAGGTCGGGCGCACCCTCAAGGTGGGGGAGAGCTTCGGGACCGTCGAGTCGGTCAAGGCCGTCTCAGAGTTGTACAGCCCGGCGTCCGGGGTCGTCAGGGCGGTGAACAGCGCGCTGGCGGAGAAACCCGAGAAGGTCAACAGCGATCCGCACGCGAGCTGGATGATCGAGATCACGCTCGCCAGCCCGGGCGAGCTCGACGCGCTGATGACCGCCGAGCAGTACACCGACTTGGTCAAGTAGGGCCATCCCCCTCCCCGGCGCCGGCCCGCGGCCGTCTGCCGGGCCGGGGGAGTCTGGCTTGCCGCCGGCGCCCGCGCCCGCGGGCGCGATGAGGTCATCTTCCATGGATCCTGACACCACCGGTTCGTTTCAGTCGCGGCACATCGGCCCCCGTCCACACGAGCGCGACCAGATGCTGACAGTCATCGGCGCGCCGTCGCTCGACGCGCTCATGGACGAGGCCATCCCGCCGAGCATCCGCCTCCAGGCGCCGCCCTCGTCGCTCGAAGCGGAGAGCGAGCACGAGTTCCTCGGCCGGCTCCGCGGCATCGGGCGCAACAACCGGCCGATGCGATCGCTCATCGGTCTCGGTTACAGCGACTGCGTGACGCCGTCGGTCATCCTGCGCAACGTGCTGGAGAACCCCAGCTGGTACACGCCGTACACGCCGTACCAGGCGGAAATCGCGCAGGGCCGCCTCGAGGCGCTGCTGACGTTCCAGACGCTGGTCGGGGACCTCACCGGGATGCCGGTGGCCAACGCCTCGCTGCTGGACGAGCCCACCGCGGCCGCCGAGGCCATGACGATGCTGCGCCGGGTGCAGGGCGGGGCGAAGTCGGTGTTCCTGGTGTCGTCGGGATGCTTCCCGCAGACGCTCGACGTCATGATGTGCCGCGCCGAACCGCTCGGGATCGAACTGGTCGTCGCGGATCCCGACCGGATGGTGTTCGACGAGCGCGTGTTCGGGGCGCTGCTGCAGACGCCGGACGAGCGGGGAGCCATGCACGATTTCCGCGGCGTCATCGGGCGCGCCCACGCCGCGGGGGCGCTGGTCGCGGTGGCGACGGACCTGCTCGCGTGCGTCCTGGCCGCCCCGCCCGGCGAGATGGAGGCGGACGTCGTCGTCGGCAGCGCCCAGCGGTTCGGCGTCCCGATGGGCTACGGCGGCCCGCACGCGGCGTTCTTCGCCACGCGCGAGCAGTACGTCCGGCAGGCGCCGGGCCGCATCATCGGCGTGTCCGTCGACGCGCAGGGGAACCGTGCGTTCCGCATGGCGCTCCAGACGCGCGAGCAGCACATCCGGCGCGACAAGGCGACCTCGAACATCTGCACGGCACAGGCACTGCTCGCGACGATGGCGGCGATGTACGGGGTGTACCACGGGCCCGATGGCCTCGTGCGCATCACCTCCCGCGTCCACGGCCTCGCGCGCGACCTGGCGCGCCGCCTCGCGTCGATGGGGTGCGTGCAGGAGAACGCCGCGTACTTCGACACCCTCGCCGTCAGGGTCCCGCCGGGCACTCGCGACGCCGTCAGGGACGCGGCCCTCGCGGCCGGCTACAACCTCCGGATCGACGCGTCTCGGCCCGACGGCATCGGCATCGCGCTCGACGAGACGACCTCGGCCGCCGACGTGGACGCCGTCACCGGCGCGTTCGCGCGGGCGCTGAAGGCGCCCGGACCGGCGGGTGCCGCCCCGTCGCTCGAGGCTCCAGCCTGGCCGGCGTCCCTCGTCCGGACGTCGGGGTTCCTCGCGCACCCGGTCTTCCACCGCTACCACTCCGAGACATCGATGATGCGGTTCCTGAAGACGCTCGAGCGCAAGGACGTCGGGCTCGACACGTCGATGATTCCGCTCGGGTCGTGCACGATGAAGCTGAACGCCGCGGCAATCATGGAGCCCATCACGTGGCCCGAGTTCTGCGGCGTGCACCCGTTCGCGCCCGCCGAACAGGCCGCCGGTTACGCGGAGGTGATCGCGGGCCTCGAGGCGGTGATCCGCGACGTCACCGGCTTCGCGGCGGTCAGCCTCCAGCCCAACTCCGGCGCCCAGGGCGAGTTCGCCGGCCTGATGGTGATCCGGGCCTGGCACCGGGACCGCGGCGATCGCCACCGCGACGTCGTGCTCATCCCCTCGTCGGCCCACGGGACCAACCCGGCCAGCGCGGTCATGGCGGGGATGAAGGTGGTCGTGGTGGCCTGCGACGCCAACGGCAACATCGACGTCGCCGACCTGCGGGCGAAGGCGGCGGCGCACGCCGGCACGCTGGCCGCCCTGATGATCACCTACCCCTCGACGCACGGCGTCTTCGAGGACGCCGTGGTGGAGATCTGCCGGGTCGTCCACGAGCACGGCGGACAGGTGTACATGGACGGGGCAAACCTCAACGCCCAGCTCGGCCTGACCAGCCCCGCGGCGATCGGGGCCGACGTGTGCCACCTCAACCTCCACAAGACCTTCGCCATCCCTCATGGCGGGGGCGGGCCGGGCATGGGGCCGATTGCGGTCGCCCGGCATCTGGCGCCGTACCTGCCCGGCCACGTGCACGTGCGAACGGGCGGAGCGAAGGCGATCCACGCCGTGGCCGGCGCGCCCTTCGGTTCGGCGAGCATCCTGCTCATCTCCTACGGGTACGTGTCGCTGCTCGGCGGCGCGGGCATGACGGAGGCCACGAAGTTCGCCATCCTGAACGCCAACTACATCGCGGCGCGCCTCAAGGCGTACTATCCGGTGCTCTACACGAACGCGCGGGGGCGCTGCGCTCACGAGATGATCTTCGACCTGCGGGGCTTCAAGGCAGCGGGGATCGAGGAAGGCGACGTGGCGAAGCGCCTGATGGACTACGGCTTCCATGCGCCGACGGTGTCGTTCCCGGTGCCGGGCACATTGATGGTCGAGCCGACCGAGAGCGAGCCGCTGGACGAACTGGATCGCTTCTGCGACGCGATGATCGCCATCCGCCGGGAGATCCAGGACGTCGTCGACGGCAGGGCCGACCCGAAGGACAACGTGCTCAAGAACGCGCCGCACACGATGGCGGTGGCGTCCGGCGACACGTGGACGCATCCGTACACGCGCCAGCAGGCGGTCTTTCCGCTCCCGTTCGTGAAGCTGAACAAGTTCTGGCCGAGCGTCGGGCGGATCGACAACCCGTACGGCGACCGCCATCTGGTCTGCGCGTGCCCGCCGATGGAGGCGTACGGCGAGCCAGGGGGCAACGGCTAGCCGCGGCCGGCAACGGTCCTGGCCTTGCGCCGGTACGCGTCGAGCAGCACCCGGGTGACCGGCCCCGGGCGGCCGTCGCCGATGACCCGGTCGTCGACGCGGACAATCGGCACGATCTCTTTCGACGTGCTGGTGAGAAAGGCCTCGTCGGCGCCAAGAAGGTCGTCGTCCCGGAGCACGGCGTCCTCCGTCGGGACGCCGGCTTCCACGGCGACTTCCTCCACGAACTCGCGCGTGATGCCGGCCAGCAGGCCCGCGTCCAGGGCCGGCGTCCGGGCCGTGCCGTCCTTGACCAGGAACAGGTTCGACTGGGAGCACTCCGCCAGCTCGCCGCGGTAGTTCCTGAGGATGGCCTCGAAGTACGGCCCCCGCCTGAGCGCCTCCTGCATCGCCAGCACGTTGTTCAGCAGGTTGTTCGACTTGATCCGCGGATCGACCGAGGCCGGGTGGTTCCTGATCACCGACACCAGCGAGACGGCCACGCCGCGTTCGTAGGCCGCGGCCGGCGGCGGCACCAGCGGCTTCACGATCACCACCAGGGAGGGATGCGGCGACTTCGTCGGGTCGTAGCTCATTTCCCCGATGCCTCGGGTCAGGAGGATGCGCGCGAGGACATCCTGGGCCCGCGCCGGGTCACCGCTGCCGGCGCGATACGCGGCGATGGTCTCCCTGACGATGTTCTCCAGCGCGCTGTCGCTCATGCCGACGTCGAGCGTGATCATCGAGGCCGACGCCCTCAGGCGCCTGAAATGCCGGCCCACGAGGAACAGTTCTCCGCCGTAGGTCCGAATGACCTCGTAGACACCCTCGCCGTACAGAAACCCGTGGTCGAACACCGAGATCGCAGCGTCCTGCTGCGAGCAGATGCGCCCATTGACGTAGGCCACTGCGGACATGCTGGCGGTCTCCCGTGAGCGGCCGGCGGCGCGCCTGCCGGGCCGGACGGGTACCGTACCTCTTGTGGTACAGTGCGCGCAAGCCGGCCGGGCGGGCCAGGCCGGCGGCCGCAGGAGCATGGCGATGCGCGTAGTGAACGGCGACCAGATGCGCGAGGCCGACCGGCGCACGATCGAGGACATCGGCGTGCCGTCGGCGGTGCTCATGGAGAACGCAGGCCGCCAGGTCGTGTCGGCGATGGAGGCCGCGTTCGAGAGGTTGCCGGACGCTCGGGTGGCCGTGCTGGCCGGCCGCGGGAACAACGGCGGCGACGGGTTCGTCGTCGCCCGTGTCCTCTCGCAGGCTGGCGCCGGCGTCCAGGTGTATCTCCTCGGCGCCGCGGCCGAGGTCCGAGGCGACGCGCGGCTGAATCTCGACATCCTCGGCCGCCTCGGACTCGACGTGATCGAAATCCGGTCCTCCCAGGACTGGGAGCTGCACGGAGCCGAGGTGCTTCGCTGCGACATCGTCGTCGATGCCCTGTTCGGCACGGGCCTGAAGACCCCGCTCGACGGTCTGGCCGAGACGATCGCCCAGGACCTCAACGCCAGTCCGGTGCCCGTCGTCGCCGTGGACCTGCCGAGCGGGCTGTCCGCCGACGATCCGGCGCCGATCGGCCCTGTCGTCGAAGCGTCGCTGACGGTCACCTTCGCCGCGCCGAAGCTGCCGCTGATGCTGCCGCCCGGCGAAGAGGTGGCCGGCTCGATCGTGGTGGCCGACATCGGCATCCCGGCCGGCGTGATCGACGGCCTCACGGGCCCCCGCATCGAGCGGGTCCTCGCCGAAGACGTCCGGCCGTTTGTCAGACCGCGGGCCCGGGACGCGCACAAGGGGAGTTTCGGCCACGTCCTGATCGTGGCTGGATCCCGGGGCAAGACCGGCGCCGCCCACCTCGGCGCGGTGGCGGCGCTGCGCAGCGGGGCCGGGCTCGTCAGCGTGGCCACGCCTGCGTCGTGCCTGCCGGTTGTCGCGAGCATGGGGGCCGAGTACATGACCATCGGGCTCGACGAACTACCCGACGGCACCATGTCGCGCGCGGCTGCCGATGCCGTGATCGGCCGGGGACACGACGTGATCGCCGCGGGGCCCGGCATCGGCACGGGACCCGACCAGCGAGCATTCGTCGGAGCGTTGCTGGCGCGGTCAACGCAGCCGCTGGTGCTCGATGCCGACGCCATCACGGTGGTCTCGGCCGATCCCGCGGTGTTGCGGGGCTCGCCCGACAGGCCGGTCGTCATCACGCCTCACCCCGGGGAGATGGCGCGGCTGACCGGCCTCACCGCCCACGACGTCCAGCGGCGGCGGATCAACGCCGCGCGCGACTTTGCGACGGGCCACCACGTCTACGTGATCCTGAAGGGTTACCGCACGCTCATCGCCACGCCCGAGGGTGTCGTCTACGTCAATCCCACCGGCAACCCGGGCATGGCCACCGGCGGCTCTGGCGACGTGCTGACGGGGATGGTGGCGGGCTGGCTGGCGCAGGGCCTCGGGGTCGCCGCCGCCTGCCTGCTTGCCGTGTACCTGCACGGGGCCGCCGGCGATCTCGCGGCGGCCGAGTTCGGCGAGACGGCGATGACGGCCGGCGACATCATCGCGGAACTCGGGTCCGCGATGCGCGAGCTGGCCTCGGACCAGCCCGGGCCGGCCCGTTCGTCATGACCCGCCGCGTCGTCATCAGCGAATCCGAACAGGCCACCGCCGACCTGGGTGCGGGCATCGCCCGTTCGCTCGAGCCGGGCGCCGTCGTCCTGGTCGAAGGCGAGTTGGGGGCCGGCAAGACGGCCTTCGTCCGGGGCCTCGCCATCGGGCTCGGCGTGCCGGAAGAAGACGTGTCGAGCCCGTCGTTCACGCTGGTCCAGGGATACCGGGGCCGGATGCCGTTGCTCCACGCCGATCTCTATCGCATCTCGGGCGCCGAGGCGGACGAACTCGGTCTGGACGAACTCGGCACGGACGGGGTGGTGGCGATCGAATGGGCCGCGAAGCTCCCGCGCAGACCCGCGGGTGCCGTGGAGATTCTGATCGAGGACCTTGGCGGCGACCGCCGCCGGATCACCGTCGTCCAGCCCGGCTCGCGGGTCCCGAGCCCCGAGTCCCGAACCCCGAGTCCTTATTCCGACCGGTAGTTCGGCGCTTCCTTGGTAATCACGACGTCGTGCACGTGGCCCTCGCGGACGCCCGCGGGCGTGACGCGGATCAGGCGCGCCTCGGCGTGCAACTGGGCGATCGTGCTGCAGCCCACGTAGCCCATCCCGGCGCGCAGCCCGCCCACGAGCTGGTGGACCACGCCCGCGACGGTGCCGCGGTAGGGGACCCGGCCCTCGATGCCCTCGGGCACCAGCTTCTCCGGCCCGCTTCCCGGTGCGTCCAGTTCGAAGTCGTCCTGGAAGTACCGGTCCCGCGCCCCCCGGCGCATCGCGCCGATCGAGCCCATGCCGCGGTACTCCTTGAAGCTGCGGCCCTGGTAGAGCACCACTTCGCCAGGGCTCTCGTCGGTGCCGGCGAACAGGCTGCCGATCATGACGCAGTCGCCGCCGACCGCCATCGCCTTGGTGATGTCGCCGGAGTACCGGACGCCGCCGTCGGCGATGATCGGGACATCGGCGGCCCTGGCCGCCTTCGCGCAGTCGAGGATGGCGCTGATCATCGGCACGCCGATCCCCGCGACGACCCGCGTCGTGCAGATCGATCCCGCACCGATGCCGACCTTCACGGCGTCGACGCCGAGCTGGATGAGGTCCGTCGTCGCCCGGCCGGTGGCGACGTTGCCGGCGACCAGGTCCACGTCAGGGAACCGGTGGCGCAGTTCGGCCACCGTGTCCATGACCTTCTGCGCGTGGCCGTGGGCCGTGTCGACGACGAGCACGTCCACGTGGGCCGCCACCAGCGCTGCCGCCCGGTCCATCGTGTCCTTGCCGACGCCGACGGCCGCCCCGCACCGCAGGCGCCCGAGCGCGTCCTTGCTGGCGTTCGGGTACTTGATCACCTTCTGGATGTCCTTGACGGTAATCAGTCCCTTCAGCATGAACTGCCGGTCGACCACGAGCAGTTTCTCGACCTTGTGCTCGTGCAGGATCTCGCGGGCCTCGTCGAGCGTCGTGCCGACGGGCACCGTGATCAGGTTCTCCTTCGTCATCACCGCCGAGATCGGCCGGTCGACGTTCGTCTCGAACCGCAGGTCGCGGTTCGTCAGGATGCCGACGAGGCGGCCTTCCTTGGACCCGTCCTCGGTGATCGGCACACCCGAGATCCGGTAGCGGTTCATGAGGGCGAGGGCCTCGTGAATCCGGTGGGCGGGGGAGAGCGTGATCGGGTTCACGATCATGCCGCTCTCCGACCGCTTCACGCGGTCCACCTCGGAGGCCTGCTCCTCGATGGTGAGGTTCTTGTGGATCACGCCGAGGCCGCCGTGCTGGGCCATGGCAATCGCCAGCCTGGACTCGGTGACGGTGTCCATCGCGGCGCTGACGATGGGCACGCTGACGCGGATGTTGCGCGTCACGCGCGTCGAGACGTCCACCTGGGTGGGGAGCACCTGCGAGTGCCAGGGCACCAGCAGCACGTCGTCGAAGGTCAAGGCCGTCGGCGGTTCGCCGCCGGCGCGGAGATCATCGGGTGTCACCGCGTGCACGTCCATGCGTCGTCCCTCAGGCTTGGGCCCCGTGGCACTTCTTGTACTTCCGTCCGCTGCCGCACGGGCACGGGTCGTTGCGTCCGACCTTCGGCTCGTCGCGGCGGACCGTCTTCACCGGCGCGTCGTCCCCGCCCGTGCGCGCCGGCGCGGGGGCGGCGCGGCCCGCCCCCGCGTCCTGGCCCGATCCGAAGAACCCGCCCGGCCCGCCGTCGCCGGGCGCCGAGAACGTCATGGGCGCCGCGCGCCGGGCCGCGGGCCGCCGGACGGGCGCCGCGCCGTCGTCGGCCGCGGCGCGGAGCCAGAACAGGTAGCGCACGGTCTCGTCGTCGATGCGCGCCTTCATGTCCTGGAAGAGGGCGAAGCTCTCCTTCTTGTACTCGACGAGCGGATCGCGCTGGCCGTAGCCGCGCAGGCCGATGCCTTCCTTCAGATGGTCGAGGCTGTAGAGGTGGTCCTTCCACTGGGTGTCGACCACCTGCAGCATGATGTCGCGCTCCACGCGCTGCAGGACCTCGCGCCCGACGACCGCCTCCTTCTCCTCGTACTTCCGGCGGGCGAGGTCCCAGATGCTGTCGCGGACCTGCCCGGCGGTCTTGCCCGCGAACGGCAGGCCGCCTATCTCGCCGGGCTCGAGGCCGAAGTTCTTCGCGGCCTCCCGCCGGAGCGATTCCAGGTCCCACTCGTCCGGCTGCTGGTCCTCCGGGCAGTACGTGTCGATCAGGCTCTCGAGCAGGTCCTCGCCGATGCCGAACAGATACCCGCGGGTGTCGACAACGTGCTCCTCGTCGACCTTCACCCGGCCCTCGAGCAGCTCGCGGCGCAGCGTGTAGATGCTCTCGCGCTGCTTGTTCATCACGTCGTCGTACTCGAGCAGGTGCTTGCGGATCGAGAAGTTCTGGCCCTCCACCTGCTTCTGCGCGCGCTCGATCGCGCGGGTGACCATGCCGTGCTCGATCGGCACACCCTCTTCCATGCCGAGCCGCTCCATCAGGCCCGAGATGCGATCCGATCCGAAGATCCGCATCAGGTCGTCTTCGAGCGAGAGGTAGAAGCGCGAGGACCCCGGGTCGCCCTGGCGCCCCGCGCGGCCCCGCAGCTGGTTGTCGATGCGGCGGGCCTCGTGGCGCTCGGTGCCGATGATGTGCAGCCCGCCGAGGGCGACCACACGCTCGTGCTCCGCGTCGCACTGCGTCTTGTAGTGCGCGGCCCAGCGCTCCCAGTCGGGCCTGCGGACGCGATAGAACGCGTCGAGGTGATGGTAGTAGACGAAGTCCTCGTCGTCGATGAACCGCTCTTCGCCCTTCGGCAGCCGTTCGGCCAGCTCGTCGGCGAGGCACTTCTGCCGCGCCATGAACTCGGCGTTCCCGCCGAGCAGGATGTCGGTGCCGCGGCCGGCCATGTTCGTGGCGATCGTCACGGCGGCCAGCCGGCCGGCCTGCGCCACGATCTCGGCTTCCTGCGCGTGGAACTTGGCGTTCAGCACGACGTGCTTGATCCCGGTCCGGCGCAGCATGCCCGCGAGCTTCTCGGACTTCTCGATCGACACGGTGCCGACCAGCGTCGGGCGCCCTTGATCCTGCTGGGCCTTGATGTCGGCGACAATCGCGTCGTACTTTTCCGGGGCCGTGCGGTAGATCGCGTCGGGCATCTCCTCGCGGCGGAGCGTGCGGTTCGGCGGCACCACCACGACGTCGAGGTTGT
>Ga0316601_100001324_pt1 | contig 11948 bp, 13 predicted proteins | sample OWC_soil_day5_no_FD_207663 | JGI IMG/M metagenome (GOLD analysis project Ga0316601, IMG submission 207663) | Wetland soil microbial communities from Old Woman Creek delta, Ohio, United States - OWC_soil_day5_noCT | ecosystem: Environmental > Terrestrial > Soil > Wetlands | place: USA: Ohio...
GAAGGGATTTCCGGGACCAATACAAAGAAACGTGAGCAATTCAACAGAATGATTTAAGACTGCAAAAAAGGCAAAATCGATATGATCATAACCAAGTCGATTTCTAGGTTTGCAAGAAACACCTTGGATACCTTGAACAACGTGAGATTACTGAAAGATTTAGGAATAGGCGTACTTTTTGAAAAAGAAAATATAAATACTTTGGATTCAAAAGGGGAAGTGTTACTTACAATAATTTCTGCTAGTGCTAAGTGCCGGGCGCCAAAGAATATTACCTCTAAAGTTTTATTCTCAAGACGTTGGAATTCATCATTGTGCTCCAACCAGTAAAACTGGTTGTGAGATTTATGGATGGAACAAAAACGGAACGTATCGCCGAATAGTGTAACAATTATTTGTTTGGCGGTTGATTTGGAACGAAAGTTCAGAGTCAGCCGCTTTTTTGGATATTCCAGATCTAAAAAATAATTGACAAAAATAATAAATGCACTATAATGTAATTGAGTAAACTGTGAGTATACAATGTTGCATTATAGTGAATAAGAGGTGAGGCAGTTGGGAGTAATTGAACGCAAGGAAAAAGAAAAACAAATTCGTAGAAATGACATTATTGATGCTGCGGAAGATGTATTTTTTTCAAAGGGATACGATGTAGCTACTATGGATGATGTAGCCCAAAAGGCTGAATTTAGCAAAAGGACAGTATATATATATTTCAATAGTAAAGAACAGCTTTACTTTGAAATAATGGTGAGAGGCTATAAAATTTTAATCGAAATGATAGAAGCGGCTCTTACCGATGTAAAGGGAAAGAATTCTTTAGACAGAATAAAGCAAATTGGCATAACCCTTTACCAATTTAATACAGAATACCCTGATTACTTCGGTGCTATTATGTGTTATGAAAATGGTGAAAAGGATTTTGTGAATGGAATACCTGATAATTCAAAAGAAGAATGTTATGCACTTGGTGAAAGAATATTTGGTTATTTAGCATCTGCATTGGCAGATGGGGTCGAAGAAGGGGTAATTCGAAGTGATTTAGATATATCAAACACAGCTATTATTCTATGGTCGTGTACTATTGGCTTATTCAATACACTAATAAAAAAAAGAAACTATATTGAGCATTATCATAATAGAAATTCTGAAAAACTCTTATTAGAAGGGTTAGATATGTTAATGATATCTATTGAAAATAAAAATGGAGGTAAGTAAAATGAAAAATAGGAGTTGGAAAAATCGAATGAAAATCATATCTTTAAGTATTGCAGGTATATTAGCAGTTGCTTGTATCGTTGTATTTATGGCAAGTGGAATTTTTTCAAAGGCCCAATATTTAGAGCCATGGCAGAAGTCATATTCAAATAAATTTGATGACCCGAGAATACAGCTTGCATCATGTGGACTTTTGGCGGCAAACGGTCATAACATGCAACCTTGGAAAATTAAACTAGACACAGACAAAGATGTTTTTTATTTATTTGCAGACAGTGAACGTTTGGCAAAAGAAGTAGATCCATTTGCTAGGCAGACTATGATTACTCAAGGTACTTTTCTTGAATATGTAAGAGTTGCTGGAGATAAGTTGGGGTATAAAACCGATATAAGCCTTTTCCCAGATGGCGCGTATGACGAACAAAAACTTGTAGAGAGCATGAAGAATAAACCAGTGGCCAAAATAACTTTAACAAAAGTTGAACTCCAAAACAGTTTGCTTTATGATTATATGTTTTTGCCGGATACAAACAGAGCAGCTTACCAAAAGGTACAATTAACTTCAGAGGAGATAAAGCAGCTACTTGCTATCAACACTGATTCAGATATGACAATAAAAATATTTCAAGATGAAAAAAATAAAAGTGATCTAGGAAATTATGCTATTGAAGGAGCAAAAATCGAATCAAGTATTCATCGGATGAATGAAGAATCTGCCAAAATATTTCGATCAAATGAATACGAAAAGAACAAATATCGATACGGATTTTCAGTTGAGGGGCAGGGAACAACTGGCATAATGAAACATGTTACGCAAGGGCTTATTACATTGTTTCCTGCAATGAATAATGAAAAAAGTTCAGCAAATATGTATGTACAATCTACTCAAACGGCAGTAGATAACACGCCTGCCTATGCCATGATTATTACCAAGGACAATAGCCGTATTGAGCAAGTGAAAAGTGGGATGCTTTATAGCAGATTAGTGTTGACAGCACATTCATTAGGTTTCGTAATGCAGCCGCCTAGTCAGGTTCTGGAGGAATACTCGGAAATGAGAGAGCAGTATAATAAACTTCATAGTGAATATGCGCCAAATGGAAGTACTATTCAGATGTTTTTCCGTATGGGCAAGCCTACAAAAGAATTTCCTCAAAGCATGAGACGTGATGTTATGGATTTGATTGTAAAGTAAAATAGTTAACATTAGACGGTTTGTTAAAAATAAAAGCAGGTAATGCTAAGAGTTGAAATTAAAGGCATGAGTTTTAGCACTAGTATCCTAACGAACACGGAAATAATCTGAGAAGTCACCAATGAGTGATACTACTCAACTGTTTCATATGTGTTAGCCCAAATTTTAAAGCGATAGTGCAAAGCACAAACTACGAAAGAAGCAAGACAGGCGGTAAAGAATAGTAAGTAGTAAGCAGTTTGGATCAGAAACTTAGCAGGCTAATTTCAAAATTACTCAGGAATATTTTATACACAGTGGCAGAGGTAGATCAGCTGTTGAAGGTGAACAGAAACATTATTTACAGCTTGCTTAAGAGCCGGGAGCTGCAGTGTCTGAGACTGGATGGGTGTAAGAAGATACCGGCAGTTGAGCTGGACAGATTCATCAAAAAGCACACAAGAACCATGGATAAATGAGGGCTAGTATAGGCACTTCTTTACAAATTTTTGATTTCTTTAAGAATCATATCAATGAAATTGATTTATTAACAATTTAAAAGCGAAAGAAGCATTAAAATTACTGCACCCAAAGTTTGATGAAGAACTAGATTTTGTGATAAAAATAATGAGAAACATTGAAAAAATTATGAGATATTATTGCAACATAAAGAATGATGAAGTTTTTATTATACAAAACATTAATTGAAGATATTTCCATTTTGCCAAAATGTTTTATCCCACTAAAACCACGCCTCCCTAACTATTTAAGGGGGTCGCACCTTTGCGCAAAATCAAGATTTCGCGCTTCAGTATCATTTGTTTGCCCTAACGCACGTTGAGACAGTAGTTCTGCTGGAGAAAAAATAAACAACGTTGCCCTTGAAAATGGCTTATTTACGACATTTTCAAGGGCTGTTTTTAATTTGAGTTTGCAATCTGAGTTTGTTTTTCTGGTGTAAACAATGTATCTTTGCAAGTGTTATTTGACTGCACATAGATTGTTATTTATACAAGGTTTGTATGGTGTTAAAAACAAAATGCATTGACGGTTTAAAAGCCGGTGAGTATAATGTATATAGATGAATATCTATATGAGGTGATTGAATGAGTTTCAATTATGATGACAATGCAAAAATCATTAAGGCGCTTTCAGATTCAAATAGACTAAAGATAATCGATATTTTGTCTTGTGGAGAGAAATGTGCCTGTGATATTCTAGAATTTTTCGATTTTACACAACCTACACTTTCTCATCATATGAAAGTGCTTTCAGAGTGCGGAATTGTTACAACTAGGAAGAAAGGGCAATGGAATTATTACTCTTTGAATATTGTTAATTGCAACAAATTAATGTTGTTTCTTATGAATCTTATAACAGATACAGAGGAATGTATCTGTAAAGATAAACCAAAGTGTGAATGCAAATAATTTGAAGGAGATGGATAATATGAAAAAAATGATTATTTTTGATCCAGCAATGTGCTGTTCTACAGGAGTTTGTGGCCCGAGCATTGACACTGAGCTTTTAAGGGTATCTACAATACTGAACAATCTGAAGAAATGTAAGATTATAGTAGAGAGATATAATCTTACCAGTGATCCTCAGGCTTTTTTAAGCAACCAACTTGTCAATGATTTGCTTAATATAGAAGGCGCCGATGTACTACCAATAATTATCTTAGATGATGAAGTCGTTAAAACAAAAGCATACCCTACAAATGAAGAATTCTGCACTATGCTTGATGTACCAGAAAGTTATCTTAATACTGTTGTTAAGGTAAGCAAAATAGGTGATATCGAAAAACTAAAATCAAAGAGTTGCGACTGTGGTTGAAAGGGCTGCAAATGCCTCAGGACTTACAGGGAATTACTTCTTATATGATACCGCTAAGAGCCTATAATATAACAGGGATAGAAAACGTAAGGGCATTTCTAAATACCGATCATTATACTGTCAGCAATGAAAAATTAAATGCTCAGACAATTCTTCATCTCAAAGATGTAATTGAGGACCTTTATAATACTAACAAGAAAGTAATCTTCACCATGGGCAAAGGCGGTGTAGGCAAAACAACTATTGCAGCAGCAATAGCTCTGGGATTATCTAAAAAAGGTAAAAAAGTACACCTTACCACAACCGATCCCGCTGAACATTTGAAGTTTGTCATAGCAGAGAACAGTGGTATTACAATGAGTCACATAGACGAGGAAGCTGAACTTGAAAAATACAAGGATGAGGTGCTTTCCAAGGCGAGAGAAACCATGTCAGATGAAGACATCGCTTATGTTGAAGAGGATTTGCGATCTCCATGTACTCAGGAAATCGCTGTGTTCAGAGCATTTGCAGATGTTGTGGAGAAGGCCGAAGATGAGATTGTAGTTATCGATACTGCCCCGACCGGCCATACATTGTTACTTCTAGAATCAACACAAAGCTATAACCAAGAAATCAAGCGTTCACAGGGTGATGTGCCGGAATCTGCTAAAAAGCTGTTGCCGAGACTCCACAATGCTGATGAGACAGAGGTAATTATTGTTACTCTTGCTGAAGCTACACCTGTATATGAAGCATTGCGTTTGGAAGAAGACTTAAAGCGTGCGAAGATTTCTGCAAAATGGTGGGTAATAAACTCATCACTGTATCATACGGGTACTACAAACAAAATATTGTCTGCAAAGGCAAGTAATGAAATTGAGTGGATAAACAAAGTAGACACTCACGCAAATGGAAACTTTGCCGTTATTGCTTTGAGCCCAGAAGAAATTAAAGGCGATAAGCTAAACGAGCTATTGACATAAAATATAAATTGGAGGTTGTGAGAAAATGAAAATTACAGATGAAGCGAAGGAACTTCTTGTGAAAATGATGGGCAAAAATGCGAATGATTGTTTGAAGCTAAAGTTGCAGAAAACTGGCTGCGGATCATCCATATATTTATCAATGGGGAAAGTGCAGGAAGGAGATCATCCTATTTCCGTCAACGGTATTTCTGTGCTGATGGATAGCGAAACTCAGGCAAGGTCAGAGAAGGTAACACTGACAACCGAAAATGGCAGGTTAAAAATTCAGGATGATTCAGAGCCTTGCTGCTAATATATGACAGATAAATCTTCAGGTAATCGAAGAAAAATGCTGCTCGGGATCAATATGTGGTTGCGGATGGCAGCATAGGTTAAAATTGAGAGAAAGAAAATGCAAACATAAATAAGACTGGGGGCTTGAAGATCCAACAGGGAAAAGCAATGAGGAATTCGTGAAGAGTGCGAAAATAATTGAGAGCAAGGTCCTTGAGCTAAAAGACAGAATTTCAAGGCTGGCTCCAAATAACGGTCAAGGGAGGTTCAATATGGATAGCAAGAATTACTTCAAAGAAGTAGCAAATCAGTGGGATATGATGAGACAAGAATTTTTTTCAGAAGCGGTGAGAGAGAAGGCTTATGAAATCGCAGAAGTAAAAGATGGGCAATTGGCTGCCGATATAGGAGCTGGAACTGGATTTGTAACAGAAGGACTGCTTCAAAAGGGATTAAAGGTCATAGCCGTTGACCAGTCTGATGAAATGCTCGACCAGATGAAGCAGAAATTCAAGGATTTTGAAGGTGTTGAATACCTGAGGGGTGAAGCAGAGCATTTGCCTATCGAAGATGATACAGTGGATTATGCAATGGCAAACATGTATTTGCACCACGTAGACGATCCCTTGGTTGCGATTAAAGAAATGGTGAGAATACTTAAGCCAGGAGGCAAGATTGCCATTACTGATTTGGATGAGCATAACCATGAATTTTTAAAACTTGAGCACCATGATAGATGGATGGGTTTTAAACGTAATGATGTTGAACATTGGTTTTTAGCAGCAGGCATGAAGAATGTAGCAATAGATTGCGCGGGTGGGGATTGCTGTGCTTCTTCAAGCTGTGGGGGGGACAATGCAAGTATCAGTATTTTTATAGCATACGGTGAAAAGTAGCAATGTTCTGTGGGTTAGAGTAATCGCCAACGATATGCCTGATAAGTGGCCTAAAGAAAAAGCGTTCCACCTAAAATCAGATGGAACGCTTTGGGGCTATTTTTCTACAGTGAAAGAGCTATCTCCTGCCCATTCATAATATGATGCATCGTAGTTCTTTGCATTATATCCAGCCATATTTAATATCAATGCCATGTCAGCTGATCTTATGCCTTTTGTACAGTATGTCACTATCGCGTCAGTCTTGGATATTCCATTTTCGGTCATAAGCGCCTCTATTTCTTTTTGACTCTTTACGGTGCCATCAGTGTTATACAACTTAGTCCAAGTTATGTTTATTGCTCCTGGCAAATGCCCGCCTCTGGCTTCCCCATATTTTACTGCTCCATTGTATTCGTCAGCTTCTCTAACATCAATTATTTTTAATTTATCTAGGTTGCTGCTGATATATTCTGTTGTAGCGTTTAAGGATGAGTCAATTGCTGATACTGTATAAACAGCTGCAGTGACAGAGGGAACATTTGTATCTGAAGCGTAGCCTTTGCTTTCCCAAGCTGTCCAGCCTCCGTTTAAAATTTTTACATTCTTTAACCCTGCTGACTTAAGTGTCCACGCGATTCTGCCATCCTCGGCCCACCCATTTGGAGGAGCGCCGTAAACAACTATAGTTTTTGTGCCGTTTATTCCAAGTTTGCCGATTGCAGCACCTAGCTTTGAAGCTTCGAGCAAAGTTCCAAATCCCTTATCCCCAGCTTTCTTATTTTCCATGTCTGTAAACTGCTGCCATGTTACATTAATGGCATTTGTGATATGTTTTGCTGCGTAGGAATCTGCTGGCCTGGCATCGAGAATCACAACGTTATTCAAATTGTCCTTTAGCCAATCTGCGCTAACAAGTAGGTCATTATTAGTATATGTAGCAGTTTCAGTAGTACTATCGGTAGTATTAGAAGCCTGTTTTGGTGAACATCCCGCTAACACAAGTGACAATACCATTACAGTGGAAGTAATTAATAATAATAACTTTTTCATATTTATCCCCCTTTTTGTATAATTACAGGAATTATTATATCATTTCGGATTATTTGATTGCGCTATATCACATAATTTAATGAATGATCGCATAGTTATTAATAATTCGAATATTCGTTAATATACAAGAAGATATATAATGACACCATTCTGCCTTATATAGGTAATTAGGAGATGATTTTGTGTTTGAAAAAATAATTGTTGCTTCAGAGTTATCAAAAAGTGGATTTGATGTTGTGAAATGCCTTTCGGGGTTGAGAAAACTAGGTTCTAGAAAATGCCTTATTCTGCAATGCATTGCTCCAGACGAAATAGAGGCGACCTCGTCATCATTTATTAAAAACATCTTCGAGGCTAATCTGCAGAGGCAAAGAGAAATATTATCCGATCAAGGATATGATGTTGAAACCAGATTGGTAAAAGGGATTATCAAAGATGAGCTAAACAGAATTGCTGAGGAGGAAAATTTCTCGATTATAGTTGTGGGGATTGATCAGCATTCGCTGATTGGGGAGCTGTTTACAAAAGAAGCTGCCTACGAAGTGATTCACAAAACAAGAAAGCCTGTACTCCTAATAAGACGTCCAGATGAAGTGATTTCAGAAGGCCTCAAAGAGTGTGGAATCATGGATCACATTTTATTCCCTACCGATTTTTCTGTGAATGCAAACCATGCTTTTGAGTATGTTAAAAAAATGGTCGAGGAAGGGGCACAGAAAGTTACAGTAGTAAACGTTCAGGATCTTCCGAGAATTATTAACGACATATCATATCGTCTTGAAGAATATAATGTGGTTGATACCCGCAAAGAAATTGAAGATTTAAAAACATTGACGTCAGAGAAGTTGAAAAAATTCAGTGAAATTGATTATGAAAAACTTGATACTTTAAAGAGAGAACTGCTGAAAAAAGGGAATGCAGAAGTTGATATTCAATTGCTTTACGGTTCGCCTTCCGCTGAAATAATAAAATTCGTTCACGACAGGAAAATTTCTTTGGTAGTTATGGGAAGCCAAGGAAGGGGTTTCATCAAAGAAATTTATCTGGGGAGTGTTAGCCATAACATAGCAAGGCATTCAGAAGCGTCGGTATTTCTGATCCCAGCAAAAAGGGATTAATGCGAAAACAGCGGTTAAAATGTGATATTAAGGGATGTGTATCAAAATGACGAAAAAAATGATTTGGCTTATTGTACAGGGACATCATGTTGCGGCGGAAACAAAGAAGAGGTCACAGCAACCGATAGAAAGAAAATCACAATTGATTTCTTGTTTCTTGATTTAAGTGTATGCACACGCTGGCAGGGCGCTGAAAACAGTTTGGATGAGGCATTTAGGGAAACTTAAGAGTAATGGATTGATCACCGCATCAAATGATGCCCAATGGATCCATTATAAACTAAATGATAAATTTGCTGAAGAAAATGAACTGCTGGCTATGTATCTTGAGTCGAATTTCAACAGGAGCCCATTATTCAAGAATGATCTTGGCAGATGCACAGCATACAAAAACAGCGGCTATGACTGCCAGACTATCAGAAGCGACAAAAATTTGGTTTAAAATTTTTAGAAAATGCACAGAGCTAAACAACTAGGAGGAGAAGAAATGGAAAACAAGGCAAGACTATCATTTTTAGACAGGTTTTTAACATTATGGATTTTCATTGCAATGGCTGTCGGTGTTATAGGTGGATATCTGTTTCCCGATATAGCAAAATCCTTAAGCTCATTGAGCACAGGAACAATATCCTGGCCGATTGCAATAGGACTCATCGTGATGATGTATCCGCCACTGGCAAAAGTTAGGTATGAAGAGATTGGAAAGATATTCCAACATAAAAAGGAATTTTCATTCTCGTTATTGCTGAACTGGATCATAGCTCCTACTATTATGTTTATATTGGCCGTTTTATTGCTCGGAGATAAACCTGACTTTGCAATAGGGCTTATCATAATCGGCATCGCACCGTGCATAGCAATGGTAATAGTCTGGAACACTTTAGCCAAAGGTGACAATGAATATTGCGCGGCATTAGTCGCTATCAATTCCGTTTTTCAGATACTGTTTTACACAGTCTACATATACTTCTTTGTAACGCTTGTGCCTAAGTGGTTGGGACTTTCCTGGGGCGGACAGGCTGTAAATGTTTCGATGTGGGATGTTGCTAAGAGCGTACTGATTTATCTAGGGGTTCCTTTCGCAGCCGGATTTTTGACAAGATTCAGTTTAATAAGGCTGAAATCCAAAGAGTGGTATGAAAAAATATTCATTCCTAAAATTTCCCCATTAGCGTTGTTAGCTTTGCTTTATACAATCGTAATCATGTTTATAACCAAAGGTCAGCAGATAGTTAACAATCCAAGCGATGTAATTAGAATTGCTATACCTATGCTGGTTTATTTTGTAATTATGTTCTTTTTCAGCTTTTATGCGGCTTATCGTTTCGGATTTAAGTATGAGCAAACAGTAACCATAGCATTTACAGCGGGCAGCAATAATTTTGAACTGGCAATCGCTGTTGCTGTAGCTATTTTTGGCATAGCATCGGATGTAGCTTTTACAGCAGTAATAGGGCCGCTAATTGAAGTGCCGGTTATGATTGCACTGGTGAATTCTGCATTGTTTTTCAAACGAAAATATTTTGATGAGAACGGATTTCCTAAGCGAAATAAAGTATAGGGAGATAAACTATGAAAGAAAAATTAAAAGTTGCATTTATATGCGTTCATAACTCCTGCAGATCGCAAATGGCAGAAGCTATTTCAAAGCTGCTTGCGGCAGATGTGTTTGAAGCCTATTCTGCCGGAACAGAAATTAAACCTCAAATCAATCAGGATGCAGTTAGGATAATAAAGCAATTATACAATATAGATATGGAAACAGAACAGTTCTCCAAGTTGCTTTCCGACATCCCGAAACCGGATATTGTTATTACTATGGGCTGCAACTTGAATTGTCCATACCTTCCCTGCAGGTACAGAGAGGGCTGGGGACTCGAAGATCCTACCGGCAAAAGCGATGAGGAATTTATTAAGACAGCCAAGGTAATTGAGAAGAAGGTTCGTAACCTGAAAGAACGAATCATTACAAATAAAATATTTTAGACAATGGATTCCCTCATGAGTTTTTTGGAACAAGTGGGGGATAACTGTATGGAATAGGAGAATAGATGATAACAAAGTAGATAACAAATTTGAATTTGCTCAGGATACAGGACAGTAATTCAGATGAAATCTATTATGGCTGCAGTCAAAAATGGTATACCACTCCCTGGCAGCGCAAGGCAGGGTGCGGCCCGTCTGTTGCATCAAATATTGTGTACTACCTAGAGAATAAGCAAACAAATTCGAAACAAATTTTTAGTAAGGAGGCTTGCGCTTCTCTTATGGAAAAAGCGTGGTGGTACTTCTCTCCTAAGGTAGGCGGCATATCTACGACCAGTATGTTTTGTGAAGCTTTTCTGCTTTATGCAAAATCAAAGCTTTTGAACGTCCAATTCAGAGTTCTTGATGTTCCTCAAGACAAGTGCAGACGTCCCAAACTAGCACAAGTTTTAAGTTTTTTGGAAGAAGCACTGGAAAAAGATATGCCTGTGGCATTTCTGAATCTATGTAATGGTGCTGTAAAGATGTTAGAGCGGTGGCATTGGGTTACTATAGTTTCGCTGGATAAGTCAGAGGATGGAAAGAGAGTATTCGTGGATATTTTGGACTATGGTGTAATAAAGAAAATTGATCTCGGATTATGGAACGATTCTACTATCCTTGGTGGAGGCTTTGTATATTTTATATTATAGTTACTTTGAAGTTGTCTTTTGACAGATTATTTAAGATAGTCAGATGCTTTCACCTGCATAAGATGAAACTGGAAATAATAAATCAAATTGAGGTGAGGAGAAATGAGTGAGCAGTGTAATAGGCAGTGCAGCAGCTGTGACAAGAAGGAATGCCCTTACAGGAAAGGGGTGAAGGAATTAAAAAACGACTTTACTGTCGAACTTAATAAACAGAGCAAAGTAAAAAGAGTGATCGGCGTTATGAGCGGCAAAGGCGGTGTTGGCAAATCAATTGTTGCTGCAATGTTGGCTGTAACAATGCAAAGAAGGGGGCATAGTACAGCCATATTAGATGCAGACCTTACAGGACCGTCAATTCCTAAAATTTTTGGTTTGAAAGGGAAAGTCGGAATAGTAGACTCAAATATTTACCCGATGAGAAGCAAAACAGGGATTAAAATAATATCCATTAATTTGCTGATGGATAATGAAAGCGCTCCGGTTATCTGGAGAGGGCCCTTGCTTGCGAATCTTGTTAAGCAATTTTGGTCAGATGTCGTTTGGGGTGAAGTCGACTTCATGTTTATTGATATGCCACCTGGAACAGGTGATATCCCATTAACAGTCATGCAATCATTTAAAATTGATGGGATCATTATTGTGACAACACCGCAGGAGCTCGTTTCAATGATTGTTTCGAAAGCTATTAATATGACTAAGGAGATGAACATACCTGTCCTGGGTATTGTTGAGAATATGTCATATTTTGAATGCCC
>Ga0316601_100001326_pt1 | contig 11947 bp, 9 predicted proteins | sample OWC_soil_day5_no_FD_207663 | JGI IMG/M metagenome (GOLD analysis project Ga0316601, IMG submission 207663) | Wetland soil microbial communities from Old Woman Creek delta, Ohio, United States - OWC_soil_day5_noCT | ecosystem: Environmental > Terrestrial > Soil > Wetlands | place: USA: Ohio...
ACGCCGGATGCATGAAGCCTGCGTGTCACGAGATTGTCCCTTTCCGACGCAAATTTCAGACCCCATCCGTTAAAGCCGAAATCCAGAAGCACCGGTCTGCCATTATCGAAGACCGTAATTGGTCCGTAGTCCCGAGTCCATGTATCGTTCGTTTCGCATTTGACGAATGTGATATTGTCCATTTCAGCACGGATCTTCATCAGTTCCATTTGTACCGCAACCGGATCAGATGCGGCGACAAGGACACGTTCGTATCTGCTGATCTGCAAAGCCATCTCGGCGAAAACGGGTTCCACCTGGTGCAGGTATGGCTTCCAGTCACCCTCTCCATGAGGCCAGGCAATCAGAACGCCATCCTGGTCTTCCCATTCCGCGGGCAGTCGTCTTTTCATTGCAGTATATTTTCCGTATATTCCATGATGGGTTTGAAAGCCTGACTCGCTGGAGGCTGAAAGCCCCTGAAACCGCGCCGGGCAGCTTTATACCATATTGACAATCGGAACATAACATAAATGTTTGGATTGGCACAAGCAGCACAAAAAAGCAGACACGTACTTTACATTGTTACCGTCCCGTTTTTCAAAGTAAATTTTCACGATTTCCCTATCCATTGAAACACCCCTGAAGACATGCTGTTTTTTGGGGAAAAGCGGTACTTAATTCTTAATATTTCGCTTGCAATTATACTATATACGTGTTAAGAAGGTATAAATTTACTGTTCACTAAAAAAGTGAGCTCTTCCGGCTCGCTTTTTTGTTTTTTATGGATTTATTTATGTCACAAGAGACTGTCACTGAAAAAGTTAAAGAGATAGCCGAAAGGCTTGCGTTCTCGCTCGGAATGCAGTTGGTTGACATCGAATATAAACGGGAGGGACGGCAGATGGTCCTCCGTTTGTATATAGACAAAAGCGGCGGGATTACCCTTGACGACTGTGCGGATGTCAGCAGGGAACTGTCTGCCGTACTGGATGTTGAGGACCTGATTCCCGGCAAATATACCCTGGAGGTTTCTTCACCAGGTCTCAATCGCCCTTTGAAGACTGAGGCCGACTATGTCAATTACAGGGGTAGGCTCATTAAAGTCAGGACATTCGAGCCGCTTGCCGATAATGAAGGAAACCGGAGAAAGACTTTTCTGGGTACCTTGACGGGTTTCGTTGGCGGCATAGTAACAATACAGTTAACGGAAGGCCAGATAGCTGAAATTCCACTGGAGAAGATTGCGAAATCAAACCTGGAATTTGAGTTTTAGGCGAAATGCACGGCAAGGCACCGAGACGGATTGCACCTCTGTTCCCGGTTATGAGCGAATGCCGGATAGATACATTAAAAGACTAGAATTATAGGAGATGTGGGTGTGGAAACTACCTTTAACCTCAAACATACAATAGACCAGATAGTCAAAGAGAAAGGTATCGACAAGAGGATCATACTCGATGCTCTGGAACAGGCTGTACTATCCGCTGCGAACAAGAAATACCGAAATACGCGCGAACTGGAAGCCCACTTCAATGAGGAGATCGGTGAGGTTGAATTGTTCGAGTTCGTCACCGTAGTCGCCGAAGTCATTGATTCATACAAGGAAATCGACCTGGAAGAGGCCAAGGAAGTGGATCCTGATGTCGAGATCGGCGATTCACTCGGCATGAAGATCGACGCCAGCGATTTTACGCGAATCGCAGCCCAGACGGCAAAACAGGTAATAATTCAGAAGGTTCGTGAAGCTGAACGTGAAACGATTTTTGAAGAATTCAAAGACCGCAAGGGCGAGTTGGTTAACGGCATTGTCAGGCGTTTCGAGCGGGGGGAAATAGTTGTCGATCTCGGGCGCGTAGAAGCGGTACTGCCTCATGGTGAGCAGGCACCCCGGGAAGTTTACCGGCAGGGGGACAGAATAAAGGCGCTGATAACCGATATTCGCTTGACTCCCAAAGGTCCGCAGATCCTGCTCTCGAGAACGAACCCCTCTTTGCTGGCAAAATTGTTCGAGGCCGAAGTTCCGGAAATAGCCGAAGGTATTGTGGAGATCAAGGGGGTTGTCAGAGACCCGGGCAGCCGCTCCAAGATTGCCGTTTATTCCTATGATTCGAATGTAGATCCGGTCGGGGCCTGTGTAGGGATGCGGGGCTCGCGTGTTCAGAACGTAGTCTCAGAACTGCGTGGTGAAAAAATAGATATCATCCCCTGGTCTGAAGATATCGCCCGTTTTGCCTGCAATGCCCTTGCTCCCGCTGTAGTGTCCAAGGTATTCATCGACGAAGATTCGCGCTCGATGGAAATAATCGTGGCGGATGATCAACTCTCGCTCGCCATCGGAAAACGCGGACAAAATGTGCGACTGGCTGCACGACTCACCGGGTGGAAAACGGATATCAAGAGCGAATCGAAAGCCGCCGGTGAAGAGATGCTGCAATACGCATCTTTTGATGGTGCATCAGAACAACCGTCCGATGAGGAAAAGGCTCTCGAACCGGGTGACGCGGAAACGGAAGCGGCCTTGGTGACCGAAGAGGTAGAAGAAGAATAAGTATGGCCAAAGAAGAGCCCAGAAGAACGTGTCTTGGTTGTCGAGCGGTAAAAAACAGGGTAGATTTGCTGCGTTTTGTCCTCGCACCCGACGGCACACCGTTGCCGGACCTTCTGGCAAAACTTCCCGGCAGGGGGGCATATACCTGCCTCGACAAGGCATGCATTGCAGGCGCTGTTGCGAAAAATCAGTTCAACAGGACGTTCAAGTGCGAGACTAAAGCCGTTTCGGCGGAAGTTTTGATTAATCTCGTTGTTTCACTAATGGAAGAAAGAATAGCGTCGTATCTCTCCCTTGCAAACAAGGCGGGCAGGGTTGTTTCAGGAAGCGATTTGGTCATGCAGGTCCTCAGGAAAAACCGCAAAGGCCGGATCATACTCCTTTCCACTGATATTTCGGGCGACATACGGCTGAAAGTCATATCTCTGGCTGAAAAAGCCGGAGCTGAGTGCTTTTCCCTGTTCGACAAGGAACGGGTTGGGGCGCTTATCGGTAAAGGCTTGAGGAGTGTCGTGGCGGTGGAAGGGCATGGTTTCGTTTCGGCAATGAAGAGAGAAATTGACAGATACAGGAACTTCGTGGGGGGAGGTGCGCAGTAGATGAATAGAACCCGTGTATATGAATTGGCACAAAAATTAGGTGTTGATAATAAAGAAATTATTGCCAGATTGAAATCGATAGGTGTCGAGGTAAAAAATCACATGGCAGCTCTGGACGAAGACATTGTGCAAAAGTTGTCGGAGCCCCCGGCAGCTATCGAGGTCTCCCAGGAAGAAGTCAGGGTGAAACCGACCCTTATCCGTCGACGGCCGAAAATTGTTGAAGAACCAATTGCGGCCAAGCCTGAAGTTGCTCCGGAAGAGGAAGCTGCAAAGTCTGATGAGCGGATCCACGAGAGAGCAGGGAAGGTACCGGCTGATGAGGACGAGAAAAAAGTAGCAAAAGAACATGCGCCTGAAGAGATAGTTGCGGAAAAGAAAGAAAAAATTGGGGCAAAAACGATCACTGAGGCACCTGCGGTTACCCCGAAAGATACTGAGGCGGGAAAAGCGACAATGACACGTGCGCGAATTCTCGGCAGAGTGGAAATACAGCAACCTAGCCACGCAGCCAAACCTGCGGAGCGTCAGCCTCTCAAACCGGTACAACAGAAAGAGTACGCAAAACCGGCGCCTGCCCCCACCGTTGAAACGGCTGCTGCTGCCGAAGAACGGAAAAAATTGAAAAAAGGGAAAGAGGTCTCGATCGAAGAGGTAGACAGGACTCCCAAAAAGGGCGGATTTGTCGCGAAGAAGAAAGAAGGCCTTAAAAAACACGAGATTCTCGAAAAAAGGGAAAGGGTGTTTGAACCCCAGCCTCGTTCCTCCAAGGGCAGGAAAAAGGAGAAGGAAAGGGAACCGGCAAGCAGGAAAACCGAAATAACAACACCGAAAGCCATAAAGCGCATCATCAAAATTACAGAGAGCATTACTGTCGGAGAACTTGCAAAGCGTATGGGCACGAAAGCCAATGACCTGATACGCTCTCTCATGAAAATGGGCCTTTTAGCTACAATCAATCATCCGCTGGACTACGATACGGCATGCATCATTGCCGCGGATTTCGGATATGAAATCGAGAATGTTGCCATAGACCTCGACGAAATGCTCGAAGCCGTGCCCGATACCCCTGAAAGCCTGGTAAAGCGTCCACCGGTCGTCACCATCATGGGTCATGTCGATCATGGGAAGACATCGCTTCTGGACGCCATCCGCGAAACAAATGTCATAGCCGGCGAGGCAGGGGGGATTACCCAGCATATCGGCGCTTATGACGTTGAACTGAAAGGCAGAAAGATAACCTTCCTCGACACCCCCGGTCACGCGGCTTTTACCGCGATGAGAGCAAGGGGCGCAAAGGTCACTGACATCGTCATTCTTGTCGTTGCAGCCGATGACGGCGTAATGCCCCAGACCCGCGAAGCCATCAATCACTCGAAGGCAGCGGGCGTACCCATTATCATTGCCATCAACAAGATCGACAAGCCTGAGGCGAAACCGGAAAAGATCAAGCAGGAACTGATGGAATTCGGCCTCGTTTCGGAGGAATGGGGCGGAGAGACCATATTTGTCGAAGTGTCGGCAAAGAAACGGATAAATCTTGAAGCGCTTTTAGAGATGGTTCTCCTGCAGGCGGATGTAATGGAACTCAAGGCAAATCCTGCCAAAGAGGCCCGCGGCACTATCATCGAGGCAAAACTGGACAGAGGCCGCGGACCGGTAGCTACCGTTCTTGTTCAGGATGGAACCCTGAATGTCGGTGACTACTTCGTCTCCGGAGTTCACTTCGGCAGGGTCCGTGCAATGCAGAATGAACGGGGCGTGAAGATACCCGTTGCCACGCCTTCCATGCCCGCAGAGGTTATCGGATTTGCCGGTGTGCCCGATGCCGGGGACTCCTTTGTGGTTCTTGCCGATGAAAAGCAGGCCAAGGAAATTGCATCCTATCGACAGCAGAAAATTCGTGAAACAGAGCTTGCCAAAACAAGCAAGCTTTCTCTTGAACAACTCTACGAGAAGATACAGAAAGGCGAAGTCAAAGAGCTTAACGTTATCATAAAAGGCGACGTTCAGGGATCGGTAGAGGCGGTAAGCGAATCCTTGCGCAAGTTGACGACCGATGCAATCCGTCTGGTCGTTATCCATGCGTCGGTTGGCGCCATCACCGAAACAGATGTAAATCTGGCAGCGGCGAGCAATGCCATTGTGCTCGGCTTCAATGTCCGTCCAGAGGTAAAGGCCCAGTCACTGGCGGAAAAGGAAGGGGTCGACATCAGGCTGTACAATATCATCTATGACGCGGTAGATGATATCAAGAAGGCAATGGAAGGTCTCCTGGAGCCGACTCTCAGGGAGAAACAGCTTGGCCATGCCGAGATCCGCGAAGTATTCTCCGTGCCTAAGCATGGTAACGTGGCAGGTTGTTACGTGCTCGACGGGAAAATGGTCCGTAACATGCCCGTGCGCCTTCTGCGCGACAACGTTGTTATCTATGAAGGAAAGATGGCCAGCCTGCGCCGCTTCAAGGATGACATTAAAGAGGTTGCCTCCGGCTATGAATGCGGAATATCTCTGGAAAACTACAATGATATAAAAATCGGCGACATCATAGAAGCATATGAGATAGAAAAGGTTGCTGCAACATTGTAATTCTTTTTTATCTCCAGAATACAATCTGGATAAATTTACAGACAACCGGTACTTGCATGAATTATAAACGATCAGAAAAAGTTGCTGAAGCAGTTCATGAGCTTATCTCAGAACTATTGATAAAAGGCCTCAAAGACCCTCGGATAGGTTTCGTTACGGTTACCGGAGTGAAAGTTACCGATGACTTGCATCTGGCTACCGTATTTTTCAGCGTTGTTGGCAGCGAAGACGAAAAAAAAGGAACCGAAAAAGGGTTGAACAGCGCCAAGGGATTCATCCGGAAAGAATTGGGAAGGAATTTGAGGCTTCGCTATGTACCTGATATAATATTCAGATATGACGATTCTTTGGATTATGGTCAGCGCATCGAAACCATACTCCATGAAATCAGCACTACAAAAGGTCCGGATGATACAGAAGATAATCAGTGAAATCGAGATTAACAGTACTTTTTTGATAACCGCTCATGAAAATCCGGATGGAGACGCGGTTGGCTCATCTCTTGCCCTTGCAAACTTTTTATCCGCAATCGGGAAAGAGGTAATCATATATCATTGCGATCCTCTCCCTGACAATTATGCTTTTCTTCCCATGGCAGACAGGATATGTTCTGTAATTCCGGAACAATTTTATGACATCTGCTTTGTCCTGGATGCCGGTGATCTGTGCCGTGCCGGCAGCGACCTTGCTACCTTTGGAAAAATAGGCAAGATAATAAACATCGACCATCACCCGGACAATAAGAAATTCGGGGAATTGAATCTGGTGGATCCGAAGGCATCGGCAACGGGGGCGCTGATTTATCGCATCCTCACCGCAGCCGGCCATGCGATCGACTATGATACCGCCCTGTGCATCTATACTGCGATCGTTACCGATACGGGATCTTTCCGCTATTCCAACGCCAATCCTGAAGCCTTCACCATCTCCGCAGCAATGGTAGCATGCGGGATCAACCCATGGTTCGTAGCGGAAAGACTGTATGAAAGCCAGCCCCGCCAACGCCTTGAGCTTTTGACACTGGCGCTTGCGACTCTTCAAGTGGCTGACCGGGGAGACGTCGCTTCCATAACCGTCACCCTCGACATGTATAACAAAACCGGCGCCAGCCCGGATTTGACCGACGGGTTCGTTAATTACCCCCGTTCAATACGCGGTGTTGAAGTTGCGGTTTTTTTCCGGGAGATCGAGGGCGGTTCTTTCAAGGTCGGCTTCCGTTCGAAGGGCAGCGTGGACGTATCGGCCATTGCAGCCGCTTTCGGCGGGGGCGGGCACCACAATGCCGCCGGCTGCAAGATTCCCGGCCCCATACAAGAGGCGCGGAACCGGGTCATTTCATACATCGAGAATTCTTTCTGACCAGATGAACGGCTTTCTTGTAATTGACAAACACGAAGGTGTAACGTCGCACGGTATAGTCCACTCCGTCCGTAAGATACTCAATCTGAAGAAAGCAGGGCATACCGGAACACTTGATCCGTTTGCCACGGGGGTTTTGCCTGTGGCACTGGGCGAGGGTACAAAGGTAATACCTTTTCTCGATGAGTCCGTAAAAGAGTATCAGGCGGTCATGCGCCTGGGGGTCTCAACCGATACGCAGGACTGTACCGGAAGAGTACTGCGCGAAAGCGCTTTTAATCTTGTAAGCGAAGCAATGCTGCAAAAAACCTTTTCCAGTTTCAGCGGAGAAATTGAACAGGTACCGCCGATGTTTTCGGCGTTGAAGCGCTCGGGTGTTCCCCTGTACAAACTAGCAAGACAGGGTGAAATCGTCCAAAGAGAACCTCGAAAAATCACGATATTTTCGCTTTCTATCGATAAAATTAATTTGCCGCTGATTTACTTCAGTGTGCGGTGTTCACGCGGCACCTATGTGCGGACCCTTGCGAACGATTTGGGTGAACAGCTCGGGTGCGGGGCTCATTTGAGCGCACTCCGGCGTACTGCCAGCGGAATGTTTTCCCTCAATGAATCAATTACCCTCGAACAACTGGCATTTCTCAAAGCAGAGGGGTCCATTACCGAATACATCATTCCACCGCTTCGATGCCTGCCGCATTTCAAGCAGATCACCTTGTCGGACAAAGGTGCACACAGAATACGATGCGGCGCGGTTCCCGGGAGCGATGGTTTTATAACTTGCCACCAGGGAGACCTGCGCACCGGTGACAAGGTAAGCCTGATTCACGGCAATAATCTTGCTGCGATAGCCGAAATCATTGATTCTGACGAATCCGATGAGCGGGAAAAAATGCGGCTTTTGAGAGTATTCAATTGAAGCATTGCCGGAACACAGCAGCATAAAACCGCTTTATTCTTTACACTGTACACTGTTTGTGGTAAAAAATGAGCGGATTTGTACAGACATTGAAAGACTGTCGTTGATAATCGTAACGTTTTGAAAGGAGGTGAAGTGGCATGTTGGTTACCGCAAAAAAACAGGAGATAATAGATACGTTCAAGCTGCATGACAACGATACAGGTTCCCCTGAAGTGCAGATAGCAATTCTCACCGAGAGAATTATCTATTTGACCGAACACTTCAAGGTTCATAAAAAGGATCATCACAGCCGTCGCGGTCTGTTGAAGATTGTCGGACAGCGAAGAAGATTGCTTGATTATCTGAAAAAGAAAGATATTGAAAGATACCGCACCATCATTGGAAAGCTTGGTATCAGGAGGTAAGAAAAGGCAGTATATCTCTTGAAACACGGGGATATATTGCCTTTCCTATTTTATTTGGGACAGGCCTTGAAGCCTGTCATTTTTTTGTTGGGGACGCGGATACAGCTACCAAATTTCCTGTTACGGGATTTGGTGTCTTTATCGACGGCCCCAACACAACAAATTGAAAAGTCAGGAGACCGTATCCATAATGGAACACAAAGTAGAAGTTGATTTCAACGGAAGAACCATCAGTATTACAACCGGCAAAATGGCCAAGCAGGCCAGCGGTTCCGTTACAGTGCAATGCGGAGACACCATAGTTCTGGTGACGGCGGTTGCGGCAAAAAATATAAGGGAAGGACAGGATTTCTTCCCCCTTACCGTAAACTACCAGGAAAAATCCTATGCCGGCGGCAAGATTCCCGGGGGGTTTTTCAAAAGAGAAGGCAGACCGTCGGAAAACGAAACCCTTACCTGCAGACTTATCGATAGACCTTTGAGGCCTCTGTTCCCCGAGAATTTCCTCAATGAGACGCAGATAATGGCAACAGTCGTATCCGCCGACAGGGACAATGATCCGGGTATTCTTTCGATAATAGGAGCCTCTGCAGCCCTGGAGGTTTCAGACATTCCTTTTCTCGGGCCCATCGCCGGTGTAAAGGTCGGAAGGGTCGACGGCCGGTATATATGCAACCCAACTGCGGAGCAGCTTGAAATAAGCGATATCGATATCGTCGTTGCAGGCAGCAGGGACGCCGTCCTGATGGTGGAAGGCAGTGCTGCGATAGTGTCCGAAGAGGACATGCTGAACGCAGTTTTCTTTGCTCATGAAGCAATGCAGCCGATTCTGGCAGCTCAGGAAGAGCTTCGCCTCAAAGCCGGAGTTCCCACAAGAGAAGTGACTGCACCGCAAATCGACTCCGACCTCCAGGCAAAGGTTCGAGAACTTTCCTATGCGAAAATCAAAGATGCCGTCAGAATAAAATCGAAAATTGAAAGACACGGTTCCCTGGATGCCATCAAAGGCGAGGTCCTGGCATCACTCCTCCCGGAGTATGAGGGGAGAGAGAAGGAAATTGCAGAATCTATCGGCAATCTCGAGTATGAACTGGTCAGGGAACATATTGCCCGGGATGGCGTGAGGATCGATGGCCGTGACACCACGACCATCCGCACCATAACTTCCGAGGTGGGTCTGCTTCCAAGAGCACACGGTTCAGCCCTCTTTACCAGGGGAGAAACTCAGGCTCTGGTTGCTGCAACGTTGGGTACTTCCATCGATGAACAAAGAATTGATTCCTTGTTTGGCGAAAGCAAAAAACGTTTCCTCCTCCATTACAATTTCCCCCCCTTTTCCGTCGGTGAAACAAGCATGAGGCTTGCTCCGGGGCGTCGTGAGATTGGCCATGGAATGCTTGCGGAGAGGGCCCTTGAGCGTGTCATACCCGCATTTGACGATTTCCCGTACACCATACGAATTGTTTCCGACATCCTCGAAAGTAACGGTTCGTCATCCATGGCTTCAGTGTGCGGTGGCACCCTGTCGCTTATGGATGCAGGAGTTCCCATAAAAGCCCCGGTAGCCGGGATTGCCATGGGGCTGATAAAAGAAGATGATAAGGTGGTTATCCTCTCCGACATCCTTGGGGACGAAGACCACCTCGGGGATATGGACTTCAAGGTAGCCGGTACCGCTGAAGGCGTTACAGCCCTGCAGATGGACATAAAGATAACCGGCGTTACCCGGGAGATAATGAAAAAAGCACTCGAACAGGCCCGGGAAGGCAGGCTGCATATTCTTGGCAGAATGGCTGAAGCCATGTCTTCTCCTCGAACTGAGCTTTCCCCGTACGCACCCCGCATCACGACAATCTACGTGAAAACCGACAAAATACGCGACGTAATTGGTTCAGGCGGCAAAAATGTTCGCGGAATAACCGAAGCAACAGGAGTTACGATCGATATAGAAGACAGCGGTAAAATCAACATAGCAAGCCATGACATGGCCGCCTGTGAAAAAGCAATCAAAATGATCAGGGACCTCACCGCTGAAGCGGAAGAAGGAAAGCTTTACATGGGAACCGTCAAAAAAGTAATGGACTTCGGGGCTTTTGTGGAAATATTCCCCGGCACTGACGGACTGGTTCATATTTCCGAACTTGACACTGAAAGAGTCAAAAATGTAAGTGATGTTCTGAAAGAAGGGGACAAGGTTCTCGTTAAGTGCATCGGCATCGACAAGCAGGGCAAAATCAAGCTTTCCCGAAAGGAAGCGCTCGGGTCCACACTCCCGGAGTAAAGTGATCATCCCGGCTGGAATCGGGAGTTTACGCTACATAATTAACGGTATGATAAAAAGATCATCATTACATAACGGAATTCGGGTGTTGACTGAAAATATTCCCCACGCCCATTCTGTTTCCATAGGAATATGGGTGACGACCGGGTCTCGGCACGAAAGTGCCGAGACAAGCGGCATTGCCCATTTCATAGAACACCTGCTTTTCAAGGGGACGCAAAATCGCACCGCACTTGACATCGCAAGGGAAATCGATTCGGTCGGCGGCGTTCTCAATGCCTTTACTACACGTGAATTCGTCTGTTTCTATGCAAAAGTTCTCAGTGAATACCTGACCAGGGCAGTGGATCTGCTTTCGGATATATTCCTCAATTCAGTGTTTGATCCTGAGGAAATAGAAAAAGAACGTAAAGTGATTCTTCAGGAAATCTGGATGGTGAAAGACAGCCCCGATCATTATATTCATGATCTGTTTTGTCTGAACTTCTGGAAAAACCATCCTCTCGGCAAATCGATTCTCGGCACCGAAGAAAGTGTCGGCAATATCAAACTGGAAGACATCCTCGCATTCAAAAATGAACGATTCAAGGCTGGAGACATTATTATCGCTGCTGCCGGAAGGGTTGACCATGACGAGCTTGTCAACCTTCTGAACGTTCTGTTTCAAGCAGTACCCTCAGGAACTATCAAGGAATCACTCGAGAGCCCGACCTACATGAAAAGGGTTGATGCCGTCGAAAGAAATCTCGAGCAGATACACTTGTGTCTCGGCACCAAGGCATTGCAGCAAAACCACCCTTTACGCTACGAAAGTTACATTTTAAATACCATCCTCGGCGGGAGCATGAGTTCAAGGCTTTTCCAGGAAATCCGGGAAAACAAGGGCTTGGCTTATTCTGTCTATTCCTACCTCTCCTCCCACTCCGACACGGGTTCCCTCGTGATCTACGCAGGAACAAGTCCCGAACGAATGCTTGAGGTCATCGCAATAACGGTGGATGAACTGAAAAAACTCAAGCAGCAGAGAATCCCTGAACAGGAACTGAAAAACGCGAAAGAACACCTGAAGGGAAACCTGTTGCTTTCGCTGGAAAGCTGCGACAACAGAATGACGAAACTTGCCAAGAACGAAATATATTTCGGACGTCAAGTCACCATCGAGGAGATAACAGCAAGCATTGAGAAAGTGACTTCCGACAGCCTTATGCATCTCGCCAAAGAATTGTTCGTCGAAGATTACTTTACATTGCAGCTTATCGGCAA
>Ga0316601_100001328_pt1 | contig 11941 bp, 9 predicted proteins | sample OWC_soil_day5_no_FD_207663 | JGI IMG/M metagenome (GOLD analysis project Ga0316601, IMG submission 207663) | Wetland soil microbial communities from Old Woman Creek delta, Ohio, United States - OWC_soil_day5_noCT | ecosystem: Environmental > Terrestrial > Soil > Wetlands | place: USA: Ohio...
GCGCAGGGCGGCCAGCGCATTGTCCAGCGGCGCGAAGTTGAGGAAGGGCGGCACCGAGTCGCGCGGGGGCACCGTCTCGGGTACGCGTGGGTCCTGCATCGCCTGGTACACGCCTTCGTCGAGCTGGCGGTTGCGCTCGCGCGCCTCGTCCACCTTGGACGCCAGCAGCTGCTTCACCTCGCCGGCGTACAGGTCCACCGCGTCGACGAGGGCGCCGAACTGGTATGGCACCACGTCGGCCGAAGCGAGGCGCATGACCGACAGCCCGGTGACCAGTGCCAGCGCCCTCCCGTAGGCGAAGCTCGAATCCCCGAACCTTCCGTACCAGGTGAACGAGTCGTAGATCGAGTGATAGATGCCGCCGGGTCCGGGCTGCTCACCGCCATAGCCGAGATTGGCCGACGCGATGCCGAGATGCTGGAGGAAGGGCGTGAAATCGGAGCCCGACCCGAGGGCGTCGAGCTGCAGGTCGGTGCGACCGCGGATGGCGTCGCGTCCAGTCGGCGCGGCGTTTCCTATGCGCGCCAGGCGCAACCGTCGTTGCACCGTGAGGCCTGTCTCCGGATCGGTGACCGCAGCGGCCACCTGATTGAGCAGGCGCTCCAGCACATGCGACCCGCTCAGGTCGAGGAAGCCGCGATCGTTGGTATCGGTGTTCAGGTAGGCCACCGCCCCGGACCGCAGCTCGTCGGCGTGCTGTTCCGCCCATTCCGTTGAGCCCAGCAGAATCGGCTCCTCCCCGTCCCAGGCGGCGTACACGATCGTGCGCCGGGGACGCCATCCTTCGCGGTACAGCGCGCCGAGCGCACGGGCCTCCTCCAGTTCGGCCACCAGGCCCGAGACCGGATCCCAGGCGCCGTTCACCCAGGCATCGTGATGATTGCCGCGCACCACCCAGAGTTCGGGTTCGACGGCGCCGGGCAGGCGTGCGATGACGTCGTAGGCCGGCACGAGCTGCCAGTCGAACTGCACGGCGAGCCGCACGCGCGCGGGGCCGGGCCCCACGTGGTAGGTAATCGGCAGCCCGCCCTGCCAGTCGCCGGGGGCCACCCTTCCCCCTATCGCGGCGAGGAGCGGCTGGGCATCGCCCCAGGAGATCGGAAGCACCGGGATCCGGGTGAGCGTCTCCGCCTCGGAGCGGTCGAGCCGCTTCGCGCTGTCGGTTGCGCCTGCGTTCGGCGTCAGCGGATCACCGGTGCGCACCGGCATGTCCATGACGCTGCCGCGCTGCACGCCACCGGCGGGACGCATGCCGCCCTTCGGATACGCATCGCCGGCGTGATAGCCGTCGTCATTCGGATCGGAGTACAGGATGCATCCGATGGCCCCGTGCTCCGCCGCCACCTTGGGCTTGATGCCGCGCCACGACTGCCCGTACCTCGCGATGACGATGGCACCCTTCACCGAGATGCCCATCCGCTCGAGGCGCTCGTAGTCGTCGGGGATGCCGTAGTTCACGTACACGAGCGGCGCCGACACGTCGCCATCGATCGAGTAGGCGTTGTAGGTAGGGATCTGCCCGGGCTGTGAGGTGGTCGGGTCGCCCGGAATCGCGGGTTCCTGCAGCTTGGCGACGAAGCGGGTCGGTTCCAGCAGCTCGAGCCGCCGCAGTTTCGGCACCGGGAAGAGCACCTGGAACGTCTCGAGGTCGGCGGTCCAGCCCCACGAGCGGAACTGGTCGCGGATCCACTCGGCGTTGGCGCGCCCCCCGGGAGAGCCGATGTGATGCGGCTGCCCGCTCAAGCGGCGCATGTAGCTCCGCGCACTGTCGGCCGACGGCAGCGCCGAAAAGCGTGCTTCCCACTGCCGCTCGGCCGCCGCACCCTCCGGGGAAAAGCCCCAGATCGACTCATCGGCTGGCGCCGTGGGTACCGTAACGAGGAGCACGGCGCCGAGGAACAGCGATCGCTTCATGGGCTCATCCGAGGGTGAGGAAGACGTCGTACAGGGCGTGGGTCCAGGCCGTGATGCCGAACCCCCGCGAGAGGTAGAGGCCGCTGAAGATCACGCCGGCGATGGTGCGAAAGGTAAAGGAGCCGAGCTCGAGGGGATCACCGAACGCACCGATGTAGTGAAAGGCGCTGAAAATCAGTGCCCCCACCACCGTGGCCAGTATCCCCCCCGGCAGCGGCCCAAGCTTGAGTACGCGGCGCGCGACGGCGGCGAGCCCCGACACGAGGATCACGCGGAAGAGCAGCTCTTCGTAGATGCCGGCGCCCAGCGAAATCATGAGCTGCGTGGGCAGGTCGAATGCACCGCCGATCCCCGCTGCGAGCGGCGCCACGCGGAGCAGCGCCGAGGTGAGCAGGCCCGTCACCGACCCGAAGGCCAGGGCGTAGCCCACCGATTCGGCCGCCATCCCGAGGAAGTAGCGTGGCGTCACGCCGCCGGAACGGCGGAAGTCGCGCACCACGAGAATGGCACCGGCACCAATGAGCAGGCCGCCGAACCAGAGGAGGCCGTTCCGGCCACCAAGCCACACGAACACACTCTTGAGCAGCACGTCGGCGCCGTTCCGCACACCGGCGTAGGCGTCGTGCGTGAGCGCGAACGCCAGGGTCTCATACGCCAGCAGCAGCGGCAGGACGAAGAGCAGGCTGTAGCGCGGTGCGCGCGTAGCGGACCAGTAACTGTCTCGAGGCACGCTGTAAGCTAGTAGACGGCGCCAGCCACCGGGCCTATCTTCTGCCGGTGTTCGTCCTCCTTCTCATCCTGCAGCAGGCGCCGGCCGATACGGCCGCGTATGCCACGCCCGCGCTGCGGGCGCTTGTGGCCCGCGCCGCTGATAGCAACGCTGTCTTCCCCGCCCGCAGCTTCCGCGCGCATTTCGAGTCGGAGATCGCGGTCAACAAGGCCCTGCCCAATCGGGTCGAGGGCGTATCGAGCGTGGAGCAGTACGCCGGCACCCTCACATGGGACGCGCGGACCGGCGACCAGCACAACGAGGGCTACCGCATCGTCACCACCGGGCTTCCCTTGCCGGCCGGCTACGTACTCGGGACCGCCTGGATCGTTCCCAACTTGTACGGCGACCGGTTCACGTTGCTGAGCAACCCGAAGGAGAAGGTCAAGGATCGGGGCAGCAAGGAGGACAGCCTCGCGGCACGGGCCAGCAACGTAGTGCATCCGCTCGCCAGCGATCGGGACCAGTACTATCGCTACGCCAACGGCGACACCGTCGAGGTACGGACAGTAGCCGGCCAGGCGCAGCGCGTGGTGGTCGTCAACGTGGCACCGCGTCCCGAATTCTCCGAGCCGACACGGGTATTCCGAGGCCAGCTCTACCTCGATCCTGGTACTGGTGCGCTGTTGCGGATGCGTGGGCAGATCTTCCTGATTCGCCCCGCCTCCAAGCCACTCACGGGGTTCAAGAAGGTGGCCAACGCCCTCGTCGTCACTGCCAGCCTCATCGACTTCGAGAACACCCGTATTGATGGGGTGCTGCTGCCGACTTACCAGGCCGCAGACCTGGCCATGGTGCTCCCCCTCACCACCGCGATGGGCACGATGGTCCGCTTGGTCACGCGCCTGGACCAGGCGACGATCGAGAGCGGCCGCAGCGTGGCCCTCGGCGCAGGCGCCGTGCCCCCCGAGGTCCTGCGCACGGAAGCACCGAAGGACTCGCTTGGGCGCTACCGGGCGTGGGAGGCCTCACCAACCGACTGGCCGTCACGCTACCTGATCAACGACGGTCTGGACGTCGGGCCGCCGAAGGGCCGGCCCACCGGCCCTCCCGCGCTCTTCATCCGTGCACCAACGACATACCAGTTCTTCCGCTTCAACCGGGTGGAGGGGATCTACACCGGCGTGGCCGGCACGCTCTTCCTGCGGGATGCCTTTCCCGGCCTCGCGCTGCGGGCAGGCGTTGGCTACGGGTGGTGGGACCAGGAAGTGAAGGGCGGCCTGGACGCCATCTGGACCAAGGGGCGCTGGTTCACCGAGGTGGCGGGCCGGCACGAGCTCGCGATCGTTACCAAGTTCCGGGACCCCCTGGACTACGCCATGGGAACGCGGCCGATCTTCGCGCAGGACCTGTACGACTACGCCGACCGCCTGTATGCCGAGGTAGGCGGGGGGTACGGGCTGGAGAAGCACCGCAACGGCGTGATCCGGGCCGATCTTGCCGTGGTCAAGGACAAGGCAACACCTCAGGAGCTCAGCAGCGGGCCGCTGGGCCAGGACTACTCCGGCAACCCGGTAGTCGATGCCGGCACCTACTTCCGTTCGCGGGTAAGCCTCATCTGGCGCCAGGACATCAGCTCGCACTTCGCGCGCCCGGGCATCGGCGCCCAGGTGTACGTGGAGAACGGCCAGGGTGACTTCCAGTACACCAGCCTGAACGCCCGTCTCGTGGGCCGTGCGAACAAGAGCGGCCTGCTACTCACGTTCGTCGGGTACGGGGGCGTGGCCACGGCACCCACAGCGATCCCGACGCAGCAGCTCTTCCTCATCGGCGGAGACTTCACGCTGCCAGGTTACGACTTCGACCAGTTCGGCGGCAGCAGGGCGCTGCTGCTCACCGGATCGATTGGGTACGTCCTGCCCTTTCTGAAGCAGCCGATCCCGGTGAGCAAGAAGCTCGCGCTGCCAGCGCTCAACCCGAACATCAACTTGATCGGCTACGTCGGCTGGACCGGGGCGTCTGATATTGGGCAGACGGCACTGGACCAGCTAGGTACACGCGTCAACAGCGACAACCAGGTCGTCCCCTATTCCGTGACGACGAATGGGGCCAGGGGCAGCATCCAGCTCAAGCTGGGCCTGTTCGGCAATTTCCTCGGGTTCGGAGTGGCGCGGACGCTGGACCCGGATGGCCAGTGGGCCTTCGTCTTCAGCATCAGCCAGTACCTGTAACGATCCGATAACCGGTTGTCGCCCGGCCCCGTGTAAGGTGTACACTAAGCACGGCATCGGACGTCCCTGAGGGTGCTGGATCTGGTCGTCCCTCCCGATGGACAGTAACTTTGCGCCTTGTTGGCAAAGCCAGAAGGCCCGGCTCGTTACCCGCGCGACCCATATATGGAGTGCTACCGATGTCGATCCGCACGCCGCTCGCGACCCTCTGCCTCACCCTGGTGGTGGCTGGTTCCGCCTCGGCCCAGAAGGTGAACACGGACTGGGACCACGGCGCCGACTGGTCCAAGTACAACAGCTACTTCGTCGATATCGCAAAGCCGTTCGGCACGCAGTTGGGCCAGCAGCGGGTCGTCGCGGCGGTCGATTCGGCGCTCCAGTCGAGGGGCTGGAAGAAGATGGCGTCCCTCGACGCCGCCAGCGCGGCGGTGATCATCAATGGTGCAGGCCAGAAGGAAGAGACCAGCACCACGATGTACACCGGCGGCGGGTACGCCGGCTGGGGCTGGGGCGGCGGCGGCATGGGCATGGCCACCACCTCCACCTCACAGGTCACGGTGGGCACGCTCGTGGTCGACATCTTCGATGTCATGACCAAGCAGCTCCTGTTCCGCGGCCAGGCCTCGGACCAGGTGTCGAGCAACGCCGAGAAGAACACCAAGACGGTCTACAAGGCCATGGCGAAGATGTTCAAGGCCTTCCCGCCGTCGGCTTCGTCGAAGTAGCAAGCACACGTGGCGATCACACTGCAACCGGAGCATTCACAATGTCGTTCCGCGCACAATTGGCGAGTCTTGCCTTGGCATTGGGCGTCGCCGGCCCGCTCTCGGCCCAGAAGGTAAGCACGGACTGGGACCACAGCGCCAAGTGGTCCAATTACAACTCCTACTACATCGAGATCCAGAAATCGTTCGCCACGCAGTTGGGGAACCAGCGCGGCATCGCGGCGGTCGATTCCGCGCTCCAGTCCAGGGGCTGGAAGAAGGTGCCGACCCTGGACGCGGCGAGCGCCGCGGTTCTGCTGAACGCGGTCGCACAGAAGGACGAGACTTCCACGACCATGTACACCGGTGGTGGCTACGGCGGGTGGGGCTACCGCGGCGGTGGAACGGGCATGGCCACCACCTCCACCTCACAGTACACGGTGGGCACGCTCGTGGTGGACATCTTCGACGTAAAGACGAAGCAGCTTCTTTTCCGTGGCCAGGCACAGGAGACCGTTTCGAGCGACTCGGAGAAGAACACGAAAAACCTGTACAAGGCCACCGCAAAGATGTTCAAGGACTTCCCCCCGACGGCCGATAAGTAGCCTTCCGTCACGGGCAAGGAACGGCGTCCCGCGGTGATCCATCGCCGCGGGATGCGTTGTTTCGGGGACTGGCGCAACCGAAAAGTCACCTGCACTCTCATAGTCCATGATATCCTGCATCCTCCGCCGACCCGGCGTCCTTCTGGCGCCCGTGGCCTTCGCCTTCCTGAGCGCGTGCTCGCTCAATGCCAAGCCGGAGAAGACAACCGCCATGACGAAGACGGGCGTGACCGCTTCGGTGGAAGGGCTGCGGTCCGCGGTGCTGGGCCAGTCCCAGGATGCCTCCGAGGCGATCGAGCGGGCGGCCGATACCATCGCCGCACAGACCACGAGTCCAACCGTCCGCGTCAACGCACTGGAGTGGAAGCTCGTCTCCGCTACTGAACTGCAGAGCGCGGCCCTGGCGCGCGATCCGGTGGTGGCCCTGGCCGACCTCATTGTCTTCACTCTCCAGATGCGGGCATTCCTCACCGCCGGCGAGGGCAGGGACCTCTTTGGCCCGCAGCAACCGACGGCGGTAGCGACCGCGGACGGGAACCTCTCGCGTCTCCTGACCCTGGTGGACCAGATCGCGCCGTCGGGTACCTCGACACGGTGGCTCGCCGTCCTTGGCCCATACGCCGAGAGCAACCCGATTCAGAGTCCGTTTGTGGGGCGCGTCGGAGCCACCGACTCCCTCACGCAGGCCCTGTCGGCCGATCGCTCGGCGCTGGCGGCGGTGGGAGACATCGAAGTGACGGCGCGCATCCTCGACCGGCGGATCGAGCAGATTCAGCGATCTTTGCTCAAGCAGGCTCGATGGCAGGCGGAACTGATGGTGGCCTACGCCGCCAAGCAGCCCGTGGTGGACACGCTCGTGCGCGACGTCGACCGTATCACCTCGTCGGTCGAGCGGATCACGGGGGTCACGGAGGAGCTGCCCGACCTGGTGACCCGGGAGCGCATCGCGGCCCTGGAGGCGGTCACTGAGGAGCGCCTGGCCGTCATGACCGGTATCACAGGGGAACGCGAGGCGGTCCTGTCGGCCTTATCGGCCGAACGTGCCATCGTGATCGACGCGCTGCATGAGGAACGGGTCGCCACGCTCAAGGACGCCGAGTTGGCCGCCCAGCGCATGGTCGACTACACGCTCGAGCGTCGCCTCATCCTCTTCGTCAACAAGGTGCTGTGGCGCGTGTTCGTGGGCCTCGTGGTGCTCATCCTGCTGGCCGTCGGTGGGGCGATGTTGGTGGTATCCGTAGTGCGTCGACGCGGCGGGTTCGTCAGCGCCTGACCCAGGCGCTGGCACAGCGGGAGAGGCAAACGGCGCCGCAGTCGTGGAGACTGCGGCGCCGTTCGGTTGTCATGGGGCTCAGTCGAGTCCCGGTGTGCCCGGGCCGCTGCAGCCGGCCCGTGTTCGAGTGTTCAGCGCGCCACCAGGCGATCGCTTGCCCTCGAGCCCCTGATGCAACTGTCGCTACTTGGCAACGGATCACCTCCTTCGCTCAGGGTGAAACATCGGGCGGGAACGTGATTTCAAAGTAGCAATATCCCGCGCCGGCCCGCAACCGCCCCGGCGTTGACCGCAGGCGCACCCGCGGCGACCTTGGAGCGTGCCGCGCACCTCCCTCGTCTATCGCGCGCTACTGCGCACCGCCAGCGTGCTGGTCCCGCTCGGCGGCCTCGCCAACCAGAAACTCGCGCGCACCGTCGCGCTCCGTCGCGGTGTCGGCGAGCGGCTGGCGGCGTGGGGACGCGTGTCGCGCGACTCGGCGCGCCCGCTCGCCTGGTTCCATGCACCCAGCGTCGGCGAAGGACGGCAGGCGCAGGCGGTGCTGCAGGAATTCCGGGCCCGGCACCCCGACTGGCAGGTGGCCTACACTTACTTCAGCCCCTCAGCCGAGTCCTTCGCCGCGGGCATCGGGGCCGATATCGCCGACTGTCTGCCGATCGACACGGCCGACGGGGTGGAGGCGGCGCTGGACGCCCTTCATCCATCCCTCCTCGTGTTCGCCAAGCTCGATGTCTGGCCCGAGCTCGCCACCCGGGCAGCCGGCACAGGCGTGCCGGTGGCCCTCGTAGCGGCGACGGTGCGCCCCGGAAGTGGGCGGCTCCGCCCGGTCGCGCGCACCCTGCTGGCCCCTGGCTATCGGGCCCTCGCGATCGCGGGTGCCATCAGCGCCGACGATGCGGAGCGCCTGGCGCGTCTGGGCGTGGCGGCCGACCGGATCCGCGTTACCGGCGACCCGCGGAGTGACAGCGTACTGGCCCGCGTCGCGGGCGTTTACGCCGATGATCCGCTCCTCGCCCTCGGACAGCGTGCTCCGGCGATGGTCGCGGGATCCACCTGGCCCATCGACGAGGATCTCCTGCTTGCCGCGTTCATGGCCGTGCGGGAGCGACACCCGGCCGCACGCCTGATCCTGGTGCCCCACGAGCCGAGCCCCGAGGCCGTGGAACGGGTCGAGCGGGCGGCTGAGCGCATTGGTGCCCCACCAGCTCGCCGGTTGGGCACAGGCGCCACGGACGCCCCGGTACTCGTCGTGGACCGCCTGGGGGTACTGGCGACGCTCTATGGGGCTGGAAAGCTGGCCTATGTGGGGGGTGGCTTCGGGACGGCGGGGCTGCACTCGGTGCTGGAGCCGGCGGCATGGGGCCTCCCCGTTACCTTCGGGCCCCACTGGACGGAGAGCCGCGATGCCGGGCGGCTCATTGCTGCCGGGGGCGGCGTGGCCGTCGCGAGCCCGCAGGCCCTGGCGACCGTATGGACGGACTGGCTGGCGGATGATGCAGCCCGTGTCCGCACAGGAGCTCAGGCACGTGCCGTAGTAGAGTCGGAGCGGGGCGCGTCAGCCCGGTCGGCCGCGCTACTGGACGAGGTGATCTAGCCCGGGGGGAAGCACTGCTCGCGCAGAAAGTGCCGCAGCGCGGGCCAGACGATGGAGTCGCTGGGTTCGGCGAGGGTGAAATTCACGTCGTCATGCTGGTACTCGATGGCCGTGGTGGTGGAGACCACGCCGCCCGCGGCCCGCAGCGCCGCCATGAAGTCGTCGGCCTGTCCCACCCGTCCGGCGTCGTCGCCGCGGCGCAGCACGAAGAAGGGCCGGAGGTCGGGTCCCGCCTTGATCTGCTTCGTGGCCGACGCGAGGAACCAGTTGTAGCGGTCGGGCGTGAAGATCGTCTCCAGCTCGGGGATGATGCGGGGCAGCTCCTCGGCGGCGCGCGGAATGTCGTAGAGGCGCACGTCCAGGGAGGCGGTGCACCGGAGCGGCTTCATGTCGAGACCGGCGCTCGCCAGGTAACGCGGGTCGGTGCCCACGTTGGCCACGATCTGCGCCCCCGCCGAGAAGCCGATCAATGCAATGCGTGACGAATCGCCATTGAACGTCGCCGCCTCGCGCCGGAGCCAGGCGATGGCCACCGAGACGTCGTTCGCGTGCGTGGGCCAGGTGACCGGCGGGTCGTGCTCCGTGTACATCGGCGACGAAAGCCGGTAATTCACGCTCGCCATCACGTAGCCCATGCCGGTCAGCTTGGCCGCGATGCTGTCGCTCAACTCCGCCTTGTCGCCACCGCCCCAGTTTCCGCCGTGAACCCAGACGACGATCGGTGCGGGGCCGCAACTCCGGGCCCGCCCGGGCAGGTACAGGTCCAGCACGCGCTCCCGCGGGGAAACGCCGGGCAGCTCCTGGTACACGAGGTCGGGACGAATCTCGGCAACCCCCTGGGGCGAGCCACAGGCGTCGGCCGCAGCGGACGGTACGTCGTCGGCACAGCCGAGGGCGAGCCACGCGGCAGGCAGAAGGAGCAGGAGTCGTGATCGCATGGGAACGGCAATGGAGACGTCGAACCGGCGGGGGAGCCCACACGCAGCCCCAGGGGAGCCCTGGGGAGCGGCGCTTCAGTGGCGGATCGTCAGAAGGTGAACACCAGCCCGAGCGAGCCCTCGCCCTGCGTGACGGTCGAGGTCCCCTCGCTGGGCCAGCACCCATAGTAGTCGCACCAGACCTGGGTGGTACCGTTCGGTACGAACGTGAACCAGCCCCGGAAGGTGCCCCGGATGCCGAACCGCTGCCTGGCGCCGCGGCCGATCATGATGCGCACGCCACCCTCGGCGGAGAGGGAGAAGTTGGTGCTGCTGCCGACGCCGTCCACGGACGGGTCGAAGATCGTGGCACCGAGGCCAAGACCGAGGAACGGATGGGTGTTCTTCTGGCCGAACTCGTAGCGCGCCCCGCCGTGGATGTAGTTGGAGGCGAAGCCCGACGTGGTGAGCGGCGCCGTGAAGCCGGGGTCCGGCACGAAGGTGATGTCGGTGGACTGCCGGAGGTAGGTCGCCTCGAACCAGAGGCGGCCGTTGGGCGTGTACCCGATCTCGGCACCGTACCCGATGCCGCTGCGGAGCGACAGGTTGCCGGGCGGCACGTCATTGAGCCCGTCCGTATTGAATCCCCCCCCGAACACGTAGGCCACCATCGGCGTGATCTCGAACGCCGAGCGCGTGAGCGTGGAGCTCAGGTCGTATGACTGCGACGTGGGGTCGTTCGCGCCGAATGGCGTGGTGACCGGCACAGGTGCCGCCGCCACGCCTGGCACCGGCGGCGCCGCCGGCGGGCCGTAGTCGGCGCCAGGCAGGTTGGCGCTCGGGTCGCCAACGATCACGCCCTCGAGGGTGACGGTGCGCGGCGTGATCAGTCCGAGGGTGACGACGCTGACCAGCACATCGTACCAGCGGCTCCCGACGGTGATCTTCACGTCCTCGATGCTCTGGCCACCCACGAGCTGCGAGCCCAGTGGCTCGCGGAGCGAGGGCTTCTTCACCGGTACAGCACCCCACAGCACCCAGAGCGATCCGGAACTGACCTTGAATGGCTGGCCCTTCGCCGGTGCACCGGCCTTCGAGCCCATGGTCACGGGGACACCGAGCTTGCTGCCGTCGAACGTCATGGAGCACGCGCTCAGGCTGGCGAGCGCCAGGGCAAGCAGGAATGTGGAGCGAAGCATCAGAGGCCAGTATCGAAGGAGAAGAAGACGCCGACGCCGAACGTCGAGAGATTGTTGTTCGCGATGAAGACGCGGTCGTACGCCGCGCGCACACCAAGGCCGTTCAGCAGCGTGAAGCCCAGGCCGGCGCTCAGCCCCACATGCACCGCACCGTCGCCTTCCCAGCCGTTCCCGGGATTCATGTATTGCCCCCGGAAGCCGACCCACGCCTGCAGGGAAACCACGGGCGTCGGGATCCACACGGAGAAGCCCGTTCCGAACGGAGCCTGGAACAAGCCGCCCGAGGCGGTTCCGGCCGCCCCACCCTGCAGCACCAGGTGGAAGGGGCGAGGTCCCGCCGGGAGCAGGCTCAGGGTGACCAGGCCGCCGTAACCGGAGGTAGCCACCGACGCCGACATCCCCACCCGGCCAAAGCCCCCCGCGACACCGACACCGGCACAGGTGCCGGGACAGAAGTCATCGCTGGCGAAAGCCACGTCCGCGGCGAGGGTGATGCCCCGGGGCACCGGTACCGCGTACAGCGGGAAGCCGCGCACCTGCGACCACGCCTCGGGGGCGGCACCAGCAAGCAGGATGGCGAGAATCGAGACTGCCCGACGCCGCATGGCGGGGCAAGCTAGTCCGCGTCGCGCACCAGCGACAAGGGCCCGGCCGCTGTGGCGCGGCCGGGCCCCGTGTGGATCGGATAGGCGCGGGTTCAGTGCACGTAGGCCAGGCCGATGGCCACGCCGTCGATGTCACCGATGCCGCCGGAAACCCGGATGTCCAGGCGGCCGCCAAACTTGATGTCCACGC
>Ga0316601_100001329_pt1 | contig 11935 bp, 12 predicted proteins | sample OWC_soil_day5_no_FD_207663 | JGI IMG/M metagenome (GOLD analysis project Ga0316601, IMG submission 207663) | Wetland soil microbial communities from Old Woman Creek delta, Ohio, United States - OWC_soil_day5_noCT | ecosystem: Environmental > Terrestrial > Soil > Wetlands | place: USA: Ohio...
CGGGTGAACCTGCGTCCCCCGGAGTGGCCGCTGTATTGACGCGCGTGCGTGCTAGCCTTGCCGTGTGGCAAAGATTCGCATCAGCTACAACGCGCCTGTTGTTCTGACGTTCACGCTGGCCGCGGTGGTGGTCTACCTGCTGCCCAAGGACGTGATCGGGCACTGGTTCGCGACGCACGGTAACCTCGACGGCACGGCCGGATACGTGACGCTCGTGAGTCACATCCTCGGCCACGCGAGCTGGGAGCACCTGCTCGGCAACTTCATGCTGATCCTGCTGCTCGGGCCGATCCTCGAGGAGCGCTATGGCTCGCTGTCGTTGATCGTGATGATCCTCATCACGGCGGTGGTCTCGGGGTTGGTCGACGTGGCGCTCGGCCACGGCACGCTCGGCGCCAGCGGGATCGTGTTCATGATGATCCTGCTCGCCTCGACGGCGAACATCCGCCAGGGCGAGATCCCACTGACGTTCATCGCGGTCGCGGTGATCTACCTCGGCGGCGAGGTCTACGCCGGCGTGACCAAGAACGACAACGTCTCGCATCTCGGCCACCTGCTCGGCGGCCTCTCGGGAGCCGCGTTCGGATTCCTCGGCGCGCGTGGCAAGCGGGCGGAGCCGGTCAAGCCGGGGTTGCCGGGCGCGCCGCTAACCAAGAAGCGCCTGCCGGGCTGAGCACGAACGTTCAGATGAAGTAGTCCGGCAGCAGCTGCGCCGTCGGATCCACCGCGTACTCGCTGAAGTCGGTCTTGCCGTCGGCGCGCAGGACGTCATCGTCGATCAGGAACTGGCCCGTGAAGTCGCGCGACTTCGTGAGGATCGCGTGAGCGGCGTCGCCCATGATGTCGGGCTTGCGCGAGCCGCGCATGCCGGCATCGCCACCGAGCAGGTTCTTGATCGCCGCAGTGGCGATCGTGGTGCGCGGCCACAGCGCGTTGACCGCGACGCCGGCGGCCTTGAATTCGCCCGCCATGCCGAGCACGCACATGCTCATGCCGAACTTGGCCATCGTGTAGGCGACGTGTGGCGCGAACCACCGCGTCTCCATGTTGAGCGGCGGCGAGATGTTGAGGATGTGAGCCACGCCGTGGGCTGCGGCGGACTTCTTGAGGTGGGGGATGCAGGCCTGCGAGCACGCGAACGTGCCGCGGGTGTTGATCTGGTGCATCAGATCGTAGCGCTTCATCGGCGTGTGCTCGGTCCCGGTGAGGCTGATCGCGCTCGCGTTGTTGACGAGGATGTCGATGCCGCCAAAGGTCTCGACCGTCTTGGCCACCGCGGCGGCGATCTGGTCCTCGAAGCGGATGTCGCAGACGAGCGCCAGGCCTTTGCCGCCGGCGGCATCGATCTCCTTCGCCGCGGTGAACACCGTGCCAGGCAGCTTGGGGTTGGGCTCGGCGGTCTTCGCGGCGATCGCGACGTTCGCGCCATCGCGCGCGGCGCGCAGCCCGATCGCGAGGCCGATGCCTCGGCTCGCACCCGTGATGAACAGCGTCTTTCCCTTGAGCGACGTCATGCCGCAGCCTATGTCAGAACTGCTCCGGGTTCATCGCGTCCGAGAGCAGATCCGGATCTTCGGGGCGCAGGAGCTTGTTCAGCATGAGCGAGCTCGCGAGGCCGGCGACGACTCCGCCACCGAACACGAAGAACGCAACGCTCACGCCGGCATAGCCGGGTGGACCCGGCTTGAGCGCCGCGAACACGCACCCCGCGACGAGCGCGACGACGATCGAGAGCAGGGCCGTCGTCGTTGGCATGATCGGCAGCACCAGGCGTCGCTTCGCGAGCACGAGTGCGCCCGCGATCGCGAGGGACAGGCCCGCGACGAGGCAGGAGATGAACGTGATCCAGCCCAAAGGCGCGAACGCGCTCGAGACCTCCATGCCCTTCATCGCCGCGAGCCGCTCGTACTCGGCGGCGCGCATCTCCTCCGGGGAGCGAAAGTTGTCGGCAGTCTCGGCCGCCGCGACCTGGAGCTTGGCGAGCTCCGCCTTCCACGTCGAGACGAGCTCGCCGTTCGACAGCTCGCGACAGGTCTTCGGCGAGCTGCACTCGTAGTTCGAGCGCAGTCCGAACCCGACCTCGCTCAGCGTGGTCGGGGTGCGGGAGTTGAAGAGCCACCTGGTCGAGAAGCTCGCGAACAGGAAGCAGGCTGCGGCGGCGAATGCGAGCACGACCGCGACCACGCGGTGATCGGAGGTCGGCTCCGGACGGTCTCCCCCGTAGTCATCACTCATGCCGTGTCCTCCCGCTCATGCGCTTACTCGGTCTTCTCCCACCACTGGCACCACCAGTTTCCACCGACGAGGATGCGCAGCTTGGGGTGCCAGCAGTACGAGAGGTTCTCGTCGGGATTCAGGTAGAACAGGCAGTTGTCACAACGCTCGTCGCCATAGGGCTGACCCTTGAGGACCGCGTCTTCGGCGAGATGCTTGAGCTGGAGGGCCAGCTTCTCGTCGATCTCTTTGGGTTCCGGCTTCGGCAGGTCGTCGTCGGCCATGTGGGCGCGAGCTTATCACTTACGACGAAGGCGCTGCGCGAACCACGCCACGGTCTCGGCCATGCCCTCGGAGACCTGATGGGTCGGGGCGTAGCCGAGTGCGGCCGTGATCTTGTCGATGGCGGCCTGAGAGTGAGCGATGTCTCCCGCTCGGGGCGACTCGAACGCCGCCTCGGCCCTCGCGACATCCGGAAAGCTCTTCGCGAGGTCGTCGCGGATCATGCCGAACAGCTCGATGAGGTTCGTGCGGCCGTTGCAGCCACAGTTGTAGACCGTGCCTGTCACCGCAGGATCCGCCGCCGTCGCGGCGAGCAGGTTCGCCTGCACGATGTTGTCGACGTAGCAGAAGTCGCGGCTGCTCGTGCCATCCCCGAAGATCACGCATGGCTTGCCTTCGACGAGCGCCGAGATCCAGCGCGGGATCACCGCGGCGTACGGCCCATCGGGATCCTGGCGGCGGCCGAACACGTTGAAGTAGCGCAGGCCGATCAGCTGCTGGCCGTAGACGTCCTGGAACGTCTGCGCGTAGATCTCGTCGCAGCGCTTGGTGACCGCGTAGGGCGACAGCGGCTTGCCGATCCGGTCCTCATGCTTGGGCAAGCCCGGGTGATCGCCGTAGACCGACGAGCTCGAGGCGTAGACCACGCGACCGACGCCCGCGTCCTTCGCGGCGACGAGGACGTTGAGGAACGCGTCGACGTTGTGCTGGTGCGACGCGATCGGATCCTTGATCGAGCGCGGCACCGAGCCCAGCGCTGCCTCGTGGAGGACGATGTCGACATCCTTCATCGCCGCTTGCGCAACCGCGGGATCGCGGAGGTCACCCTCGATGAACCGGAATTGCAGCCGTTCGTCGGGGTTGATCGCGAGGACGTCGTCGAGGTTGCGCTTGTGACCGGTGAGGAAGCTATCGACGCCGACGACGGTCTGACCCAGATCGAGCAAGCGCTCGAGCAAGGCCGAACCGATGAACCCAGCGACGCCGGTGACCAGCCACCGGCGCGGCGAGTTCACCAGATCCTCGCAGACTTCGTCGTAGCGGGTACGTTTCATGGGTTGTTCGGGCAGCGGCGTGACGACATCCGCAGGGCTCACAAGCTCCAGAGCCGGATACCACGCGGCGGCTTCGCGTTGGGCAGCGCGCTCTTGATATCGATCACGACGCCGTTGTCGCGGACGCGCTCGTAGATGGCGGCCGGGTTGCCGAGGTACTCGGCGTGCGCGACCGCGAGGATCAACGCGTCGAGATGCTGGAACTTCTCGAGCTTGGTGAGCTCGATCTTGTACTCCTCCTGGGCCTCGTGCGGGTCACCGAGCGGATCGTGGACCATCGCGTCGATCCCGAACGTGGCGAGCTCGGCGACGATGTCCGGGATCTTCGAGTTCCGGAGATCGGGCACGTTCTCCTTGAACGTGAGCCCCAGGATGCCGACCTTCGCCTTGCGCAGCGCCACGTCGGACGTGGTGAGCATCTTGACGCACTTCTGCGCGATGAACGGGCCGACGTTGTTGTTGATCCGGCGGCCGGCGAGGATCACCTCGGGCAGGTACCCGAGCTCCTGCGCCTTCGTGGTCAGGTAGTACGGATCGACCCCGATGCAGTGGCCACCGACGAGGCCCGGCGTGAATCGCAGGAAGTTCCACTTCGTCCCGGCCGCTTCGAGGACGTCAGCGGTGCGGATGCCCATGCGATCGAAGATCAGCGCGAGCTCGTTCATCAGCGCGATGTTGAGGTCGCGCTGCGTGTTCTCGATGACCTTCGCGGCCTCGGCGACCTTGATCGAAGGTGCGCGGTGGACGCCGGCGATGACCACCGATGCGTAGACCTTGGCGACGCGCTCGAGCGACTCGGGAGTCTGGCCCGAGACGACCTTCATGATCTTCTCGAACGTGTGTTCCTTGTCACCCGGATTGATGCGCTCGGGCGAGTAGCCAAGGAAGTAGTCGCGGCCGTTCGAAAGGCCGCTCAGCTGATCGAGGATCGGACCGCAGACATCCTCGGTGACGCCCGGATACACGGTCGACTCGTACACGACGATGTCGCCTTTCCTGACGTGCGGACCGATCGTCTTGCTCGCGCTGATCATCGGGCCGAGGTCCGGACGATTGTTGCTGTCGATCGGGGTTGGCACCGCGACGATGTAGAACGTGCAATCGGACAGCTTCGTCGGATCGGCCGTGAGCTCGAGATGCTTGGCCGAGGTCAGCTGGTCCGCCGTGACCTCCATCGTCTCGTCGTGGCCCTTCTTGAGCTCGTCGACCCGACGCTGGCGGATGTCGAAGCCGACGGTCGGCAGCTTCTTGCCGAAGCTGAGGGCGACCGGCAAGCCGACGTAGCCAAGGCCAATAACCGCGATCTTCTCCTGTTCGAGTGGGCGCATCGCATCGAAGGACACCACGATCTGCATCCCTAGTTCAAGCGACGCCGCGTGTGTCCTCCGTGAGCAGGCCCCAGCGCACGGTCGTCGGACACGTCAGCCGACGAGCAGGATGCCCAGGAACCGGCCCTGCGGCATCAGCGGTGCCAGCTCGATCAGCTCTCGCTCGCGTGTTTGGTGGGCGCGCGCGACCAGCGCGACGGCGTCCATGCAGGCGGCAGCGCTACCGTGCTCGCCGAGCAACTCGAACCCGGTGAGATCCACGAGCACGTGCGCGAACAGATCGGAGCCGTCGAGCAGGACCCGGGCGAGCTGGGGCACGACCTCGCCCGCGCGCTCGAGCCGGGGCGGCGAGAGCAGGGCCAGCGAGCCCCGCAGCCAGCGGGTCGAGAACACCGACTCATCGCTATCGGTCGCCTGGCCGCTGTTGAGGGCTCCCAGACCCGGGTAGCGCACGTTCGCGTCGATCACCGCCACCGTGGCACCCGTCAGCTCGCACAGCGCCAGGCCGAGCTGGATGATCACCGGCGGGACCGCGACGAGGTTGTCACACGGCACGAAGCCAACGACCCGGATGTGCTCCTGGTGGATGCGCCGGGCCACCCGCGCGCACGCGGCCTTGAGCTCGCCATCCTCGGTGCCGAGGCCGATCGTCTCGAGCACCGCATCGTCGGCAGCAGGACCTGGGAGCGGCTCGGGCGCCGAGCGCCGGCGGCGAACGACATGTTCGAGCACGACCACCAGGTTCGCGGCCCCCGCCGTGCAGAGGACCGTGATGAAGTACGGGTCCTTGGCCACCGACGGTCCGAACACGAACGCGAGGGCGCCGGCCACGAGGGTGGCAGCGATGTGGGCGAACAGGCGGGCGTGCACCTGGGGGGCAGCATAGCTTGCGGAGCTCCGCCGACACACGGTACGGACGAGGCGTGTGGTCGATCGTCCACGTCTTGTCCTCGTACGGGGTCGGCGGCCAGGAGCGGGTCGCGCTCGATCTCGCCATCGGCCAGCGTGCCCGCGGCCATCGCGTGAGCGTCCTCTCGCTCGCGCCAGCACCGGATGGGGCGATGGCGGACGAGTTCGAGGAGGCAGGGATCCACGTCGGCCGGGTCGCGAAGCGGGGTGGCATCGACCCGACCCTGGTGCCCCGGCTCGCGCGAGCGCTGCGGCGTCTCGAAGCGGACATCGTCCACACCCACAACCCGCTCCCGCTGATCTATGGCGCTCCCGCGGCCCGGCTCGTGGGTGCGGTGGCGATCCACACCAAGCACGGCAAGAACCCGGGCGGGCGCGCCAACCGGTGGCTGCGCCGTGCGGCGGCTCAGCTGGTCCACGCCTTCGTGGCGGTCTCGGACACCACGGCCGCGCAAGCCCGCGAGCAGCACGACATGCCAGCGGACCGGCTGCACACGATCCCGAACGGGATCCGGCTCGATCGTTACAAGCCCGATCCCGAGGCGCGGGCCCAGGCGCGCGTCGAGCTCGGGCTTGGTGACGCCTGGGTGGTCGGTACGGTCGGTCGGCTCGACGATTACAAGAATCAGTCGTTGCTCGTTCGCGCGATGGCACCGCTGCTGTCGTCTCGCGTCCGCCTCGTGATCGTGGGGGATGGAGAGTCGCGCGCCAAGGTCGAGTCCGAGGTCGCCGCGCTGGCAGAGCCGCGCTGGGTCGTGATGACCGGGCGACGGATGGACGTGCCGCGGCTGGTCCACGCGTTCGACGTGTTCGCGTTGTCGTCGAAGACGGAGGGCCTGCCGCTCGTGGTCCCGGAGGCGATGGCTGCCGGGCTGCCGATCGTCGCGACCGCGGTGGGCGGACTCCCGAGCGTCGTGGACGAAGGCGTGACGGGCCTGCTGGTGCCGGTCGAGGACCGTGCGCTAGGCGCCGCGCTCGCGCGACTCGAGTCCGATCGCGAGGCCGCACGCGCGATGGGCGCCAAGGGACGCGAGGTCGCGCTCGCTCGTTACAGTCACGACCGCATGGTCGACGACTACGCCGCGCTGTATCGCCGGTTCGCTCAGGCGCGCACGTAGCAGCTCGCGATCGCGAAGTCGAGGATCGCCTCGTGACGCGCCCGGTGGGTCTCGAACACGAACTCCTTGAGCAGGCGCAGATCGCGAGACGCGGCGAGCGCGAGCCGGTAGCCGGTGCGCCGGATCAGCCCCAGCGGACCTCCCGCAGGCGAGCGGGTCGGGACGAGGACGTCGGAGCACGCATCTCCACGCGCCCACATCACCTCGTCGATGCCAGGGACCTCGATCTGGAGCGGGACCTCGCGGCGCGTCGGGCCGCCGATGTAGGGCCGCTCGATCCGGAGCCCGGTCGACGACAGATCGATCGTGAGTCCGCTGGTTTCATGGCCATCGACGAGCTCCCAGCACAGGGCCTCGACGTCGATCCTGGGGCCTTCGCGACGGTATTCACGCATGGGAAAATTGTCCCGCGTGCGGCGAGCCGATCGCCAGTTTTCGACCGATCCGTCGCGCCAGGCCGGCGCGCGCCAGGGCCGTCGCGCCGTGGCGGCTCAGTCCTTGTACCCAAGCATGGGAACCGCGTACTGCATGAAGAACATCGCCTCGCTCATGGCGCGATCGGTCGCGAGCCGGCGGACGTCGAACGGATCGATCGGCATGATCCCGCGCATCGACAGCGGCCAGAATCCGTTGACGCCGGTCCGGTTCGACATCCCAACCCGGTAGCCCGCCGCAGCGATCGCGTCGCGGATCCGGGGCTGGTGCGCGACGCGACGGCCGACGGGATAGGCGATGGCCCGGACCGGGCGCCCGAGCTGTGCCTCGAGATCCGAGCGCGAGCCCGCGAGCTCGTCGACGAGCTGGGCATCGTCGAGCGTGCCCAGCACCCGATGGCGCCGGCCGTGCGATTCGACATCCATGCCCGCGCGCGCGAGGGCGCGCACGTGATCCCAGCTCATGATGAGGCTGTTCGCGTACTCCGCCTCGATCTGGCGGTTCCACTCGACACCGAGCGCCGCGCCCAGCTCGTCGAGGAAGCGGTCGATGTCGAGCGAGGGGGTCGTCTTGACGAGGACGAACAGCTGCCTGAGCAGCTTGCCATCGCGCGGATCGATCGCGAGCTTCGCTGGATACGAGATCGTGGTGGATGGGACCTTCGCGGCGCGCAGGATGAGCGAGATCCGCTCCCACCAGTAGAGCCGCCGCTCGGTGACGAATGACGTCGAGATGAAGAACGTGGCGCGCACGCCGACGGCGCGCAGGATGGGGAGCGCGACCTCGAGACACGACTGGTAGCCGTCATCGAACGTCACCATCACCGGGTTCTTCGGCAGCGGCGCACCATCGAGGGCCTGGATCAGCTCGTCGATCCCGATCGGCGTGCAGTACCGGGCCAGCGTCTCGATCTGGCGCCGGAACTGCGGTGGCGTGGCATCGACGGTGCCGGGATCGAACGGGTAATCGGGATCGGGATCCCAGATGTGGTGAAACGTGATGATGCTGAGGGTCGGGATCGGCGCGAACCGGCGCAGCCGCATCACGGCTCCGAGCGCGCCGGCTCGATTCAGCAGTCCCGCTACCCGCTCGCGCATTGCAAACCCAAGCATACCCGCGAGCGATGCTATGGTGCGCGCGGATGTTTGCGATTCCCGGCATTGCCGCGTTGATCGTGTTCATCCTGGTGCGACCGCAGGAGTTCCTACCTCTGCTCCAGCGCGTCCCGTTCCTCCACCTGTTCGCGGCCTTCGCCGTGATTGGCTGGGTGCTCGATGTGCGGCTTCGCCGAACCCATCCGGCCGCGACCCCGGCCCTCCCATGGGCGCTGGCGTTCATGGGCTGGGCGATCGTCACCGTCGCCGTCCTCGTCCCCGATCAGTTGATCCACACGGTCCTCGAGTTCGCGATCCTGTTCGCGCTGTACGGGACGATCGCGCACGGGATCCAGCGGTTCCGGACGTTCCAGGTCGTCGCCGGGATCATGGCGGTGACCTGCACGTTCATCGGCTTCGTGTGCTTCCACCAGGGGCTCGCGGCTCCGCAGTGCGTGGGCGGGCAGGAGAAAGAGGGCGAGTTGACGGGGATGCCCGATGGTCGTGCCTGCGACTTGGCGGACTCCGACGCGCCCGACCTCGGGATCCCGGGGTGCCGCGGCCCCGAAGCCGAACCCGGCCTCGATTACCGCTGTGAGCACGTCGGCCTGTTCGGCACGTACTCCGTGGACGGCCGGGTACGCTACCGAGGCAACCTCAACGATCCGAACGAGGCGGCGCTGGTGATCGCGGCCGGAGGGATGTCGTTCTTGATCGCCTTCGTCCGCCGAAAGCGCAATCCGCTGATGCGGGTCGCACTCGTGACGGGCCTGGCGATCTCCCTGGTCGCGATCTTCATGACGCAGTCGCGCGGCGGGCTGGTCGCGATGTTGCTCGTGTTCTTCGTCTACCTCGTGCGTCGCTACGGGGTGTGGGCGTTCGCGCCGGCTGCCGCCTTGGCGCTGCCGCTGCTCATGCTCGGCGGACGCAGCGGCGAATCCGCGAACGAGTCGACCCAGCAGCGGTACGAAGCCTGGGCGACCGGGCTCAAGATGTTCGAGTCAAACCCGCTGTTCGGCGTCGGGTCGGGACAGTTTGGCGAGCATCACTACCTCACGGCGCATAATTCGTTCGTCCTCACGCTTGCCGAGATGGGGTTTCCCGGGATGGTGCTGTTCGTCGCCATCATCTACATCTCGATCAAGTCGTTGATCGTCGGCATCCGGTCACTCGCGATGGTCCCAGGCGCGGAGGTCGTGCAGGTGTGGGGCATGGCGCTGCTCGCGTCGATGGCCGCCACGGTGTTCTCGATCGGCACGCTGTCGTTCGCGTACAAGCCCGTGCTGTGGATCTTCTTCGCGCTGATCGGGGCGTGGACGAACTGCATCCGTCACCACCGTCCAGAGTTCAGCGTGCGACTGACCTGGAAGGATCTCGCGATCATCGTCGTCGCGTGCGTGCTCTACGTCGCGGTCGTGCTGCCGATCTTCCTGCGCGCCAAGGGCGAGCTGTGAAGGCCGGCGCTCGCTCGTGACGCTCGGCGCCCGCTGACGCTACTTCTTCTTCGCGGCGGGCTTGGCGGCCGGCTTCTTGGCCGCCGGCTTGGCAGCCTTGGGCGCGGCCGGCTTCTTGGCAGCAGCGGGCTTTGCCGGGGCCTTTGGCTTCGCCGGAGCCTTCGGCGCCTTCGCGGGGGGCACCTTCGTCGCGGGCTTCTTGGCGGCGGGTGCCGGCTTCGCGGGCCGGTCCTCCCCCTCGTCCAGTTCGTCCCCTTCGTCGAGATCGTCGCGCTGCGCGACGGGCGCGACGGGCGCAGGACTTGGCTGGGGCAGGGTCACGGTCGGCTTGGCAGGCGGGATCACCGTCGGCTTGATCGTCGGCGGTAGCGGCGTCGGCTTGGACAGTGTTGGCTTGAGCGGGACTACCAGGATCGGCCCTGGCGGCAGCGGCTTGGCCGGACGTGGCGGGATCGGTCCTCGTTGCGGACGATCGTCCGGATCTCGAATCTCGCGCTCGTCGTCTTCCTCGGCCTCGGCGCGCTCGTCGGCGGCCTCTTCTTCGTCGTCCTTGGCATCCTCGGCGTCGGCTTCCTCGTCCTTGTCGACGATGGAGCGGATGGGCCGGAGGGGCCGGACGGGTCTCACCGGGCGCGCGGCGACCGAGTCGTCTTCGTCCTCGTCGTCTTCGTCCTCGTCGTCGTCGTCGTCCTCATCGTCGTCCTCGTCCTCGTCCTCGTCCTCCTCCTCTTCCTTCTCTACCTCTTCCTTGCCCCAGGGAGGCTCGGTGCCGTCACGCCAGCCGCCGACGTCCTTGTCGTCCTCCTCCTCGTCCTCGTCCTTGTCCTTCTCCTTCTCGGCCCAAGGCTCCTCCTCGTCGCCGCTCCATTCGGCGCTCCCGGCGCCGGCGGCGGGCTCGGCCTCTTCCTCATCGTCATCGTCGTCGTCGTCGTCATCGTCGTCAGCCACGGGGGTGGCGGCGTCGTCGTCGTCGTCATCGTCATCGTCATCGTCGTCGTCGTCGTCCGCGTCGTCCTCGTCTTCTTCTTGATCGGCGCGCTTGGGCGACGCCGCGGCCCACGGAATCAGCTCTTCGACGGGATCACTGCGCATGGCGAAGGGATTGTAAGCATGCGGTTTGGCAGGCATTCAACTCGATGGTGCGTCTTTAGCAAGAACCGCCAGGTGTGGGTGTGACTTGCGCGCTCGCGGAGTGACAACTTCGCTCACTGCGGGAGCTGGAAACTGCGTGTTACAAGAAGCTGTGCGCTGGACCTCTCAGGCGATCGTGTTCGCCACCCTCGTGGCAGGCGGGGCCGCGGACGCCGACCGGACGAGCTGGCACGCCATCGCGAGCGGAGACATCGCCGCGACCGACAACGTCTTCGCCTCGACCCGCGATCAGAGCCAGAGCGACATGTTCACGACGCTCCGGCCCGGAATCCTGTTCACGTACAACACGCCGAAGATGGTCCACGAGCTCAACGTGGAAGGCGAGGTCCTCGAGTATCTGGTGCACAGTGACGAGCCTTCGCTGTCGTTCCGCGCCGGGTGGCGGGGCTCGTTCACCACCGGGAAGTACTCGTCGCTCCAGACCTCGCTCGGTGCGAGCACCGGGGTCTCCACCGCGCTGTCGTCGCGCTCGAGCCCCGATCAGACGATCACCCAGCTGAACCCGATCGGCAAGGTCGACACCCAGCAGGCGGACGGCAACGAGGTCTTCTCGTGGTCCTCCGGACGTGCGATCCGGCTGTCGGAGACGTTGTTCGGTCGCGCCAGCACGACCGACGACAACGCGATCGAGGACCTCGCGCTGGGGACCGGGCCGACGATCGTGAAGTCGGTGGAGGCAGGGATGGCGCTCGGGATCGAGCGCGATTTCCGGTGGAATTCGCTGTCCATCGAGGTGGGCGCATCGGTGCTTCGGCTCGAGCGAGATGCACCTCCGACGGCGATGCAGGGTCCGCGGCTCGATCGTCAGCTGAACCCCCGCGCACGGCTGCAGTGGCGCCACGACTTCGATCGCCGCTGGAGCAGCACGGCCGATGGCGGGCTCGTGTACGTCTA
>Ga0316601_100001332_pt1 | contig 11923 bp, 17 predicted proteins | sample OWC_soil_day5_no_FD_207663 | JGI IMG/M metagenome (GOLD analysis project Ga0316601, IMG submission 207663) | Wetland soil microbial communities from Old Woman Creek delta, Ohio, United States - OWC_soil_day5_noCT | ecosystem: Environmental > Terrestrial > Soil > Wetlands | place: USA: Ohio...
CGGTGCCGACTGTCATTCATGACGACGTCCATGCCCCTGGGATTGTGTTCGGGTCGGGCGCGTTCGTGCATATCTCGACGGACCTCACGCCCTTCGGTGTGGATGACAGTTGGGCCGTGCAATGCACGTTCATCTCGAACGATCCCGGGTTCGACGACTGCGTCATTGGTCAGGCGCATTGGGACGGCGGCATAGGGGATAGCCATATCTACAATTTCGGGGCGGGGTTCACGACGACCACGCCGATCCGGATCCGATGCATTGCAACCAAGGTGGCCTGATGGCCGTTAGGGGTGACCCATGACCAGGCTGGTGTTGACTGTCGATGAAGGGCAAGGGCAGGCCTACGAGCTGCCGACCTCGAACGCTGGCAGCCTGCTGGTCGAGATTGAACCAGTACCGTCTGGCGTTCCTGGCATGCCTGTTGACGTTGATGCCACCGCGGCCGCCGTCGGAAGCTCCGGAGCGTCCGCGACCGCCGACCACAAGCACCACCTAGCCGTTGGGTCGCCCGTCGCGGTAGCGCTTGCAAACGCCGATGGTCTGGCTTCGACCGCGGCACGGTCGGACCACGTCCATGCCTTGACGGCGGCCCTTGCCTCGCAGGTCTATGCAGCCAATTGGGCGGTCGCTGATTGGTACATCGACGGCACCGTTGGCAACGACGGAAACAACGGGACGGCGCCAGGGACACCCCTTCGGACCGGTGCCGAGCTGTGCCGCCGGCTCGGACCCTATGCCCTTTGGGGGCAATCAGTGACCGTGCATGTGCTTGCGAACGGAATGACCGATAATCTCAATTTGCGCGGATGCATGCTCGTGGCGGGAACTCAGCTGGACGTCATTGGGACGCCTACAGTGCTCGCAACGGACATTGTCGCGGCATTTGCAAATCTTAGCCATGTGGTGCCATCGGCAACGCAGCTAACAGCTACTGCTATCGCTGATTGGACTCCCTTTGTCGGTCAACGAGTCAGATTCACTTCCGGAGCGGCAGATTTGGCGGTCAGCTGGATCGGTGGTTCGAATCCTGGCGGAATTGGCACGAACGTCGCGCAAGTGACACGCCTTTCTAGGCTTGCCCTCACTGATACTCAAAATTTGCACAATACCTCAGTGATTACTCCAGTCTTCGGAGCATCTTTCGTTGTGGAGAGCTTGCCGTACGTTCCTATGGTCTCGATTAAGCTCGATGGCCAATTGTTGCAAAGCGCTGGGCCACAATGGCCAGTTCGATTGTGGACCATTCAAGATATCGACTGCCCGCAATTGCAGGTCGAGGCCTCGGACTACCAGAACTATGCTCGTTCGATCGTCTTTGGCTGCGCCGTCGGAAACATCAACCAGAAGATTCCAAATCCGAGCGCAGCCATTTCGGTGCGGGCCGGCTGCAATGTGAAATATCTTGACTTTGCCAGTGGCTACGGATTGCTCAACATTTCGGGAGGCTACTTTTGTTGCCTCTATTCTGTTCCCCTCTTGCGAGTCCAACAAGGTTCAGTGCTGAATAGCGCGTATGGCTTGCATCAAAATTCCCGGCTGCAAATCTTTGGCGGTGCGGACGTCACGGCCCAGGATAGCCAATTCTTTGATGTCGTTTCAACCAGTGCTTGCCTGAGTGTCCTTAGTAATGCTGTCTTGACGTTGAGCAACTTTTCAGGCGCAAGGAACGCTGGAATTGGGTTGCAATTCCAGAACAATTCGAGGGCGAGAACCTCCGGAAGTAACAACCTTCTTGCAACGGTCACACCAGCACAGTTGTCAACTACTGCGGCCATCAATTTGACGATGGTTCAGGCGTTGCAAACCTCGGACTACGCCCAAAAGGGCACGACACCTGCAATGGTCGCTGGTGCGACCACGGTCACGGTCACCTGGTACGACAACGTCGCTCAGAAGGTCACGGCAACCCATGCGTCCTTCGGCGGGACGCCCGGCATTCTGAGCGTGATCCAAACGTCAACGACTCAATTTACGATAACCAGCTCAAGCGCTCTCGACACCAGCACAGTCAATTGGCAGATTTCTCCCCTAGGACGAAACATCTTTGTTTCCACTACCTAGGGTCTCAAGTTCGAGGCCAACCCCGTCGTGCATGGTGTAGCCGGTTATCAGTACCTCGATCGGCACGTGCGATGGGACGCGACGGAAGAACGATAGGTCCTCACCCCACCAGAGTTGATTTTCCAGTTGCTCACGAAAGATCGCTAGTTTCTGTACGCCGTCTGCATCGTTCCAAAGTTCGGCCATGTTGGCCGCGGCAATCTCAATCATCGCATGGCGGGTCATGGCAACAAGCCCGAACCCCCCGCCGGCTGCCCTCACCACCTGGCCCCCCCCTGCAAGACTGCGGGGGGTACGTACATCGCAGGCTTGCGAATCGACGCTCACAAGCAAAGGATCGTCGGCCGCGCCTCGCCGCAGGAGGTAGGGCGCTAGGCAAATGCCGCCTGATGTGCGGGCGGCTTCGAGCAGCCATCGCAACGTCGGGACGGTCGCTTCGACATCATCGTCAATCGACACCCACAGATCGCAGCCGGTCGCTCCCAGAGCGTCATGAAATGCACGCGACCGAGTCTTGGCAATGCAGGTGGCACCAGTATCAATCCTGATCTGGACGTCGTCCAGCTCTTGAAGCAACAACATCGTCCGAACCGCTGGTAGGATCCCTTTGCGGTTTTGGAGCGCATCTTTGACGGCTTGCATGGCGCCGGCTATCCCGAGGTCATGGCCGAGACTGTAGAAGTGAGACGATGCAAAGAGCATGGTGTTTCCTTTATCCGCCTTGCCGCGGCCACTGCAAGGCCCATCGATGCAGCGACTCGCGCATCAACTCCGCTTGCCGCCCTGTCCGGTTTCTGCAGATCTCGATAATGGTTTGGGCGAGTTCGATTGCCTCGACTCCTGCCGGATCCTCGATTGCGAGTGCGAGATCGATTGCGAGGCAATCGGCTTTGCTGAACGGATAGGGCATTCAAGTCTCCTTTCCAGACGGTCGTTCGCCACACGCAACTGTTCGGTGCGTTCCTTCAGTGACATGGTCCCCCCTTCCGGGTGTTCTACGGTAGCGAGTCGATGACCCGCACCAGAATGTAACAGAGCGTCCGAAGTGACCGCGCTACTAGGGCGACGTCGTCGCCGGGTACTGGCTTCGGATCGGCTAACGCGTCCAGATCCGAGGCGATTTCCCACAGCTCGGCGCGGACCTTGGTCAAGCGTTCACGAATCATGGTCGACTTCTTCCCGGTAGTACTTGGCGATCTGCATATACTGGGAAGCCTCGTAAACATTGGGGCATGCCTGGCTCCACCCGACAAGCGCACCTAGCGCGAAGTACGCGGCTTCGAGCGAAATTGACCCTTCGCGAAATTCGCAGAGCCGGGTCCGAGCCCACACTAGGCGGGAGTCCAGGTCAGGCTTTGGTAGTGAGTCGAGTAGGGTCATGACTTAAAGTGGTTTCGTAGAGCGGTGTTGAACGTGGCCAGGGATTCCAGCTCTCGTCCCCTTACGAATGCGTTAGGCTCAATGCACGGGACGGGTTGTTCGATTAATTCGCGAGCTAGGCGCTCGCATTCGTCATTGTGCTCAGTGCTGCATGCCACCCGCACGACTAGGACTTGCACTGGAATGCCAGTGTCGGTTGTACCTTGCCAGATGCGAGATTCGACCGGTTCGTTGAACCTGACGATCTGCGAAGTTGGTTCAAGCGTAAGCTTCATGTCCCAAAAGTATGCAATCGGGACTACCCCTGGTCAACTCCTTTTTTTGGCCTTTTTTGGCCCCTTGAAAGGCTTCGAAATCAATGAGGTTTTCGGGACAGGTCTCCAGAGTTCCTCGACGATGCTTTTTGGAATTGGGTCCCCTTCCAGAGCTTTGACCGCTCGACCGACGATGCTTTTTGGAACCTTCATCGCGATCGATATTTCCCTGATTGTCTGGCCGTTTCGACGCCGTTCGACCAGGTCGTCCCAATCGACCTCCCGTCGCGGCCTACCCCATGCGCCGCCCTCGGCTTCAATCCTCTGGCGAGCGGCCGCGATCCGTTCGGAGATGGCCGCTCGCTCCATTTGCGCGGCCCATGCCACGACTGCGATGACAACGTCTTGCGTCGGACCTCCGACTGCGAACCCGTCCGCAATGCTGATTAGTTCTACGCCACATTGGCTCAGCTGCTCAATGATGGCCAACGTCGCTCGAATCCCCGCCCGCGAGAGCCTGTCGAGCCGATAGACGTACAATCGCCGGATTTGTCCCTGTCGCGCATCTGCCAGCAGGCGGTCGAGTTCAGGGCGGCGCCGGGCCGCCCCCCCCTCAATTTCGGCATAGACCCGCCCTATCCGGTCGCCCCGAGCCGTTGCCGCTCGCACGATAGCGTCGTTTTGGGTCTCGACTGATTGCCCCCCGGTCGAGACCCGGACGTACATCGCAGCGCAGCCATTACTCATCCTGTCCCGATAGCACCTATCAGGGACGCCCGCACCGCCCTAGTTTTGCCGTTTGGCTGTGCGCGCGTAGCGCGCCTGGAGCCGACAGGCGACCTCCGGAGCGCCGTGCAGGCGCGTTGGGGCGCTAGCGCCCCGCCCCATGCGAGGGAACCGAGCAATTTCAATTTCTGTGGCTTCAATTGTGGATCCGACAAATTTGTTGGGACCGTGCCAACATTCTGACCTGGGGGCCGCCCATGACGGCCAGTTGGCCTATGTCGTTATGTGTGCTACCCGTCGCCACCTACACCCACACCCAGCGACAGCTACCGACAGCCACTTACCAGACTGGTGACGCAGCTGCGCATTCACCCGTGGGGTCTTCGTGCGCACTTGACATCGCCTCTCACTCCGGCGGGTCAACACCCGAGCGGACGGCGCCCTGCGTTGTGGGCGCCGTCCGCTTCGCTCGGGCTGACTGTTGCAACGACTCAAAGTCGGACAACACTTGGGCCAGCTCCGTATCAGGCGGCGGGGGGGGCCGCCCGGTGCTTGTCGTAGGGTTAGGGGGCGTCATAGCACCCGATGCCCCATAGCGAGGGCCAAGCCGCTGGTGCCGTTCCTCGGCACGTGCCGCCATGGCTTCACGTTTCTGGACTTGCTTCGGAGGGCGCTGGATCCCTATCACCGACCACCGGATGTATTTCGAGGTCGTTCCGTGCGGTGTCGGGTAGTCCGCGCCTCGGGGCAAATGATTTGGCGGAATGCGCTTGCAAAGCAAAAAACCCGCGCGTTTCATGACTCTGCGAGCCCTGCCGATGCTCTCCGGATGATATCGTCCCCCGCCTGGTTTCGGAATTGCTTCGCTAAGACGCCTATCGGTCTGGAAGCAATTCGATCCTCCGAAGGTCGCCACATGACTGCCAATTCGTGCCTCCAAGGTGGTCAAGCCTTGGTCCAATAGTGCTCTCAGCACCTTGGCGGCCGTGTCATGGCATCCGCCGACTATGGCCACGTATCCCCCATCAAATGACTATTGCATTGGGGGGCCGTTCTGTGGCACGGCGTGCTAAACCCGCAGAAACGTATAGACAACGCCCGCTGGACGTGGTTTAGGGGGGATATGGACTGTGCGTTTTTTCCAAGCACGAACGCCTCTCCAAGCCATCCTTTCCGCTAGCAACGGATAGGTTCGGCGCCTAGATACGAGTCGATCAATCGGCCGCCGTCAAGTAAAATCCTCACCCACACCCCCCCCGAGGACTTGATGGCGGTCGATTGACATTTTGGCCTCCTACATTGACAGAATGTCGGCTCCGCGGCCATCATGCCAGAATGGCGAAGAAAAAGAAGACCGCGTCCCGGACCCGAACCGTCGTCGTGCAACCAGCGAAAGCGGCTGCCCCCATCATCCGAGTTAGTGCCCCTCGCGCCGCTCCGATTACTCACCGGCGAAAGCGCCGGGTCGGTGGCGGCAGTGCCCAGGGCGGTGGACTCAAGGATATGGTTGGTGCGGGTGTTGGCGGCGCTGTCTTCGGCTACATCGAAACCCATTTCCCGAATCTCCCGACGTTGCCCGTGCTTGGTCGCGCCGGCACCGTCGCCCTTGCCTGCCACTTCTTGCGCAAGCAAGGCGGATTCGGACATGGGGCGCTCGTGCGTGACGTCGGAATGGCGGCCGCGGTAATCGCCGGCTACCAGCTCGGTAAGACCGGCAAGATTGCTGGCGACGATGACGTCGTCGGCGAATTGTCGCAGCAGATTTGACCGGAGCGATCCGGCAAGGCGGTTCATTTCGAACCGCAGAAAGGGAAAGTATGCGCAGAGTCCTAGGAATGGACGTGGTCGGTGACGTGCTTGGCGATGTGCTCGGCGACGACATCGAGGGCGACGACGACAATGTCTCTGGTGACGACGAAGTTATCGTTGGAGCGGTCGCAGTCAACACCCGCACCGGTAGGCGTCGCATGATAAAGCCGCGCTCCGGTGGTGCTCGCGCGGGGGGTCCACGATTGCAATTGCAGCCAAAGCCTGACTGGCGCCAAGGACAGGTAGCGCCGGGCGTGCAAGCGCCGCAAGAGGGAATGGTACCACTGCCGCTCATTGGGCAGCCGTCGAATACGTTTTCGGTGACCGTGCCGGCAATAACGTTCGTGGGTCAGGTGCAAGAGCCCTATCGTCCCGAGCGTTTGCTCGTGTCAGTAGTGCGAACCGGTACGACCGCGGCAACCCCACGCGTGCTCGGACAGTTGTTCGTCGGAACCAAATTGCAGCAAGCACAGATCGCCTCGTTCGACATCGAGTTGATCGGTACTGCCAACGCGTTCGGCGTGCGGCTTTCGTGTCAGCAAGTCGAGCCCGGCGTATTCGTCAACCTGCAATGCACGTTGACTGGCGCAGTCACGGGAACGGATACGATCCTCGTCAACAGCATGTTCCTCGGTCGAGTGATCCAGTAGGCTAACCATGAGAATCAATGTCGCAGTGCCCGAGGCTCAGGTCACCAAGCCCGTACTCGACTCCGCTCTTGAGTCCGTGACCAAACTCAATGAGCAACTCATCAAATCGGGAAGTGTCCCGACGTTCCGACGTGCACTAGCGCGGGACAACATCCAGTGGAAACCGGAACCACCGGGTGACGAACATTTCGATCACGCGGGGATCGTCCAGCGTCGCAAATGGGGCGACTGTGATGACCTGGCGCCATGGCATGCCGCCAGCCTTCGAGCGAGCGGTGAAGATCCGGACGCAATCGCAGTCGTACGTAAGAGCGGGCCGACTCGTTGGCATGCGTACGTCGAGCGGAGCGACGGGACGACAGAGGATCCTTCCCGCGAAGCCGGCATGGGCAAGAAAGCCGACGGCGTGGTTGGTGCGGTCCTAGGACTGATGTTCAACCCGACCGAACTGCAAGGCGTTGGAGGCGATGACCTAGGCGAATACATCGTCCGTCCTTCGGTCGCCTTGCGGCCGACACCGCGACAGAGCTGGCAAGCACGCGTTGACCTGCCGTGGCACGAGCGCGAACAACGCGTCTATCTGCCGACTGACTTTGCAATGTCTACCTTGCACTCTCAGGCGAACCCTGCCCAGGCGTTGGTCGGGGCGCTCGAAGGGGCATGCAAGCTTGGCGTGCTCGGCGGTTACGCGCATCCTGAGCACATTGCTCGCATCGGTGCGATCTGCGATACCATCGAGGGCGTTCCGTACGAAGATGTTGCCGCCTGCTACGGTGAAGGCCATGCGCAAGCGGCGCAGCAATACGTTGGGTCACTTTGGGGCGGCATCAAGAAGGCAGCCAAGAAGGTCGCCAAGGGAGCAGGCAAGGTCATCAAGAAGGTCGGGCCGCTTGCGAGCCGAGTCTTGAAGTTCGTTCCAGGCGTTGGACCGATCGCCAGTGAAGCAATTGACTTTGCACTGAAGATCAATCCCAACGCGTCCCCGATCGTCGTCCAAGCGTTTGGGAAGCATTTCGGCAAGGGGGGCTTTCCCGTTGTCTGATGCGATCTCTACTTGTCGTCTTGGTATGCGTCGCTTGTGGACGCACCGATCCGGAGGGAACTGAAATGCTGCCACCTTGGCACATGTGGGGTAATCGTCTCGACCTGGTATGCAACCATACGTTAGTGCTGCGCCCCGAAACGTCGACGCAAATAGTCAAGCTAGCGTACGGTCGACCCGACACCTGGAAGTGGCTATTCGTCGCTCAGATTGTGCAAGCGGATATCCTGGATGAAGCCGGCCGCCTGAGAGTGTCATGGGATCTCATTACCGGTGAAGGTCGCAGTCTCGTTCAGATCCCTGACTTTGAGGTTTTCCGTTTCGTCTGGCTCGCTGGATCGATTCCCTTGAATCTTCCGAAGTGGTCCCAACAAGCAGCAGCACCAGCCAGAGATGACACCGCATTGACGGTGCCGAATTTTGTCGACTCACTGGCGACGCAAGACCTGCAACTCAACGTCCGTTGCCTATACACGGACGCCACGACTCCGATTCAAAATCTGACAGTGCGGCTTGACGCCTACTTCGCTCCGGTCAATCACTTCCGGCCCGAATGGTTGCAAGGGCGATTTCGTGGCGAGGAGAACGACGGCAAATGACAACGGCTCGCGATATCCGTTCCTGGCTCATGACGCAACCGAGGCCGACGGCGATCCGGTTGCTGCTGCCCGACGGAAAGACGGATGAGATTGTTTGTGCGGGCCAGCCATGGGCACGACTGGGCGAGTCGTGCGCAGCCATGGACCCGGTCACTGTCTTCGCCCTCGATCCGAATGGCAAACTACTTCGCGCGGCCAAGGTGGCTGACATTCTGGATGAGCTCGACGGGGCCGAGGATGATCCGGATCCGTGCTCGAGCACGAGCACGAGCACGAGCTCGAACTCGAGCACGCCGGCCACCATGCAACGGGATGAGACGCGAGGTTACCTCGCACTGATGGACAAATTCGGTACCCTTATCGCCGGAGCATACGAGCACGCCACAAACGTAGCGTTCGACAAAGCGTTCGATCGCATGGTCGACGTCGTAAGTCTGTTGATGCAGTCGACCATGGCAATGCAGAAAGAAGCGATGAACGCGCGGGTAGAAGTTCGACGCCTGGAACGGGATATCCTCGAGGAAGCAATCGAGAAGGCGGACGCGGGTGGCGATGGGGACATGATGCGCCAATTCGTTGGGGCGTATTTCTCCGGCCAGGCCAACCGTTTTGCTGACCAGGCTGCCAACGCTATCGCCGGCGCCGGCGCCGGCGGGCCGAGCGTCGCCAAGCCGAACGGCAAACCCCCAACCCCCACCCCCACCCAACCGAAGGGAGCCGCCTAGTGCCTAGTCTCGCCATTCTGTTGTTCCTGCTGTTCCTAAGTCAGTCGAGCGAAGCGTCGACGGCTCCCGCACAGCAGCCATCCCCCCCCACGCCAAAGCCACCCGTCAAGCCGCCTGCGTCGCCCGCTCCCGCTCCCGCGACACCGCTGGCACCTATGCCGCCCTGGCCAAAGCCGACCCCTGTTATCGCCCGTCCTCAGGCCGCGGCAAAGCCGAAGCCCGTATCGACCTCACCCGCACCGGCAGGGTTACCCAAATTCCCAGCCGGCTGGGAACCCGACACTCCACCAAGCGCTGCTGTAGTGGCTCGTGCCTATGCCCTGCTGCCAACGCTTTGGAAGTCAGGCAAGCCCGGCGCAATTGCGACAGAACAGACCGATGGCCAGTGGAAGACCTACCAGGCCTATTCGCCTGCCAAGGGCAAGCGCTCGGTCGTAGCCTACCGCCTGAAAGCTGGTGGTGGTGGCACGGTCTTCTCCTAAATTCGGCTTGCCCGGCTGGGCAATCCTGCTCGGACTCATGTTGCTTTCGCGCGGGGGCGGCAAGCGCCGCCCTGCGAACGTGGCGTGGACCGACGACGATATGCGCGCTTTCAAGAAGGCCGTCGAGCCCTCGGGAGTACCGCTCGAAGCCGCGTTGGCCGTCTATGCCGCAGAATCGGGCTTAGATGCCGCGGCAAGCTCCGGCGCGGCATGGGGGATCGCCCAAATCACCGCGCAAACCTTGCGGGGGCTTGGATACCCCCACGACGGACCAACATTCGGGACGCTGAGTGTTGCTGAACAGGCTCCATGGATCGGGCGCTTGCTCAAATCGCAAGTGGCATATTTGGGTTACACACCGCAGAACGCGGTTGACCTGTATGCCGTCAATTTCTGGCCGAAAGCCGCTAAATTGCGGGAGGACGTCATCGTCGTGCGAGACTCGAAGGACGCGAGGGAAGCCGCGGCCTATCGCGGCAATGCTGGGTTAGATGCCAAGAAAAAGGGTTGGATCACCCGCGACGATTTGCGCCTAAGACTCGAGAAATTTGACAAATTGCCGGCGCTAGTAAGAGCGCGCGAACAACTCAGGAGGCTTGCCGCATGACATCTATACTGGTTTCCGAAATGCCCGCTGGTCAGACCATTGAAATTCCCTCTAACAATTTGCTGAACACGCAATTCAGCACTGCCGATGCGTCGACAATCGCCGGAGGGAATGTGGCCGTAACGCACGTGCTCTTTGTCGATGCAGGCGCATCCGCCACCGGGCAGACCGGATCGTTGAGTCATCCGTTCACCACGATCAATGCCGCGATTCTGGCCGCGGCCGCCCTGACATCAGTGGTGGTGAAAATTGCGCCCGGTACCTATGCAGAAGCCGTAGTGGTCGGGACTAGTGCGCTTGAAATGATCTCAATTGACGGTTGGACCAGTGCGGGCCCGGAAGCCCCAAATAACGACCTACCCGTCCTCAGTGGCGGGATGACCGTCTTTCCGATTCGGGGTACGGAGACTCCGGACATTTTCTTTTCCAATGTCTTGCTCACCGGCACGATCGCAGGCTCGGGTTCATCGGACCTGCAAATCCACATGCACAATGTTCGGTCGACTGGTTCGATAGAAGGGGCCGTCCTGAACCTCTATGCCACGGTGTCGAACATTTCGGGCATTGTCGGCGGTTCGGATGACACCTTCTTGTTTGTCGACGGCTACACGTGGGGTCGGCTGGTTGCGAACAATACCGCCGTTGCACCAGCAACCAAGGCCTTTTACGACCACGGTTGCGACTCGGCCGCAAGTGACCTGAACGTCACTGGACTCGCAATCGGCGCTAGCCAGGAGGTCGCATTTCCCCACCCGGGAACGCTCCAAAATGAGTGGGCAATCATCACTAAGACCGGCACGGCTCAGGTTGACTATACCTTGACGTTCGACCACACGGAAACCGCGGCCGTGCATGCCATCATTACCAACCTAAGCCGGGTATCCACGAACTTCAGTGACGCCGTCTCCACTCTGGTGTTCCACGGCACGGTTCCGTCTTACCCCCCCCCATGAGGCTTGAATGGCACTCGAGAAACGCAACCCGTTACCGCTCGGTCGATACTGGGTAGACATTCCGGCAAAGTACTTGTCGGACTTCCAACAGTTCCTCGGCTTGGTCAGTCGCGGGATCTTTGTCGCTCAGACCAAGGAACATGAGGATCCCTTCACCACGAACGGCAAGATCACGACCTATCTATTCGACGTTCGAGATCCACTCATCCCATGGGACAACACCAAGTACGGATGGCCAACGATTGCGACGGGCGTGACTGACATCGATCAGACCGTGCAAGTTCCAGCGGCTGAACCTCTCTTCGGTTCGGCCAACGACTGGATCACTCCCGTTCTAATTCTCGCTGCTGTCTATTTCCTTGGGACTGCATGAATGGCCAACTACCTCACGACGATCGCGCCCAATGGCACCTACGAGCTGACAACGAACAATGCCGGCACGATTTCGGTAAGTTCGCTGCCGACCGTCATTCATGACGATGTCCATGCACCTGGGATTGTGTTTGGGTCGGGCGCGTTCGTGCATATCTCGACGGACCTCACGCCCTTCGGTGTGGATGACAGTTGGGCCGTGCAATGCACGTTCATCTCGAACGATCCCGGGTTCGACGACTGCGTCATTGGTCAGGCGC
>Ga0316601_100001333_pt1 | contig 11922 bp, 10 predicted proteins | sample OWC_soil_day5_no_FD_207663 | JGI IMG/M metagenome (GOLD analysis project Ga0316601, IMG submission 207663) | Wetland soil microbial communities from Old Woman Creek delta, Ohio, United States - OWC_soil_day5_noCT | ecosystem: Environmental > Terrestrial > Soil > Wetlands | place: USA: Ohio...
GGCCAGCTGCGCGCCCTCTACGGCGAGCTCGCCGACCCGGAGCTGAAGCACAAGGTGCTCGAGGCCTTCCTGATCCAGGGCGACGCGCGCACCCTGATCGAGCTCTTCCGCGCCGAGCAGGACCCCAGGCTCAAGCGCGAGATCGTCCAGCTGCTCTCGGTCATGGACGACCCGCAGGCGAGCGAGCTGCTGCTGTCGATCCTGGGAGAGCAGCCGTGAGCCGGCCCGCCACGCTCGTCGCCGCCGGCGCGCTCCTCGCCGCCGCCGCGTTCGGGGCCGACCTGCCGCCCGCGCTCACCGGCGCGCAGGTCGAGGTCCTCCCGGGCGTCTCGCCGCGCGCGGCGCAGGCGCGCGCCGCGGACGGCGACTGGCTCGCCTGGAGCGTGTCCGCGGTGGCCGGCGCGGAGGAGCTCTGCTGCTGGAACGGGAGCCGGGCGCGCGGCTGCTCGCTCGGCCGCGAGCCGCAGGGTTGGGGCGGCTCCCCGAACGCTGCGGCGCAGCCCGGGGCGCGCGAGCTGGTGGTCTTCGCCCGCGTCGAGCGTCACGCCGTCAGCGCCCTGCGCGCGGTGGCGCGCGGCTGTCCGGTCGACGGCGCCGGCCGGCGCGTGCTCTGGCTGGGGACGGTCGCGCCGGAGGCCAGCCTCGAAATCGTCTCGGCTCTGGTCGAGGCCGGCGGCGAGCCGGGCGAGACCGCGCTCGCCGCGGCCGCCCACCACGCCGGCGCCGGCGCCGACGCGCTGCTCGAGCGGCGCGTGCTCGACCGCGCCCTGGCGAGCGAGGCGCGCGGCCAGGCGCTGTTCTGGGCCGGCCACGCGCGCGCCGCAGCGGGCTACTCCCTGCTCGACCGGGTGCTCGACTCCGAGCCCGACGTCGAGCTGCGCCAGCAGGCGCTGTTCGCGCTCACCCAGAGCAGCGTGCCGGAGGCGCCCGACCGGCTGCGCCGGGCGGCGGTCGACGACGCCAGCGCGGAAGTGCGCGGCCAGGCGCTGTTCTGGCTCGCCCAGTCGGACGCGCCCGGCGCCGGCGATTGGATCCTCGGCCGCCTCGACGACGAGACCGACGAGGAGGTGCGCGGGCAGGCGGTGTTCGCCCTCTCCCGGCTCGACGACGGCACCGACCGGCTGCTCGCCGTCCTGCGCTCGGAGCGCGACGCGGAGACGATCCGGCAGGCGCTGTTCTGGCTCGGCCAGTCCGACGATCCGCGCGCGCTGGCCGAGCTCGAGCGGATCCTCGACTAGCCGGCGAGCAGGAAGCGCAGGGCCTCCGGCAGGCGGGAGGCCCAGGCCGATTCCTGGTGCCCGGCGCCCGCCTGCTCGAGGTAGCCGAGCGTTTCGCCGCGCCGGAAGCCCCGGGCCTCGAGCGCGCGCCGCAGCCGGCGCACCCGCCGGACGTAGGCGGTGGGCCGGGGACGGCGCGCCCTGCCTGGCCGCGCGCCCGGCCGCCGCCCCTCCTCGGCGCCGCAGTCGAGCCAGAGCCGGCCCGGCCGCGACGGCGCGCCCTCGATCCACTCGTGCAGCGCCTCGCCGGCGAAGCGCGTGGTCGGGCTCATGGCGAGCGCGGCGCCGAAGGCCTCCGGCGCCGCGAAAAACGCCCAGAGCGCGAAGTGACCGCCGAGCGACGAGCCGCCGAGCACCCAGGACTCCGCTCCGCGCGCCACGCCGAACGAGCGCGTCACGAGCGGGCGCACCGAGTTCTCGAGGAACCCGAGGGTCTTCGGTGCGCCGCCGCCGCCGAAGCGCGGGTCGCGGAACGGCGAGTACTCGAACACCCGGGCGCGGCCGCCGTTGGGGACGCCGATCACGACCGGGGCGAGCCCCTCGGCGGCCAGCGCGTCGACCGTCGCGGCCGCCTGCCAGCTGCCCGCGAAGGCGGTGGCCTCGTCGAACAGGTTCTGGCCGTCGAGCAGCACGGCCACCGGGTGCCGCCCGCGCGCGGCGTAGCCGGGCGGCAGGTAGGCGAGCAGCTGGCGCGGCGCGAGCCCGGGCGCCGCCAGCGGCGAGGAGACGAGCAGCTCGCCGGCGCCGATCGCCCGGTCGTACGGACGCCAGCGGATGGTGCCGGCCCTCTTCGTCGCGGGCACCGCCCTCACCCCTCGCCGGCCGCCGACACGGCTCACGGCACCGGATCGGCGAGCGGCACCGGGCGGTCGCGCTCGCGGTCCACGACGCACAGGAAGCCGAGCGGCGCGTCCGGCGCGGCCCGGAACTGGTGCGCCTCGCCGGGCGCCACGTAGACGGCGTCGAAGGGGGCGAGCGCGTGCCGCTCCCCGCCCAGCCGGACCTCGCCGCGGCCGACCACCACCACCACCGCGTGCGGATGCTGGTGGCGCTCGAGCGTGGACCAGCCTCCGGGCGCGATCTCGAAGTAGCGCAGCTCGAAGGCGAGCGGCTCCTCGCCCTCTCCCGCGCCGAGCAGCACGCGGCGCGAGACCTCGCGGTACAGCTCCGGCTCCTCCTTGTAGGCGCGCACCGGCAGCGCCGGCCAGCGCGCGCCCTCGCCGCGCACGACCCTGGACCTCACGCCGCCCCCCTCGGCGCCACCCGGCGCACGACGCCGGCCAGCTCGCGCACGGCCTCGCGCACCGCGCCGCGCGCGTAGAGGCTGCCGCCGATCAGGTAGATCGTGTCGGGGCCGTAGCGGGGGATCCAGGACTCGAGCTTCGCCGCGTCGATGCCGCCGCCCAGCATGAGCGCCGCCGGCCGCAGCGCGCCCATCGGCGCCGCGAGGCGTGCCTCGAGCGCCAGGCAGTCCTCGAGCGTGTACGGGAAGCGACCCGCCGCGTTGGGGAAGATCACCGCGTCCGCGCCCGCCAGCCGGAAGAGGTCGCCGAACAGCAGCTCCGGCGCCAGGCCCCGGTCGCCGCCGGCGAGCGGACCCGCGAACGACGGGTGGGCGAGCAGCGCCACGCCGGCGCTCTCGGCGAGACCGCGCACGGCGTCGAGCCCGAGCAGCATCGGCGCCACGAGCGCGGCCCGGCAGCCGGCCTCGGCGAGCGTCTCCAGACGCTCCGCGAGGCGGTCCACGGGCCCGGTGAGGTTGGGCGCGTAGAGCGTCGCGCCGCCGGTCGCGCGGTTGGCGCGCGCGACGTGCTCCTGGCAGGCGAGCACGCGCTCGCGGAACGGCGCCCACTCCTGGTCGGCGAGGCCGTGGTCGTCCTTGACCAGGTCGACGCCGCCCAGCGCCCCCTCGGCGGCCCGGCGCGCGAGCTCGCGCACGGAGAGGCCGAGCGGCTTGAGCGCGGTGGCGAGCAGCGCCCGGCCCGGCTCGGCGCCGGAGAGCGCGCGCAGGCCCGCGGCGCCCCGGGCGGGCCCGCCGAAGCGCGCCAGCAGCTCCGGCGGCCAGGCCACCGACTCCAGCCGCACCCCGGACCAGAGCGACACGTTGCCCCACAGGACGTTGAGCAGCTGGGTCAGCTCGCCGCCCGTCGCGGCGAGCGGGAAGGCCACGGTGGCGAGGAAGCGGCCGCCACCGAGCGGCTCGACGCCCTCGACGCGGCCGAGCGCGCGCGCCTCGACCTCCGGCGCGACCACGCCCTCGGGGATCTCCACCGTCTGCTCGCGCGCCAGCTGGCGGGCGCGCAGCCCGGCGTCCTCGCCGGGCGCGAGCGTCAGCCGGTAACGGGCGCGCAGGAGCGCGTTCATCCGGCCTCCGGGCGCCGGAAACGCGGGTCGCGCCCGGCGGAGTCCTCGGGCCGCGCGACCTCCGGGTTCAGCCATTCGATGACCGCCGCGTAGCCGAGGCTCTCCGGGTCGTTCCTCAGGTAGCCGTGGATCACCGCCACCACGTCGAAGCCCTCGCGCAGCTGGAAGGAGAGCGTCGGGTCGCGCAGCTCGCCGCGCACGATCCGCTCGACGTAGCGCTCCGGGGTCAGCTCGGCGGCGTGCCGATGGTAGCCGCGCAGTCGTGCACCGGCGCGGATCCGGCGCAACCCGGACCGGCGCACCAGCTCGCGGCGCGCCGCATAGAGGCGCTGGCCGATGCCGCGCCGCTGCACCGCCGGGTCGACCATCACCTCGGCGCCGAGCAGCGTGCGCCCGTTGGCCGGGTCGTGGTTGGTGAACAGACCGGCCGCCGTCCACTCCCGCCATTCGGCGTGGAAGTCGTAGTCGTCCCAGCGCACGATCAGCGACGAGGCCATGCCGAGGATCGCTCCGCCGCGCTCCTCCTCGACCACGAACTGGCCTTCGGGGAAGACCTCCAGGTGGCTCGCGAGCTGCACCACGGTCCACGGCCGGGACTCGGGGTAGACGCGCCGGCAGAGCTCGATCACCGCCGCGAAATCGGCCGGGCGCAGGTTGCGCACGAGCAGCCCGCGCGTGCGCGCCTCGCTCACAGGCGGACCTCATCGAGCTCGGCGAGCACCTCGGCGGTGGTCTGGCTGTCGCGCAGGGGCAGCACGGTGCCGGTCTCGCGCGAAGCGCGCAGCAGGGCGAGATCCAGGACTCCGATGACCATCATCTCGGAGTTGACCTGCCCCTCGGCGAGGATGCCGTCGCGCCCGAAGCGGAAGTCGGAGGGCGTCAGGATCGACGCCTGGCCGTAGTTGAGGGACACGGCGGGCACCATCGGCAGGGATCCCACCGTGCAGGCGTGCACGACGTACATCTGATTCTCGATCGCGCGCGCCTGCGCGCAGTAGCGCACGCGCAGGAAACCGTGCCGGTCGTCCGTACAGCTCGGCACCGCCAGCACGTCGCAACCGCGCCGCGCCGCCGCACGCGCGAGCTCCGGGAACTCGACGTCGTAGCAGATCGCCACTGCCAAGCGGCCGAACTCCGTCTCGAACACGCGCAGGCGGCGACGCGGAGCGACCAGCCACTCCTCGTTCTCCCAGCGCGTCATGTGGAGCTTGCCCTGAACGCCGTGCTCACCGCGACGATTGAAGACGTAGCAGTCGTTGTGCAGCTCGCCGTTGACGCCGCGCCCGGGGATCGAGCCGGCGACGATGTAGAGGCCGTGCTTCCGCGCCAGCCCGGACATCAGCCCCAGGAAGGCGGGAGTCTGCCCGGCGAGTTCGCGGACCTGCTCGCGGACCGGCCTGCCGAGGTCGCCCAGAGTCAGGAGCTGGACCGTGAAGTACTCGGGGAAGACCACCAGATCGGCCTTGTAGTCGGCGGCGGTCGCCACCAGAGCCGAGACCTGGTCGGCGAAGCGGGCGAAGCTGTCCACCGGACGGATGTAGTACTGGATCGCGGCCACGCGCAGCTCGTCTCTCATCTTGGCTCCACCCACGAAGTGTAAGCTCTCGGCCGTCGGATCACCGAAAGGAGCCTGGGATGAACGCGCGCGTCGTCGTCGCCGGCGTGCTCGCCGGCCTGACCGTCTTCCTGTGGACCACCGTCTCGCACACGGTCCTGCCGCTCGGCGAGGCCGGGCTCACGCCCCTGCCCGACCAGGAGAACCTGCTCAGGACGTTCGGCGGCGTCGCCACCGAGCGCCGCCTCTACGTGTTCCCGTGGTACGAGGAGGAGGCGAAGATGACCGAGGCGTGGCGCACGCAGCCGCGCGGCCTGCTCGCGCTCACTCCCGCCGGGCAGGAGTTCACGATGAGCGGCGCGCTCGCCAAGGAGGCGATCAGCGACGTGGTCGGCGGGCTGTTCCTGGCCTTCCTGCTCGCCGCCTCGGGCGCCACCTTCGGCGGCTGGCTCCACCGCGTCGCGTTCGGCGCCGCGCTCGGAGCGTTCGCCTCGACCGCGATCGACTTCTCGTACTCGACCTGGTACGGCTTCCCGACCACCTACCTCGCGGCGCAGCTCGTCGATCAGGTGGTCGGCTGGGCGCTCGCCGCGCTGGTCGCCGGCTGGTGGCTGGCGCGCCGCGCGAACCGCTCGCGCACCTCGAGCAGCAGGTCGTAGAGCACCGGCACCAGCACCAGGGTGAGGAAGGTCGCGAAGGCGAGCCCGAACATCACCGCGATCCCCATCGGCCGCCACCACTCGCTCGACTCGCCCGACGACTGGAAGTGGAGGCCGCGGAAGTCGAAGCCCCAGCCGGCCACCGTCGGCACCAGGCCCAGGATGGTCGTCGTGGCGGTCAGCATCACCGGCCGCAGCCGGCGCATGCCGGTGACCAGGATCAGGGTGCGCCGCTCGAAGCCGCGCTCACGCAGCTGCTCGGCGTAGTCGAGCAGCACGATGGCGTTGTTGACCACTACCCCCGCGAGCGAGATGACACCCAGGCCGGTCATGATGATGCCGAACGCGGTCCCGGTCATCAGCAGCCCGAGCAGGACGCCGATCGTCGACATCACGACCGAGGTCATGATGATGAACGGCGTGGCGTAGGAGTTGAACTGGCCGACGATCAGCAGCAGCACGATCAGGATGGCGTACATGAAGGCCTTGGACAGGAACGCCTTGGCCTCGTCCTCGTCCTGGCTCTGACCGGCGAAGCGGACGGCGTAACCGGGGGGAAGCAGGCCGGCCTCCGCCTCGATCCGGCGCTGCGCCTCGGCGCGCACCGGCTGGGCGAGCTCGGGGCTGGTGACCTTGCCCGCGATGGTGACCACGCGGCGGCGGTCCTTGTGCTGGATCGACTGCAGGGACGAGCCGGTCGAGATCGAGGCCATCGTCTCGAGCGGGATCTGCCGCCCGTCCTCGTTGACCACCACCAGGCGCGAGAGGTCGGCCACGCTGGCGCGCGCCGTGGGCTCGAAGCGCACCGTGATGTCCCACTCGTCCTCGCCGTCCCGGAACTGGGAGGCCTCGGTGCCGTTGACCGCGGTGCGCAGGGTCGAGGCGATCTTGCTCGTGGTCAGGCCGAGCCGGGCCGCCTGCTCGCGGTCGACGTGCACCACCACTTCGGGCCGCGCCAGGTCGAAGTCGCTGTCCAGGGTCGCCAGGCCCGGCACGTCGGCGATCAGCCGCTCGATCCGCTCGGAGATCCCGCCCAGCCGGCCGAAGTCGTCGCCCGAGATCTCGATCGAGAGCGGGTCGCCCACCGGCGGGCCGTCCTGCGGCCGCTCGACGTTGATCACCGCGCCGGGGATGCCGCGCACGAGCTCGCGCGCGGTCTCGAGCGTGACGAACGCGCTCTGGCTGCGCTCCTCCAGGTCGAGCAGGTCGACCATGACGCGCCCGCGCGTCGGATCGCCGCCCTCGGAGCGTCCGCCGCTGAACTCGTCGCCCGAGGAGCCCGCGCCCGACGCGCCGGCGAGCACGCGGATGTCGGGCAGGGTCTTGAGGCGCCGCTCGAGCTCGCGCACCACCGAGTCGGTCTGCTCGAGCCGGGTGCCCGGCGGCATCTCGACCGACGCCCAGATCTGGCGCGGCTCGCTCTCCGGGAAGAACTCGATGCCGTGGTTGAAGGCGCCGAACAGCACGATCACCACCACGAACAGGCCCAACGTGCCGCCCACGACCACCGCGCGGTGGTCGAGCGCCCAGGTCAGCACCGAGCGGTAGCGGTGGAGCAGGACGCCGCCCAGCCCGGCGTGCTCGGGGATCTCGGCCTGGTCGCTGATCACCACCTCGCGGTCCTTGCCCAGCTTCATGCTGGCGGCCGCGAGAGTCGGGTTGGCGGTGAAGGCGATCAGCAGCGAGGCGCCGAGCGCGATGCACACCGCGATCGGCAGGATCGACATGAAGTCGCCCACGATGCCGGGCCAGAAGAAGAGCGGCACGAACGCGCCGACCGTGGTCAGCGTCGAGTTGAGCACCGCGGCGCCGACCTCGCGCGTACCGACCATCGCCGCCTCGACCGGGTGCTTGCCCTCCTGGACGTGGCGGTAGATGTTGTCCACCACCACGATCGAGTTGTCCACCAGCATGCCGACCGCGAGCACGAGCGAGAACAGCACCATCATGTTGAGCGTCATGCCCGCGAGCTGGACGATCACGAAGGTGAGCAGCATCGAGAGCGGGATGGCCGCGCCGACGAAGAGGGCATTGCGCAGGCCCATGGTCACGAACAGCACGAGCACGACCAGCACGACGCCGGTGCCGATGTTGTTCTCCAGGTCGGCGACCATGATGCGGATGTCCTTCGACTGGTCGGCGAGGAAGGTGGCCTTCACCCCGGCCGGCCAGAGCGCGCTGCGTCGCTCGACCTCCGACTTGATCGTGTCGGTGACCGAGATGATGTTGGCGCCGGTGCGCTTCTGGACCGAGAGTGAAACCGACTCCTGGCCGTCGATGCGCGAGTAGGACGAGCGGTCCTTGAAGCCGTAGGAGACCCCGGCCACGTCGCGGATCTGGATCGGCCGGCCGTCGACCGCCTTGATCACGAACTCCTCGACCCGGCGGGGGTCCTCGACCTCGCCCGGCACGCGCAGCGCCAGGGTCTGCCCGGTGAGCACCAGCTCGCCGCCCGGGATCGAGACGTTCTCGTCGCGGATGGTGTCGATCACGTCCTGGAGCGAGACGCCGTAGGCGCGCAGGCGCTCGGGATCCACGTCCACCTTCACTTCGCGCTCGATGCCGCCCACCACGGTGGCGCGCAGCACGCCGGGGATCGCCTCGATCTCGTCCTGGAGGTCCTTGGCGAGCCGGCGCAGCTCGACCGGCCCGATCTCCCCGGACAGGTGGATCTGGAGGATCGGGAAGTCCGAGAAGTTGAGCTCGCGCAGGATCGGCTCCTCGGCGTCCTCGGGGAACTCTGCCTTGGCGATGCCCACCCGGTCGCGCACCTTCTGCAGCGCGAAGTCGATGTCGGTGCCGGAGACGAACTCGACGTTGACCAGCGACACGCTCTCGGTCGAGGTCGAGGTCACCTGCTTGATGTTCTCCAGGCCCTGGAGCTCGCGCTCGAGCTCGTCGGTGATCTGCTTCTCGACGTCGGCCGGATTGGCGCCCGGCCACAGCGTGTAGACCAGGATGTTGGGGACCGAGATGTCCGGGAAGCTCTCGCGCGGCAGCGACGAGTAGGCGGAGAACCCGGCGATGGTGATCGCCGCCAGGCCGAAGAAGACGGTGGCGCGCTGCTTGACCGCGAACTCGCCCAGCCTCACCTCAGACCTCCTCGACCGCCTGGCCGTCGGCGATCGCGTGCTGGCCCTCGACCACCACGCGCGCGCCGGGCTCGAGTCCCTCGACCACGACCTCCTCGCCGATCACCGGCCCGAGGGTGACCGCGCGCCGGGCGGCGCGCCCGTCGACCACGACGTAGACGGCCTTGGTCTCGCCCTGGTCGAGCACCGCCGACATCGGCACCACGAGGGCGCCGGCCAGCTCGCGACGCGGAACCTCGAGGCGCGCCGGCAGGCCGGGCTTCAGGCGCCCGTCCGGGTTGGCGATCTCGGCCTCGACGTCGAGCGTGCGCGAGGCGGTGTCGAGCTCGGCGCCCAGCCGCTCGATGCGCGCGCGGAAGACCTCGCCCGGGTAGGCGTCCACCCGCACCTCGACCTCGCGGCCGACCGCGAGGTACGGCACGTCCGCGGCGCGCGCCGGGGCGCGCACCTTGAGCCGGGAGGAGTCGACCAGCTCGAACAGCGGCGTGCCGGGTGCCACGAAGTCGCCGGTCTCGACCCGGCGCGCCGCGATGCGCCCGGACCAGGGCGCGCGCACGCGCGCCTTGTCGAGCTGCAGGCGGGCGCTGGCCAGGCGCGCCTCGGCGACGTCGCGGCCGGTCTCGGCGTCGATCATCTGCACCTTGGTCACCGCTTTGCGCTCGAACAGGCTGGTGGCGCGCTCGTGCTGGAGCTGCGCCTGGCGGAGCCAGGCCTCGGCCTCGGCGACCTGCTGCGCATAGGTGCGCTCGTCGATGGTGGCGAGCACGCTGCCGGCGGCGACCGCCTGGCCGAGCTCGACCGAGACCGATTCGACCGCGCCGCCCACCTCGGCGGCGAGCGTGGCGCGCTGGCGCGGCAGCAGGTCCGCGGGCAGGCTGGCGCGGTCGACCACGGCGCGCGGCTCGAGCGCGAGCGTGCGGACCTGGGTCAGGCGCTCGGTGGGCGGCGGAACGGACGTCTCGGCGCCGCTCTCCGAGCAGGCGGCGAGCGCGGGCAGTGCGAGCAGCAGGAGGGCGCTTCGGAACGGGGTCGGGGGGCGCATGGCGGTCAGTTCTCCGCGATCGCGCGCCAGGGCGCCGTGGCCGGTCGGCCGACGGCGCGCGCCAGGCGCGACGCCTGGATCAGGGCTTCGTAGTGGGACTCGATGGCGATGGCTTCCGAGAGCGTCGAGCGGCTCTGGGCGTCGAGCAGGTCGGTCTGGGTGGCGACGCCCTGCTCGTAGTTCTCGCGCGCGACGCGCAGCGCTTCGCGCGACGCGCCCGCGGAGAGCTCGGCCGCGGCGGCGCGCGCGCGCGCGGTCAGGTAGTTGGACAGCGCCTGGTCCACCTCGAGGCGCACCCGGGCGCGCAGGTCGTCGAGGAGCAGCTGCGTCTGCGTACGCTGGCTCTCGATCTGGGCGACCTGGCCCTTGCGCCGGCCGCCGTCGAACAGGCTCCAGTTGAGGTTCACGCCGAACGCCCAGGCCGAGTAGAGGGGATCGCTGAAGTTGCCGATCACCCGCACCTCGCGTCCCCACGCGCCGTTGAAGTCGAGCTGGGGCAGGCCGTCGGCGCTGGTCACCTTCTTCTGCTGCTCGCGCGCCGCGACCTGGAGCGCCAGGTCGGAGAGCTCCGGCCGCTCGGCGAGCGCGAGCTCGACCAGGAGGTCGCCGGCCGGCGGATCGGGCAGCTGCGCGGGCGCCGGCTCGAGCACGAGGGGCTCCTCGGCGCTCAGCGCGAGCAGGTTGCGCAGGCCGTTCTCCGCCACCCGCACCTGGCCCTGCCGGCGCGCCACCTCGGGCTCGACCTCGGCCGCGGCCGCCTCCGCGCGCAGGAGCTCAAGCTCGGTCGCCTCGCCGATGTCGAGCAGGTCGCGAACGCGCTCGAGGTCCCGCTTGCGGTATTCGCGGTCGGCCTCGATCGTGGCCAGGCCCTCGCGCGTGGCGAGCACGCGGAAATAGGCGTCGGCGACCGCCAGCCCGGTGTCGAGCCGGGCGGCGGCGATCTGCGCCTCGGCGGCCTGGGCGACGGTCTCGGCGAGATCCACGGCGGCGCGCACCTTGCCGAAGCTCCAGATCGTCTGCGAAACCGTGATCGCGGCGCGCGTCAGCTCCTGGGTGCCGGGCTCGAAGCCCTCGGGGAACAGCTCGAGCAGGTCCTCGAAGTCGGGGCTGTTGAGCAGCGACGGGCTCAGTGACTGGCCCCACGAGCCCCCGAACGAGATCTGCGGGAAGGCGTCGGCGCGCGCCTCGACGATGCCGCCCTCGACCTGGCGGCGCGTCTCCTCGACCGCGGCGAGCGCGGGGTTGTTGGCGAGCGCGGTCTCGACCGCTTTCGCGAGGCTCAGCTCCACCGCCCCGGAGGGGCCGGCGGTGCCCAGGGAGGCGAGGGCCAGGACCGCGCCCGCGCAGCGCGCCCGGCCCGCTCTCGCGCCGCTCACGAGCGGAGCCCCTCGCGCGGGGGCCGCCCGGCCACGCCGCGATAGAGCAGGTGCCAGACCGGCTCGAGCCGCTCGGCGAGGGGCCCGACCTGGTGCGGACAGCTGGTCTGCTGGAAGAGCAGGCCGTGGAAGAAGACGCCCAGGAACATCAGGACGTCCTCGATGTGGGTCTCCGGATCGAGCTCGCCAGCGGCGACCGCCTCCGCGATGCGCTGCGCGAAGGTGGCCTGGATCGCGGTCTCCATCTCCACCACGAGCTTCTGGACGCGCTCGGCGAGCTCGCCCTGGACGTGCGTGGTCGCCATGTGGAAGACCGCCACCATGTGCGGGTGGCGGCTCGAGAAGTCGACCGTGAGCCGGAAATGGTCGCCGAGCTGGCGCTCGAAGCTCGCCGGCCTGGCGAGCGGCGTCATGCAGTAGTCGCCCCACTCCCGGATCCCGCGCTCGACCAGATCGAGCAGGAGCTCCTCCTTGGAACGGTAGTAGTTGTAGAGGCTGGGCTTGGCGATTCCGACCCGCTCCGCGAGCTCGTTCATCGAGGCGCCGTCGTAACCCTT
>Ga0316601_100001334_pt1 | contig 11921 bp, 10 predicted proteins | sample OWC_soil_day5_no_FD_207663 | JGI IMG/M metagenome (GOLD analysis project Ga0316601, IMG submission 207663) | Wetland soil microbial communities from Old Woman Creek delta, Ohio, United States - OWC_soil_day5_noCT | ecosystem: Environmental > Terrestrial > Soil > Wetlands | place: USA: Ohio...
CCGGAGTTCGCCAACAAGGCGCGCACCGGCCGCACTGACGAGATTAGAACGTGCATCGGTTGCAATGAAGGTTGCTGGGGGCAGGTTGCCCGGTTTCACATGGACGGTATGAGCTGTACGATGAATCCTGCCACGGGCCGCGAACACCTGCCCGGGTGGGAGGTCTTGCAGCCGGCGGCGGTGAGAAAGCACGTCATGGTCATCGGAGGCGGTCCGGCCGGGTTGGAGACCGCCAGGGTCGCAGCGGAGCGCGGGCACCGGGTCTCACTTTACGAGCGCGGTGCCGAACTGGGCGGCCAGACGTTGGTCGCCGCCAAAGCCCCGGGGCGCGAGAGCTTCCTCGACCTGGTGCGGTATTACAGCCACCAGATGCGTCTGCTCAACGTGGCGGTGCACCTGGGCACCGAAGCGACCGCACAAACGGTGCAGGCCGAGTCACCCGACGCGGTAGTGGTAGCCACCGGGTCGGCGCCGTACTTTCCCCGTTTTCCCGGCGCCGAAGGAGCAAACGTAGTCGAGGTCAGAACGGTGCTCAATGGCGCTGCGGTGGTTGGTGATCGCGTCATCATCGTTGCGCTCGACAACGACATCCAGTCATTGAGCTGCGCCGACTTTTTGGCCGAACGCGGCAAGCAGGTGGAAGTGCTCGGGCGGAACTATGATTTCGGCTCGAAGCTCGACTCCGCCACGAAGCACGCGATTCACCAACGGCTGTACCGGCACGGCATCACCCTCACGCCCAACACCGGCGTCAAGGAGATCCACGGACGGACCGTGGTCACCTACAATGTGTTCACGGAAGCGGAGAGGCGGATCGACGGCGTGGACACCGTGGTCATCGCCTGCGGGGGACAGGAGGACAACGCCTTGTATTGCTCCCTGAAGGCGCAGGTGGGCGAGATCCATCTTGCCGGCGACGCCAATGGCGTCCGGCGGATATCTGATGCCACCTTGGACGGGGCGATCGTCGGCAGGGCACTGTAGACGCGGACGGGAGGGAAGCGATGACCATCGATGAACTGATCTCCAGAGAGGAAATCCACGACGTGCTGAAGCGGCTGGCCCGCGGCACCGATCGACTCGACGCCGATCTGATCATCTCTTGCTATCACCCGGACGGCTATGACGATCACAACAATTTCCGCGGCTCGCCTGTCGAATTCGCCCGGTGGGTCTGCGAGGTACTCCCGGGATTTGAGGCCACCATGCACTGTATCGGCGCGCCGCTGATCGAGCTGACCGGCGATACGGCGCAGGTGAACACCTATTGCGTTGCCCATCACTTGATGGGCCAGGGCCCGCACGGCGCGCGGGGCGATTTCGTGCTCGGCCTGCGCTACGTGGATCGGTTCGAGCGCCGCAACGGCCGGTGGCTCATCGCCAAGCGCGTCTGCGCCTTTGACTGGTCGTACACCGTTCCGATCGCGGGCGCACCCAACGCCTGGTTCGGCGAGGATTTCACCGTCGGCGCGCGGGACCGCACGGACATCACGTACCGCAGGGTGTGAGCGCCGCCATCGCGCTAGGCATACAGCCGCGGCTCGCCGGGTGGTCGCGTCTTCCAGCGCTTGTGAAACCAGATCCACTGCTCCGGGTAGCGTCGGATCATGTCTTCGAGGACGGCGGTGCAGCGCTGGGTCGTGATGCGAATGTCGTCCTCCCGATTGCCGGTCGATGCCACCTCGACATCGGGCAGTATCTCGACGCGGTGCCGGCCGCTTTCCCCTTCGCGCACGAGAAACACCGGGAGGATGGGTGCGCCGGTCAACATCGCCAGACGCGCCGGTCCCGGCGTCGTGCAGGCGGCGAGCCCGAAGAAATCGACGAACACACCGAAACTGAAGACCTGATTCTGGTCGGCCGGCACCACCAGGATCCCGTGCTGCTTCAGCACGCGCAGCGCCTCCTTGGCCGCCGCCCGCTTCTCGATCGCGCGCGTCCCCGCCTTGCTGCGGACGACACGGATGGCCTCGTTGAACACCTTGTTGCGCATCGCGCGATGCACCAGCGTGATGGGATGCCCCAGTAAGCCGTGGGCATACGCCAGCAACTCCCAGTTGCCGAAGTGGCCGGTCAGGATGACCATGCCGGTCTTTCCGGCCCGTTCGAGCGCGTGTTCCCAGGCCGGGCGGTCTGCGAACGTCACGAGGTGAGGCAATTCCTCGGCAGTCAGCCGTGGCAGGTGGCAGAACTCCGCACCCAGGCGCCCGAGGTTCCGGGAGCTCGCGCGCAATATGCGCCGCCGCTCCGCAAGCGATTTCTCCGGAAAGGCCAACTGCAGATTGAACAGCGCAACGCGCCGGGCGCGTGCAGCGACCACGTACAACAGTTCCCCGATGCATGCGCCGACGCGCAGTGCCACCGTAAGCGGCAGCGCCGCAAAGAAGATAAAGGCCGCACGAAAGACGGCGTACTCGATCCGGTCCGTCAGTGCGACGCGATGGACCACGTGTGCCGGTTCCGAGGGCGCCTGCGCCTGGCTCATGCGATTGAGAGACGGGCGGTCGCTGCCTCGGCGCCGTGCGTGCCGTGGCGGCGCTCCGCGCTCCGTGGCTGTGTCACCGCCGACGCTTCAGGCCACCGAACCCAGCGGTTCCGCACTGCCGAAGGCGGCACGCTCCTTCGCCAGGAGTTCGGCGTAGACCTGTCGGTCGACTTCACGAAAACGTTCGAGGGCTTCCTCGACCCGGTCGGCGCCGCCGGTGTTCGCTGCCAATTCGTCCATCTTCGCCCTGATCCACGCGATATGCCATTTCTCGTCCTTGGTGACCTCGCGCAGTACCGCCAGGGTGTCCGCATCCACATCGGGACGTTGCGCGTGTTCCACGTAGCGCTCATGCGCGCGCTCCTCCACCACCACCGTGAGCGCCAGGATATCAATGACCGAGCGCGGAACGACCCGCAGCCCGATGCGCGTCTGATAACCGTCCGCAATCGGCGACGGGTCCCCACCCAGATCCGTGATGCGCTTGGTCCACAACCACGAGTGCCGTGTTTCATCAGCCAGATGTAACGACAGTTTCGTTTGCGAGTCCGGATCGGTCAAATGTGACATCAACCGCAGCAGCAGATTGGCCCCGCGCAGTTCCGCATCACGGTAATAATTCATCAACAGGATCATTCGTGGATCCGCAGGCATTTAGGTCCTCCTCTGAGAGCGCATATCACCTCTCGGTCAACGCTGACGGTACGCTGTTTGCTGCGACGATACGCGATCCGCGATAGGCTATTTCCGATATGCAATAAGCGATACGCGAAAACACTCCGTCACACCAGCCCGGCCTTCAGGAGGTCGTGCAGATGCACGATACCAATTGGCGTGCGGCGCTCGGGCGCGAGCACGAAGAGTGCGGTGATGCTGTGGCGCTCCATGATGGCCAGTGCCTGTGCAGCCAACGCAGTCGCCGCAACGGTCTTCGGGTTGCGCGTCATCAGCTCGCCGGCGGTCGCCTGCCGGATATCGTCCACCCGCTCCAGGGCGCGCCGCAAGTCACCGTCGGTGATCACGCCGATGAGTTCTCCCTTCGCGTTGACAACCCCCGTGATCCCCAGCCGCTTGCTGGTAATCTCCAGCAACGTATCCTTGAATGGGGTTGACGCGGCGACGCTGGGGATAGCGTCACCGGCATGCATGAGGTCGGCCACTTTGAGAAAGCGTCGCCCCAGGGCCCCCGCCGGGTGCAGGACGGCAAAATCTTCGGCGCCAAAGCCCTTACGTTCCAGGAGCGCCACCGCCAACGCGTCGCCCAGCGCCAAGGCGGCCGTGGTGCTGGCCGTCGGTGACAGACCGAGGGGGCATGCCTCCTCCGCCACGCCGACATCGAGCACCACATCCGCCGCATTGGCCAACGTCGATGTCGGGTTGCCGGTGAGCGCGATGAGCGGCAGTTCCAGGCGCTTGACCAGCGGCAGGAGCCGCACGACCTCGTCCGACTCGCCGCTGCTGGAGAGCGCCAGCACGGCATCGCCCTTCATGAACACGCCCGCATCCCCGTGCGCCGCCTCGCCGGCGTGCAGAAAGATCGCTGGTGTACCGGTGCTGGTGAAGGTAGCCGCGATCTTGCGGCCGATGATGCCCGACTTCCCCATGCCGCTGACCACGACCTTCCCCTTACAGCCGGCCAACAAATCCAGCGCCCGGTCGAAGCGGGCATCGAGTCGATCCGCCAGCGCCATGACGGCGTTGGCTTCGGTGAGTAACACATGTCGGGCCTGGCGGAGCCCTTCGCTCTCGCCGCCACGCCGCACCGCTGGTGGGCGCCTAGCTTTCCTTGGTAAGGGCATCGATCCGCTTCAGTTCGCGCAGCAGCGCTTCCAGTTCGTCGAGACGGTACGAGTTTGGGCCATCGCTGAGCGCCTGATCGGGATTTTCGTGGACTTCGAGAAAGACCGCATCGACGCCGACGGCCACGGCGGCGCGGGCAAGCGGGCGAATGAAGTGCCGCTGCCCACCGGAGGCGGTCCCCTGCCCTCCCGGCAACTGCACGCTGTGACCGGCATCGTAGACGACCGGGTAGCCAAATTCCGCCAGCGCAGGTAGCGACCGCATGTCCGCCACCAGGTTGTTGTACCCGAACGAGACCCCACGCTCGGTCACCATCAGATTGTGATTGCCCGTACTGGCCAGTTTTCCCAGCACGGGCCCCATGTCCCACGGAGCCAGAAACTGTCCCTTCTTGACGTTCACGGGCCGGCCAGCGCCTGCAACGGCCAGCAGAAAATCCGTCTGCCGACAGAGAAACGCGGGCGTTTGCAGCACGTCCGCCACCTCGGCGACGGCCGCCACTTGACTGGGCTCATGTACGTCGGTGATTACCGGCACGCCGACTTCGCGCCGGACCGCCGCGAGGATCTCCAGGCCGTCGTGCAGGCCGGGGCCGCGGTAGGCGGCGCCCGCGGTGCGGTTGGCCTTGTCGAACGAGGACTTGTAGACGAGCGGCACACCCACCCGCTCCGTGATCGCGCGCAGCGCCGCGGCGTGGCGCATCGCATGGTCGCGGCTTTCGATCACACACGGCCCTCCGATAAAGACGAACGGCCGGCCGCCGCCGAGGCGCAGCGGCCCCACTGTCACGGTGCGCGCGGACGGCATGCTAGCGTGACACAGCGCTCAGCAACGGCGCTCGCAGTAACTCCGTCCTCCGCTGCAGGGCCGCCTTGATGAAGCCCTTGAACATCGGGTGACAGTCGAGGGGGCGTGACTTGAATTCCGGATGGAACTGACTGGCCAGAAACCACGGGTGGTCCCCCAGTTCGATCATCTCAACTAGCGACTCGTCAGGGGACAGGCCGCTGAAGATCAGTCCGCGCTGCGAGAGGATGTCGCGATACGCGTTGTTGACCTCGTAGCGATGCCGATGACGTTCGTTGATCTTGCGCTTGCCGTAGACGCGAAACGCAAGCGAATCCTCGCGCAGGACGCAGGGGTACGTTCCAAGCCGCATCGTGCCACCCTTGTGCGTGACCGCCCGCTGGCCGGTCATCAGGTGGATGACCGGGTGCGGTGTGTGCTCATCGACCTCGCTGGAATTCGCCCGCTCCAGTCCGCACACGTTGCGGGCGTACTCGATGACCGCCATCTGCATGCCGAAGCAGATGCCGAGAAACGGCACCTTCTCCTCGCGCGCATAGCGCACGGCGGTGATTTTGCCCTCGGTGCCGCGGGGGCCGAAGCCCATGGGGACCAGCACGCCATCGGCGTGCTCGACGGCGTCAGGCAGGCCCTCTTGCTCGATGCGTTCGGAATCGATGTGCACGATCTCGACCTTACAGTCATTGGCGATACCGCCGTGCGCCAGCGCTTCGTTGAGGCTCTTGTAGGAATCGGTGAGTTCCACGTACTTGCCCACCATGGCGATACGCACCGTGTCGCGCGGGTGCTTGACCGTCTGCACCACCTTCTCCCATTTGCTCAGGTTCGGAGCACCGGTCCAAATATTGAGTTTTTCCACGAGGCGCTCGTCCAAGGCCTCGGCGTGGAAATTCAGGGGTACTTCGTAGATGCAGTCCACATCGGCGGCGGTGATGACGGCGTTCTCGTCGACGTTGCAGAAGTGGGCAATCTTCGCCTTGATCTTGCGATCGAGGGGATGGTCGGTACGGCACAGGAGAATGTCCGGCTGGATCCCCAGCCCGGTGAGTTCCTTGACGCTGTGCTGCGTCGGCTTCGTCTTCACCTCGCCCGCGGTGCTAATGAAGGGCACCAGTGTCAGGTGGACGTAGAGGACGTTGTCGCGCCCCCGGTCCCAGCGGAACTCACGGATGGCTTCCAGGAACGGCAGGCTCTCGATGTCGCCGACCGTGCCGCCCACCTCGCCGATGGCGATGTCGTAGCCTTCGGCAGCCTCCAGAATGCGCCGCTTGATCTCGTCGGTGATGTGGGGGATCACCTGCACCGTGCCGCCGAGGTACTCGCCCCGGCGTTCGTTGGCGATCACGCGGTCGTAGACCTGGCCGGTGGTGAAGTTGTTCTTCTGCGTCATGCGCGACGACAGAAAGCGCTCGTAGTGTCCGAGATCGAGGTCCGTCTCGGCCCCGTCGTCGGTCACGAATACCTCGCCGTGCTGGAAGGGGCTCATGGTGCCGGGGTCCACGTTGATGTAGGGATCCATCTTGAAGATGGTCACCTTGAGCCCCCGGCATTCAAGCAGTGCGCCAATCGATGCCGACGCCAGGCCTTTGCCCAACGACGATACCACGCCGCCGGTCACGAAAATGAACTTGGTCCGCATCCCGTTACTCGCCATCGTCACCCACCCCCCTCAACCTGCCGCCCAGGCCCGGGCCCGCTCCAGGTCCTGCGGCGTGTCCACCTCGATCCCTGCACCGCGCGTCTCAGCCACCTTGATCCGGAAACCCCATTCCAGTGCTCGCAATTGTTCCAACTTCTCCGCCCGCTCCAGGGGCGTCGGCGCCAGGCGCGCGAAGCGCAGGAGAAAATCGCGCCGGTAGGCGTACAGGCCCAGGTGCTTGTATCCCAGCGGTCCCGGGGGCGCCGCCTCGCGCCAGTACGGCAGCGCGCTGCGCGAAAAATAGAGCGCAAAGCCGTCCCGGTCGGTGACCACCTTCACGACGTTGGGGTTTGCCATTTCCGCCGCGTCCTCGATCGGCATCTTGACGGTAGCCATCGGCAGTATGGTGTCCGCCTGCATCGGCGCGACAGCGGCGTGTACCATCGCCGGTTCGAGAAACGGCAGATCGCCCTGCACGTTCACCACGATCTCCGCCTCCAGATCGCGCACCACCTCAGCGATGCGATCCGTGCCAGACTCGTGCCGCGCACTGGTCATCGCCACTTCGCCGCCGAAGCCTCGCACGGCTTCAGCGACGCGTGCGTCATCGGTGGCCACCACCACCCGATCCACTAGATCCACCGCTCGCGTGCGCTCAAACACGTGTTGGATCATGGGTTTCCCTTGAATGAGCGCCAGTGGCTTGCCGGGGAGACGAGTGGACTCAAAGCGGGCGGGGATCAGCGCGACAACTCGTGAGCCCATAAAAAGTTGAACCCGTAGCTCGGAATGAACTACGGCATGGCTGTATAGCAGAGGTCCCCGGCAAGTCAAACTTGGGGAGGTCGGCAGCCGACAGTCGAGAGCTGGGCGTGTACCAACGAGCCGTCGCCAGATCCGGGCAACACACTCTCAACTATAGACTGTCGACTGTTGACTGTATCCGCCTCTGCAACTAAGGTCCGGCCAAACTGCCGTCGAAGGATTGCCGTGCGCTACAGTCGGACACTGATCCCCACACTCAAACAGGACCCCTCCGATGCCGAGGTTGTGAGCCACAAGCTCATGGTCCGCGCCGGAATGATTCGCCAGATCGCCCGCGGCATCTACGATTTTCTGCCCCTCGGCCTCCGCGTCGTGCGCAAGGTGGAAGACATCGTGCGCGCGGAGATGAATCGTGCCGGCGCGCAGGAGATTTTGATGCCGGCGATCTGTCCTGCCGAGCTGTGGCAAGAGAGCGGCCGCTGGGAGCAATATGGGAAGGAACTGCTCCGCATGAAGGATCGCTACGAGCGCGATTTTTGCTTCGGTCCGACCCACGAGGAGGTGGTGACGGACATCGTGCGCCGGGAGATCCGTTCGTACCGCGAGTTGCCGATCAATCTCTATCAGATCCAGGTGAAGTTCCGCGACGAGCTCCGCCCGCGCTTCGGCCTGATGCGTGGGCGCGAGTTCATCATGAAGGACGCGTACTCGTTCCATGCCGATGCGGAGGACTGCCGCCGTGAGTACGAGCACATGGCGGACACCTATCGCCGCATTTTCCAGCGTTGCGGCCTGACCACCCGCCAGGTGGAGTCCGACACCGGCGCCATCGGCGGCCGGCGCGCGCACGAGTTCCAGGTGCTGGCCGACTCCGGCGAAGACGCCATCGTCAGCTGTACGCGCTGCGAGTACGCCGCCAACGTGGAAAAGGCCGAGATCCGGCCGGCCGCCGCCGCTCGCGCCGCCGCGGTAGCCGGGCCGTTCAAGAAAGTGCGCACGCCTGAAAAGCGCACGATTGAAGAGGTCGGCGCCTTCCTCGCCGAGCCGCCCGAACGCTTCGTGAAGACGCTGCTCTACGTGACCAGCACCGGCGACACCGTCGCCGCGCTCGTGCGCGGCGACCACGAGTTGAGCGAGACCAAGCTGCGCAGCTTGCTGGGGGCGGAATGGGTGGTGATGGCGGACGCCGCCACAGTCGAGCGTACCACCGGAGCGGCCGTTGGCTTTGCCGGGCCGGTCGGCTTGGGACTCCGCTGTGTCGCCGACCACGGTGTGCGCGGCATGAGCGGCGCGGTGACCGGTGCGAACGAAACGGACCACCACCTTGTCGACGTCGATCAGCAGCGTGATTTTCCCGACGTCGAGTTCGCCGATCTGCGCCTGGCCCGTGCCGGCGACGGCTGCCCACGATGCGACGGCGGTGTCTTCGGCGGACACCGTGGCATCGAGGTCGGCAACATCTTCTACCTCGGTACCAAGTATAGCGCCGCCCTGAAAGCCACGTATCTGGACGCCACCGGCCAGGAACGGCTTATCGAGATGGGCTGCTACGGCATCGGGGTCACCCGTACCGCGGCGGCGGCGGTGGAACAGCACCATGATGACCAGGGTATCATCTGGCCGCTGCCGCTGGCGCCGTTCCACGTGCAGGTCGTGCCGGTGTCCTGGACCGATCCGCGCATGCGGCAGACGGCGGAGGATCTCTACGGCAAATTGCACGCCGCCGGCGTCGAGGTGTTGCTGGACGATCGCGAGGAGCGGCCGGGGATCAAGTTCAAGGACGCGGATCTGATCGGCGTCCCGTTGCGGGTGACGGTCGGCGCGAAAAGTCTCGAGCGGGATTGCGTTGAGTTCAAGCGGCGGGGCGAGAAGTCCGCTCAGGATCTACCGCTGGTAGATGCCGTCGACCGCATCGCCGGACTGGTGCGGTCGGAACTACCGACATGAGCGTGTATTGGCCCTTCGGCATCCGCCAAGGCGGGATGCGGTCGCGCCTCATCTTTGCGCTCGATGTCGGCTCGGTACCCGAGGCGCTGCAATTCGTCGACCTGCTCACCCGCGAGGTCGGTATGTTCAAGGTGGGAAAGCAGCTGTTTCTGCATGCGGGCCCGCAGATCGTACAGATGATCCGCGAGCGTGGCGGCGAGGTCTTCCTCGATCTCAAGTTCCACGACATTCCGCGCACCGTCGCCAAGGCCGCCGGGGAGGCGACCCGCATGGGCGTACGGATGTTTGATGTCCACGCCTCTGGCAGCCTTGAGATGATGCGGCGCACGGTTGCGGAGGTGAACAAGGTCTGCCGCGGCCAGGGACTGCGACGCCCGAAGGTCCTGGCCGTCACGGTGCTCACCAGCCTGAACCGGGAGGATCTCAAGCGCGTCGGTGTAACCGGAGGGATCGAGAACCAGGTGGTGCGTTTGGCGCGGCTGGCGAAGGAGGCCAACATGGACGGTGTCGTCGCCTCACCGCATGAGATCGCCCCCATCCGGAAGGAGTCCGGTCGCGGCTTCCTCATCGTCACCCCCGGTGTGCGGCTCCGGGGCGGCAACTGGGAGGATCAAAAACGCGTGATGACGCCGGAAGCGGCCATCCGCGCCGGCGCCGATTATCTCGTGGTCGGGCAACCGATCCGCGAGGCCACCGACCCCGTTGCCACGGCGCGCGAGATCGTTGCGGCGATGGAACGCGGCCTGACGCCCGCCGACCGACGCGGACGCCCGTTGGGCGCTCCGCCCCCAGATTAGAACCTGCCCACACCCACGAAGACGTGCTCCGACGGGCGCACGCTTCGACCAGCGCAGCCGAGCGGTTGCGGTATCAATTTCAACAGGAAATTCCGTTCGCCCTGCGCTCGTGACGGATGTTCTTCTCGTTTATGGACAGCCGCAGAGGGCGGGTGTTCAGCAGCAGCTGGCAGCCCCTACGCTGCCGGACTGCCTACGCCGGGTGGCCGCACGCGACCCGCGTCGAGTTGCGCGACGAACTCGCGGTCGCCCTCCAAGAAGTCGAAGTGGGCGAGCGTGCCGACCGCCGCCCACTGGATCGCCGCAAACACTTTGTTGGTGGGGTTCCCCGAATACGCGGTGACGTGAAAGAACCGCAGGCAAACAGGTTGACGTCCAGGATATTGGTGTTGCGTCTGCCAGAGCATTGCACCGATCCGGGCGTCGATGCCGAGTTCCTCGACTAACTCGCGCCGTAATGCCTGCTCGAGGTCCTCGCCCGGCTCCACCTTTCCGCCGGGGAACTCCCACTGATCCGGGTGGTGATCGTCTGCGCGCCGCTGGCAGATGAGCACGCGCCCGTGCTCGAAGAGCACACCCGCGACGACCTGCATCGTGGCAGCCGCAATCCCCGCGTGAGTCGTCATTTTGTCGCCGCCCCGCACCGTGGTCGACAACTCAGCCGCCAACTCTGCCGTTGACGCGAAGCGTACCGCTCTCTCAGCCCACCCGTGCGGCCCTTGTCGAAGTACCGCGTTCCGGCGTCTGCGCACGCAAAGCGCTCGCCTCCCTCGAATGCCGTAGCACATATTCGACCGCGGGCGTGCTCTCCGCTTCGACATAGATCTGGTAGGAGAACAACGTCTTGCTCAGATGGATCAGTGCCAGATTCAGCATCACCGCCGCCTGCCCCAATCGTCCGTTGCCGAGCACCTTGGGAAAGGGGGCCGGAATCCCCTTGATCTTGGTGACGCGAAACCCCTCGTCGCGTAGCAGGTGCTTGATGGCGCGAAAGGTGAACAGTCGGGTGTGGGTGCGATCGAGGATGCCCGCCTTCCCGTAGTTGAACTGCCCAAGCAGCAACATCAACCGCTGCACCACAAACGCCACGTTGGGCGTGGTAAGGATCAACCGCTTGGTGTCGTAGTCGAATTGGCTTCGCAGGTGCGCCATGAATCGCTCGGGATCGCGCAGGTGCTCGATGATGTCGAGCAGCAGGAGGTAGTCGAACGGCCGCACATCGAACAGCAACGGCGCATCGAGGTCCTGCTGGATGGACTGCACGCGCAGGTGCTCGACCCGTGGCGGGTGTTGATCCACAACGGTGACATCACATCCCTTCTGCACCAGTTCATCTGCGAGACCGCCCGGACCCGAGCCGATGTCGAGGACGCGGGCGCCCGCAGGAACGGCCGCTAGCGCGTAGGTGTGGCTGCTCGCGTAGCCCAGTTTCAGGTCGTAGTGGGTGTTGTCGTCAAGCTCGGGGTCGAACCGTCGTTGGTACAACAGTCCCGCGCGATGGGCGACGCTGCGCAGCGTCGCCAGTAACACGTCCTTGGCGTACCGCAGTCCATTTACGCGACAGATCTCGCCGCCGTAATAGGTCGGGATCGGCAACTCAACGAGGCGGGCCCCGGCGTTCAGCAACTGGATGATGATCTCGGTGTCGAAGTGGAAATCGTTCGAGTTGAGGCGGAAGGGT
>Ga0316601_100001337_pt1 | contig 11908 bp, 11 predicted proteins | sample OWC_soil_day5_no_FD_207663 | JGI IMG/M metagenome (GOLD analysis project Ga0316601, IMG submission 207663) | Wetland soil microbial communities from Old Woman Creek delta, Ohio, United States - OWC_soil_day5_noCT | ecosystem: Environmental > Terrestrial > Soil > Wetlands | place: USA: Ohio...
GCCGTCACCTTTCCATCGCTGGCATAGTAACTGTTATTATTGCCGTGTCCGATCAGTATAACGTTCTGGTATTGTTCATCCGACAGCATATTCAGGACGGTATCTCTTTTGACATTGCTTACCCATTTTACATGATGCCCTTTAATGTTATGCTTCACGGTAATTGGTGTGTAGAGGAAGAGGTCGCAAAGTTTAGCTATGAGCCACTTCGGGGCTCCGCTATAGTCAAAACCGCTTGTGAAAGCGATAGTGTCATTATCAGAAGTGCAGCAATTGATGAGCTTCATTAGCCCGTTGCTGAGCAATGAGACCGGTGCGATGGCAAGGCCTCCAATGGCGATGACAATACCCTCAAGTATTATTCTTTTCCTGCCGCCGGGCAGATCATCATGTGCCATACAGATATCTCCGTCTCATAGACTAAGGAGTGCATAAGTAAGGCATCATTATTGAAAAAATCTCCCCTATCCCCTCCCGAAGCGGGTCTCTGCGAAGGGTCGCATCGACTTTACCAAAGAGGGGTATTTTCCCTCCCTTTGGCAAAGGGAGGATAGGAGGGATTTTGTAATAAATATTTTCATACTTATGACCTCATTAGTAATTAATGGACCAGAATAAAAAGCGGGATAGCTTTTTGGCCATCCCGCCGTTCTGAAAAACATTTCAGCAGATGAACTACTTACCCTCAGGAGGGAGCGGGGCACCCGGACCACCGGGACCTCGTTTTCTCATTTCATGGCCCCGATCTTTCATCTCGGCCCTGTGTTTTGCCCTGCAGGCCCTCAGGTCGTCCTGGTTCTTTGCCGCCTGAACGCAGGTCTTTTCTTGTTTAAGGCTATTGATCCGCTCATCAAGTTTCCTCAGATGATCGCTCCTCATCTGTTCAAAATTAATCCCTGTCTCCTGCGGTGGCTGACTGCCATCAACTGCGAATGCTGGTACTGCAGATAAAAGTGATAGTACTGCTGCTACTGCAATTATTCCTCTTCTCATGATTCCTCCTTTCGCTTTGGACTTATTTTCTCATAATTAACAATAAGAGAAAAATATGAAGATACGGCGAAGGAAGTATGAAAAAAATATGAAGGGTTATACATCTCCATTCTCTATTTATGCATATAGTATCAGAGATTATGAAATACGGGAAGAACATCGCGCTCGATATTCCGGGTTATCAGGGTTGTATACAACCTGCTGCCGCCAAACTAACCTTTCTCCTGCCACGAATATATGAAAAAGCAGTAATCAGATAAAGCTATCCCAACAGTCCATTTAATCAACCAGGTTGATATGATAAAATGAGTATTAAATTCAGCGGTTGGGGTAGTCCCGCGCAAAAACCATACTGTTACCTTGAAAATAGCGAAACTTTACAGCTTCGATGATATCCGGATAGAGGATGTGCCGATTCCCGAGGTTGGTCCCCGCGAGGCATTGATCAGGACAAGGGCGTGCGGCATATGTTCGGGGGACGTGATGCCGTGGTATATCGGGAAAAAAGCACCTCTGATTCTCGGGCATGAACCTGCGGGTGAGATCGTTGAAACCGGCAATGAAGTTACTTCATACAGTCGCGGGGACAGGGTCTTTGTCCACCATCATGCACCCTGTCTTGACTGCAGGTACTGCGAAAGAGGAGATCATGTGCAGTGTACCACGTGGAGAAATACAAAGATCGTCCCCGGCGGAATCTCTGAATATATTCTTATCCCCCGAACAAATCTTGAAAACGATACAATAAAGATTCCCGAAGATGTGAGTTATGAAGATGCTTCACTCATAGAACCTGCTGCATGTGTCATAAAGGCTTTTAAAAGGCTCCATATGAAGGGCAGAGAAACGGTTCTTATTATCGGTCTCGGAGTAATGGGTCAAATGCATGTTCTGATGGCAAAAAGACTCGGCGCTGAAAAAATCATCGGTGCAGACACGGTTCCTTACAGGCTCGGAAAGGCAAAAGAATTCGGCGCCGATGAAGTTATCGATGTATCAAAGCACAACCTCATAAATTCGCTGAAAGATCTGACACATGGTGAAATGGCAGATGTTGTCGTCGTCGGACCAAACAGTATTGATGCGATGAAACAGGGTATTGCGACTGTTGGAGCAGGAGGGAGCATTCTGTTGTTTACTCCGGCAAAACCGGGAGAGCAGCTTTCCATTGACCCTAATGATCTGTATTTCAGAGACGTCAATATCATCACCAGTTATTCCTGCGGCCCATCCGATACCAATGAAGCCCTTGGGTTCATCAGGGAAAGAGTCATAACCTCTGAAAAACTTGTCACTCACCGTTTTCCCATAGAGCGGACTGCAGAGGCTTTCAGGCTGACTGCCGAGGCAAAGAACTCCTTAAAGTGTGTCATTGTATTTAATGAGAAGAAGTCTGAAATCTCACAGATTGTTTAAGTATTACTTTTTCAATGTCATTGCGAGGAGTCCTGATTCCGACATGAGTCGGGACAGGACGACGAAGCAATCTCTCTGATATTGATGAAAAATGAATTGAGATTGCCGCGCTTCGCTCGCAATGACGAGATTCAACTGTTTCAGATGCTTTCTCATCGGAGGTGTTTGGTTGGATAAAAAAGCTTTTCTTTGTGACTGGAAGAGAAAAACCAATAAAACGCGCCATGCAAAAACCGGGAACAAAACGAGGTTATCCAAATACAAGGGCAACTTCTCCTGGCATGGGATACAGACCGAGAAATACAAGCCGGCGGGAGATGAATGGGCTCGTATCGTCAGACAAACGTTAATCGGCAACCATGGCGAATCAACACGATTTCACCTTAGATATTTCGAAATCGCCCCTGATGGATTCAGCAGTTTCGAAAAGCATACGCACGAACACGTAGTCATAGGAGTCAGGGGCAACGGCATCTGTATTGTTGGCAAGAAAAAATATACAATCGGCTTTCTTGATACCCTCTATATTAAACCAAACGAACCCCATCAATTGAAAAATCCGCACGATGAACCATTCGGTTTCTTCTGTATTGTGAATGCCAAAAGAGACAGGCCAAAGATAATCATATAATCAAAAATTACGTTCAGTAATCCCCCTATATCCCCTTTTAGAAAAGGGGAATAACATTGATATGGAAAGAAGAGGAAAAACTCCCCTCTTTTATAAAGAGGAGTAAGGGGAGATTACTCAATTAAAATTTACTCTTCATATGCATCAATGAGTCAATGACAACGAAAAAGCAGGAAAAGAACTATAATAACACTAAAACTATATAATTAAATAAGTTATCGAATAGTATTTAAAGTATAACTTTAATGTAATATTAACCAATTTACTTCATCACTTCATCTGGGGTATGATAACGCCACATTATTCAATAAAAGGAAAAAGCCTCCATCATCTGATTTCAGTATAATTGAAGTAATCCCATGGACAGAAAAAGCTACATTGAACACGAGATACTGAAATTACTCCAGTCGTGGGGTTCCGTAATTCTGCCTTCTACAGTATTTGTCATCGGTCTGCTCATTCTTCTGGATTATCTGGTCACCCCCGAGCATTTTGCTGAATTTCTTGTGTTGAGAATTGTGAGTATTTGTCTCTTCTTTCTGCTCTTCTTTCTGAACAGACGCTACCTGAACAGCAATCTACAGTTGGGTATCACGATTGCAGCAACAATCATTGTTTCCTTCATGGTTGAATTAATGATCCTCCCGACGGGAGGACACAGATCTACCTACTATGCCGGGATGATCATAACGTTTGTGTTCATTATCGGATTGCTGCCGATCTCATTACCGGTCACGTTCTCATTAGCAGCCATTATTTACAGTATTTATCTCCTTCCTATCTTGATATTTGATACCGTTACCGATATAAGAAGCTTTTTCAATAACAACTTGTTTCTGGTATCCGTATTCATTATCGGCTTCATATGGAGATACATCAACCAGAAACTACTTACCAACAAATTGGGTCTGGAATATGATCTTTCTGAGGAGAAAGATCAACTGAAAACCTATTCAACAAATCTTGAGCACCTCGTTCAGGAGCGCACAAAGGAACTGTCGATATCAGAAAAATGGCACAGGGCGATTTTTGACCACGCGACAGATGGCATTATTGTGCTTAACAGGAATGGGACAATCATCAATGTCAATCAGAAAGCGTGTGATATTCACGGATTTGACAGAGATGCCTTAACCGGTATCAGCATGGAACTTCTCGACGCACAGAGTGACCGGGAAACCTATCTTCAGAGAATGAAAAGGATTCTCGACGGAGAATCGCTCATCTACGAGACAGAACACTATAAGAAGGACGGCAGCAAGGTTATCCTCGAGGTGAGCTCAAATGCCATAGACATTGAGGACGAAACATACATTCAGTCTTTTTACAGGGATATCACGGAAAGGAAAAAAATTCAGGAGCAATTGATGCATTCGACAAAAATGGAGTCTATCGGAGTTCTTGCCGGAGGAATTGCCCATAATTTCAATAATATCTTAACCGCCATTTTAGGGTATGCTGAACTTCTGCTCGAATTCAGTACCCTTGATGATGTATCAAGGCAGAGGGTTGTAAACATCGAGAACTCCGCGCGCAAAGCAGGCGTAATGGTCTCCAAACTTCTGAGTTTTGCACGACGTGAGTCGCACGAAGTGCTTCCCTTGAATCTCCACGAGGTTATTAACGACTCCTTGAAGCTTTTTGAAGGGGTACTGAATAAAAAGATAGGTTTGAGAGTGAATTTTTCAGAACAGGCCCCCACGATTGATGGTGATCCCAATCAAATCGAACAGATCATGATGAATCTTTTGGTGAATGCCAGGGATGCCATGCCGGACGGTGGACTCATTACGATTACATCACGGGTGATGGATGTCGGCGGAGACCATGCGAATATCCCATCGTACGTTCAACCAGGCAGATATGTCATGTTGTCGGTTTCCGACACCGGAACAGGTATTCCCAAAGAAGTCATCAACAGGATTTTTGATCCGTTCTTTACAACCAAAGAAAAAGGAAAAGGTACGGGGCTGGGACTCGCAACAGTGTATGGGATTATTAAGGATCATAAAGGCTATATTTCTGTGCAGAGCAGCCTCGGAAAAGGGACGACATTCGAGATATACTTCCCTGTTTCCGACAGATCCTGTCAGGAGGTTGTAAAACCCCGTGTTTCCATGATAGAAGGGAATGAGAATATCCTGATCGTTGACGATGATAACGACGTCCTGAACCTGATATCAGATCTCCTTGAAACGCATGGATACCATGTCATGCCCGTTAGTAACTCTCTGAATGCCATTGATGTGTTCAAGAGCAATCTCACCAAAATTAACCTTGTGATAACGGACATTGTTATGCCGCTCATGGAAGGAAATGATTTGATTAAAATTCTCAAAAATATCAAACCGGAGATCCGGATACTGGTTATCTCTGGATACAGCGATGGAGCCATCAGGGAGGATGGTTCTATTGATGCCTTTCTGAAAAAACCCTTTGAGCGGATGGAACTGCTGACAATAGTCAGACGAATCCTTGATACCGGCAGAGAGAGATTACCATTTTATTAAAGCAGCCGCCCAGGTGAGCCCGCCTCCAAACGCCTCAAGAAGAATATAATCTCCGTCCCTGATCCGACCGGATGTCATCGCTTCATCAAGTGCAATAGGTATTGACGCAGCAGATGTATTTCCATACTGTTCGAGATTCACAAAGACTTTTTCCATCGACAGGTTCAGCCTGTCAGCAGTCGCCTGGATAATCCTGAGGTTTGCCTGATGAGGAACGAGGAGCGAAAGTTGGGAAGAGTCCAGACCGTTATCAGCAAGAGTTTTTAAGGCAACATCCTCTAATGTACGGACTGCAACCTTAAACGTTTCATTTCCCTTCATTCGAATGTAATGCATTCCCTTCTTTAGGGTGTCCGTCGATGCCGGGTTCCTTGACCCTCCCCCCGGAATATTGATGAGATCCCACATGCTTCCATCCGAGTTAATAGACATCGAGAGTATTCCTCTGTCCTCACTGGTTGCTTCAACTATTGCAGCTCCTGCTCCGTCGCCAAAGATAACGCACGTTGTCCTGTCTTTCCAGTCCGTAACCTTCGAGAGCACCTCTGTTCCAACCACAAGGATTCTCCTGTGCATACCCGACCGTATAAAACCGTCTGCAACGTACAGGGCATAAAGGAATCCTGAACAGGTCGCGTTGATGTCGAACCCAACTGCACGCGATGCGCCAAGCCTGTTCTGGAGAAAGCACGCGGTAGACGGGAACGGCATATCACCTGTTACCGTTGCAACGATAATCAACTCGATGTCTGCTGCGCTCAGACCAGCCCGATCAAGGGCAATTTTCGAGGCCTCAAAAGCAAGGTCTGACGCTGCCTGACTTTCATCGGCAATCCGCCGCTCCCTGATCCCTGTCCTCTCCGTTATCCATTCATCTGAGGTGTCGACCATCACCTCGAGATCGGAATTTGAGAGAACCCTGTCAGGCACGTAAGAACCGATGGATATGATTCTACTTCTTACCAACAGGCATACCTTCGTGGCGGGAAAGATCCTCTTCGATCGCTGAGGAAATAATCTCGTAGACCCTTTTCTGTGCGAAATCCGATGCAACTCTTATGGCATTTTTTATTGCTTTTGCCGTCGACCTCCCATGACTGATAATACAGGTGCCCTGTATTCCGAGCAACGGCGCACCTCCATATTCATCATAATCTGTCTTCTTTTTAAAGTTTCTCAGAGCAGGTTTTAACAACAAATAACCGATTCTGCCTGTCGTCAGGTTTGCCACCTCTCTCTTAAGCATTCTTATAATTGCCTCAGCAAGCCCTTCGCTCGTCTTTAATACAACATTGCCGGTAAAGCCGTCACAGACAATAACATCGGCTTCACCGGTAAAAATATCTTTTCCGTCGACGTTTCCGATAAAATTCAGATCAGCTTCCTTAAGCAGCTTAAACGTCTCTTTCGTGAGTTCATTCCCCTTGGTATCCTCCTCACCTGTGCTGATGAGTGCTACCTTTGGCTCTTCCCTCCCCAGGATAAACCTGCAGTACGTGCTTCCCATCAAAGCAAACTGAAGGAGATTCTGTGGTTTACAGTGAAGATTCGCACCCGCGTCAAGAAGAACGAATGGTGATTTCAACGTCGGCATGATGGCTGCTATAGCAGGTCTGTCAACAACAGCAGATACGCCGAGCACAAAAAGAGCGGTTGCCATAACAACACCGGAGTGACCGGCACTGACAAAACCGTCTGCCTCATTGCCCTTAACCAGTTCAATCCCCCTCCGAATGGATGAGTCCTTCTTTCTCCGTATTGCAGACGCAGGAGACTCGTCCATCTTCACAACCTGTGAAGCATGCCTGACTGTTATCCGGTTTGGAGGAAAGCGTTTGCTATCGAGTTCTCTCGCTAATGCAGATTCATCACCGACAAGGATAATGTCGATATTCTCATAACTATTGACTGTCTCGATTGCACCCTCGATAGTAACAGCAGGGGCATAGTCACCCCCCATTGCATCAAGGGCAATTCTCATTCTTCTTTTTCGACAACGGTGAGAACTTTGCGGCCATCATAGGAACCGCAATGAGGGCATACCTTAAAAGACATTTTCAATTCGTTGCAATCAGGGCAGAGGCTCAGGTTAGGCAGCTGACCCTTCCAGTTTGCTCTCCGCTTGTCTCTTCTCGCTCTTGTATGTCTATGCGTTGGATTAGCCAATTGTTACTCCTTTCGTTTCTTCAGTAATTTCCCGAGTTTTTCGAACCGCGGATCGACAGTTCTCTGACTGCACGAGCAGGCAGTCACATTCAGGTCCGCGCCGCAATTCGGACAGAGTCCCCTGCATAAATCATTGCAGAGGGGTTTCATCGGTATATTTAATGCGACCTGTTCTTTCAGAAGATTGATAATATCCAGTTCATCGCCTGAATAGAAATCCGAATCAAGTTCTTCGGATGTTATCTCGTGGTGGTCCTCTCCCTTGAGTTCTTCAACAGGACGATAGACGACATCTACAGGAACAGATATATCACCGGCAAATTTCTTCAGACACCTGCTGCACTGCAACTCACCTTCTGCTTTCAGATCTCCTGTTACCATAACCTCGCTCCCCATTTTCTCCACTCTTAACAGGGTATGGACCGTAAACGGTACACCGGTAAATGTAATCGTTTCCTGAATATCGACATCGACTCCTTCCTTGGGTATGTCAGGGATGACTATTTTCATTTTTAAAAGATCGCAACCAAACCATTCAATTATAAAAGGTGCTTTTAAAAAGTGTCAAGCTGCCGAAGTCTTCCTTGACAAAGCTGAAAAGCCTGTGATAAGAAATCAGAGCGAGATACTATTAAGGAGGTATACATGAATCCGGATGATCTGAAATATCATAAAGAGCATATATGGATCAGGCCGTCAGGCAAGAACGTAACGATCGGCATTACCGATTATGCACAGGATTCACTCGGTGACATTGTCTTTGTCGATCCGCCAGAAGTTGACACGGAAATCGAAGCAAACAGCGAAATTGGTGAAATTGAATCGACAAAGGCAACATCTTCCATCATCTCTCCGGTGAGCGGACGGGTGATCAAAATCAATGACGACCTCACCGAAACACCCGAGATTATCAATGATGACCCCTACGGAAAAGGTTGGATAGCGATTATTGAAATAGGTGACTCCGCAGAGCTTGATGACCTCATGGATTCGTCTGAGTATACCAAGTATGTCGAAGAAGAAGCAAAATGAAATTAGCAATACTCGGGTCAGGCCCCGGAGGCTATGTCGCAGCGATCAGAGCTGCACAACTGGGTGCCCGGGTAACCATCATTGAAGAAAACGAAGTTGGTGGAACCTGCCTGAACTGGGGATGCATTCCCACAAAATCCCTTGTCGCTTCATCAGAGATGTTTTCCAAAGCCAAAAGATTGCAGGATTTTGGCATTGAGACAACAGGAAATATTTCACCAAATTTTTTAAAAATCCTTGAGAGAAAAAACAGAATCGTCAATCTTCAAATAAAGGGAATAAGAAATCTTTTTAAACTTCACGGGATCACTCTGCAGGAAGGACGCGGGCAGGTTGTCTCCCCGACAGAAATAATTGTTGAATCAAAAAATGGCGCACAGAAAACTGTAACTGCTGACCGCATAATTGTGGCAACAGGCTCGAAGACGTTGCAACTTCCCGCCTTTCCTTTCGACGGAAGACAGATACTGTCGACTGATGATGTATTCAGACTGGATGCAATACCAAAAAGCCTGACTATTATTGGCGCGGGGGTCAGCGGATGCGAATTTGCATGCATCTTCAGGCAACTGGGATCTGAAGTTACCTTACTCGAGAAGCTTCCGCGAGCCCTTGCGACTGAAGATACCGAGATATCGCACATTTTTGAGCGGGAACTGAAGAAACGCGGTATCAGATTCATTCCCAGCATCACTGTTGATAAAATTGATATGCGCGATGGCGGTGTTCATATTTTTCTTGGTGATGGGACGGAGCTTGGAGCGGAAAAGGCTCTCGTATCTGTCGGAAGATCGTTTAACAGCGATGGTATAGGCTTGGAAAAAGTCGGCATCAGAAAAGGCACCCGAGGAGAGATTATTGCGAATGAGAAAATGGAGACAAATATTCCCGGCATATATGCCGTCGGGGACGTAACGGGTGGCCACATGCTGGCTCACGTTGCTTCAGCAGAGGGCATCGTAGCGGCAAACAATAGTGTGGGCGGTAATGAGCGTGCAGATTATTCGGCTGTGCCGTCGGCGATATTCACCTCCCCTGAAATAGCCTCGGTCGGCATCACAGAACAGCAGGCTGTAGAGACGGGGATAAAAGTCCGCACAGGACATTTTCAGTTCCGGACACTCGCGAAATCCCACATCATGGGAGAAATTGAAGGGATGATCAAGATTGTCTCTGATGAGTCATCAGACAAGATTCTGGGTGTTCACATGATAGGGCCGCATGCCTCTGACCTCATTCACGAAGGTGTTCTTGCGATTTCAAAAGGACTCAAAACAAAAGACATCTCGAATAGTATGCATGCTCATCCGACATTATCAGAGGTTCTGCAGGAAGCTGCGGCGGACGTCCATGGGGAAGCTATCCATGGTCAAAAAAAGTGATTTCTTCTGTATACGAGAACGTATGGTGCTGGAGATTCATGAGGCTCCGGCATTGTCAAAAGGTATACAAGGGGACAAAAGTATTTTATAATTGAGGTTAATGGGAGTGCACGGTAATCTCTTAAGAAAACAGGTTACTTCCGAGATAAAAAAACGGCGGCTGATTTTCTTTACTCTTACGCTCCTGGGTATCCTGTATCTCACCATCACTATAATCTTCAGCGATATGGGTTTGATCCGTTACTTTGAACTGCGGAAAACTAAAGCCAGTCTCGAGGCTCAGGTTAAAGAAATGGAACAGGGTAATGAGAAACTCAGATCGCAGTTGAAATCAATCAAGGAAGACCCTTTCATAAAAGAAAAACATGCAAGAGAGGATTATGGATTAGCGAAGCCCGATGAATTGATCTTCCAGTATGACCGATAGCCCGCTCTGTATTTCCTTTCTCTGGCACATGCACCAACCGTACTATAAAGACCCCTTTACAGGACTGTACCGGCTTCCCTGGGTAAGACTCCACGGTACAAAGGATTACCTTGACATGGCGGAGATTCTCCTCGATTTTCCGGAAATAAGACAGACGTTCAATGTTACTCCCTCTCTTCTTGAGCAGATTGTCGACTATACAGAAAATAGGGCAGAAGACCGGTATCTGCAGCTATCTGTAAAAAAGGCGTCCGAGCTGGATATCGAGGACCGGACATTCATACTCGAAAACTTCTTCCTTGCAAACTGGGAACATATGATAAAACCCTTTCCAAGATATTTCGAACTGCTCTTGAAGAGGGGAGCCCATCTCATACGAAGCGAACTGAAAAGGATGGCACAGTACTTCAGTGTTCCTGACTTTCTTGATCTGCAGGTGCTTTTCAATCTCTGCTGGATGGATCCGATGTTAAGAAAGAAAGATACTTTCCTGAACACACTCGTTCAAAAAGGCAGGGACTACAGTGAGGAAGATAAATTGCTGCTCCTCGAGAAACAGACATATGTGTTGAATGAAATAATACCCCGTTACAGGAAAATGGTGACAGCCGGTCAGATCGAACTCTCTGTCTCTCCATTCTTCCACCCTATTCTTCCCCTCCTCTGCGATACGAATGCTGCAAAAATTGCATCGCCTGATATACGTCTGCCGCAGCACAGATTCTCCCATCCTGAAGATGCACAGCGGCAAATCAGGATGGGAATTGAGTATTTTGAGAAGGTATTCGGATACAGGCCTGCGGGCATGTGGCCGTCCGAAGGTTCCGTCAGTGCCGAGGTCATGAGACTTGTTTGCAGGGAAGGAATCCGCTGGATTGGAACAGATGAGGACATCCTTTCAATCTCCCTTGGGAGACCATTACGGGACTCTTCACGGAATGTTGTTGACCCCCAGGCCCTGTACAGTCCTCACCTGTTTGAGGATGTGTCCATGGTATTCAGGGACCATAGCCTTTCGGACCTCATTGGTTTTGAGTATGCAAAGTGGGAACCGGCAAAGGCTGCCGAAGATTTTATTGCAAAGCTCATTCACATATGGAGATCAGTTCCAAGAGATAAGCCTCATCTGGTATCAGTCATTCTCGATGGTGAAAACGCCTGGGAATACTACAGAAATGATGGTCATGATTTTCTGAGCTATTTATACGAGGGGTTATCAAAAGAACCGAGACTGAAATCCATCACTGTTTCAGAATATCTAAATACCTTTGACAGGGGACAACCATTACAGAGAATCCATGCAGGTTCCTGGATTTATGCAAATTTTGCTGTCTGGATAGGCCATGAGGAG
>Ga0316601_100001339_pt1 | contig 11905 bp, 12 predicted proteins | sample OWC_soil_day5_no_FD_207663 | JGI IMG/M metagenome (GOLD analysis project Ga0316601, IMG submission 207663) | Wetland soil microbial communities from Old Woman Creek delta, Ohio, United States - OWC_soil_day5_noCT | ecosystem: Environmental > Terrestrial > Soil > Wetlands | place: USA: Ohio...
TCTTTCAGCTTTTCGATTTCTATAATTGATTGATCGAACATATCCTCATCCAGAATGCCCATTCCCTCTGTTTCATTGAATTGAAACTGTTCTTCGCTGATGTATTTATCAAAACCTAGTGATTTAAAGGCTCTATCCCTATTCCAAAATTCCTTTTCATCTCCGTGTATTGCAACCGACGTATATCCTTGCTGCTTCAACAATATAGGAAGGGATACGTATTTATTATCTGCAAAGCGAATAAATGAACTCCCCCTATCCACAGGATATAGAGATGTGTTAAAAAGAAGTTCAGCATCGGAGCTATTCCCATCTCCAACCTGTTCATAAATATTATTAAAATAAATGCTGCTTGTAAGTAACGTATTTATGTTTGGTGTTATTTCCTGTCCTTGGTATGACTGGTTGATTACACAATTTTCTAACGATTCTACTTGTATTACTATCAAATTTTTGTCTTTCAAAACACCATGCAAATTTTTATATTTTTCATCGGCTTTTAAGTATTTCTTATTTTCAGTCATCCAGTTATTTATTTTAGCAACATCATTTTCACTAAGTTTTTCATTTTTTTCATAGACAAATTTATACAAATCATACATATGATAGCCAATAGGCGACATCATTAATGGCATTAATTTATTGTTTGTAATCAATTTTCTTTCTTCTAGATTAAAAAACTGACAAATGATAACAGCTGATGAGATGACGATTAAAGAACAAAATAATATAATACTCTTTTTAATTTCATTTTTTTTGTTTGATTTTAAAAATACAAAAATTAAAAACGGAAGATCTGTAAACAATAATATATCCTGCCATTTTATTAACGATAGAATACTAGAACCTAAGTCTCCAGTTACTCCCTTAGCTATCAACATATAGTAACTAATTAAATGCCCATAAGCTCTTGAGTATACTATGTCGACAAAAAATAGTATAGACATAATCATATCCAGAATAAATAGATATCGCAATGTTATATTCTTTTCAAATAAAAACGAAAGGGACATAAGTAAGATTAATGGCATCATAGCAGCTACACTATATATAAATATAATACTATTAAAAGAATATATTGAAAACAAGACCATGTTTTGTTTCAAATATATTATTGCCAGAAAAAACAGCCATATTTTGGTTGTTGTTGAGATCTTGACGATTCTAATATTCATCTGATTCTCCTCGTTCAGTGAGAGTAATATTTAGTTCTCATGATATTTTCCTTCTGTATTGACGTTCCAAACTCTTATTTTATCCCCATCGCTGATTATTGTATTTACTGCTTCAATAGCAGTCAACATCGAATGGTCCATATTATTGTATCTATGCTGGCCATTCCTCCCTATACAATACAGATTTTCTATCGAATTCAAATAATCTTTAACAATATCAAACTGATCATATGATCCGAAATATGAAGGATAGGCTTTTTTCACCTTAATTCTTGTATAGTCAGAAATATCCTCTCTTTCAACTATTCCAATTTTCACTACCTCATCTATTGCAAACTTGATAAATTCATCATCATCCATTTCCCACAATGCATCACCCTCATTACAAAAATATTCCAGACCGATCCAGACATTTTTTTTAAAATCATTTACCATATATGGTGACCAATTGTTGAATATCTGAAGTCTACCAATCTTTACATCCGGTTCTTGAACATATATCCAGCAATCAGGAACTATATTGGAGATAGTCTTTATTTTAGTTGTGTTTTTTAATTTAAGTTTATTCACAAGCAATCCTACAGTGATAAAATCTCTGTACGGGAGTTCTGTTGCAACTTTATAAACAGTCTCCGGAATTGTAGCATCAAAGGATTTCACCAGATCACTGACTGGCATTGAAGATAAGATCAAATCAGCTTTAAATTCAACATTCTCTCCATTCATTTTGCAGCTTACGGTGTCGATTTTATCATCTACTAAAACTATCTTTTCAACTTCTGCATTATAAATAATTTTACCGCCATTTTCCTTAATTGCATCGGCCATAGTCTCCCAGAGCTGGCCTGGACCTTTTTTAGGATAAATAAATTCCTCAATTAATGAAGTTTCAACATTACTATTTATTAAGCCAATGTTTTTTAATGGCTTCAAAATAAATGCAAGTATAGCTTTAGTAAGTGATAGGCCCTTAACTCTTTGTGCCCCCCAAGTCGCTGATAGTTCACTTGGATCTTTTCCCCAAACTTTTTCAGTATAATCTTTGAAAAACATTTTATATAGGCTAAGGCCAAACCTGTTTATATAAAAATTTTCCAATGAATCCTCTTTCTTCTTGACAACAACAGACCAAGCATATCCTGCTCCAGCTCTTAACGTGTTTATTATTCCAAGGTTACTAATGGTTTTGAAACTTATTGTGATAGGATAATCAAAGAATTTTCTTAAATATAAAATCCTTGATACCCTGCGCCTAATCAAAAAAACAGTATCTTCTTTTTCAGGATCAGGGCCTCCTGGAAATACAGGTTTTACATTCCCAAGCAACTTGTCATCAATTGAAGCCTTACCTTGAATAGGCATAATTTCATTCCATATTTTTTTTACCTCTTTATTTTTAGTAAAAAAACGATGCCCTCCAATATCTATTCTGTTTTCTTTGTAGTTGACTGTTCGCGAGATGCCGCCAACAAACAACTCCTTCTCAACTATAATTGGCAGTATTTCGCTTTGTTCAAGTAACTTATATGCAGCTGTTAATCCTGCCGGCCCTGCCCCAATTATTAATGCTGTTTTGGCGTCCTTCATACTATTTATGTCAGGAATTAAAATTCCCGCTCCTCCAATCTATCTAGCTATTTTAAGCTTTCAAATATTTTATAATGGTTTGATGAAAATGCTAATCTATAGTCGCTGTCATAATCAAGATAATTATATAAAATTTCATTATCACTAACTAGAAGAAAATCAAAGTCATACTTCAACAAAACTTCTTTATAAAATATTTCTCCGTGTTCCAATTTATAACATTCAATGAAAATATCATCTTTGTTATTATTACTTTTCAAAAAAACATCTGCTCGGGGATCAATATAAACCTTAAAACCCCTGAATTCCAAATAGCCGCCATCATTATAACCGGTGTAAAGTCTGATGTTTTTATCATCTAATTTTTCCAAATACTCCACGCTACTCATAATATTCTGTTGTCTAGTAATTTCAGGCTCTTTATTATAAATAATTAATGATCCTACAAGAAGTACAGTCACCAAATAAAATATCAATACTTTTCTAATTTTTAAAGTACGTTCATCGTTTTTCTGTTCAATTTTAACATCTTTGAAATAATAACTCATAGGAGTTACACCGCACATAATAAAAAGAGGGAAACTGCGCACCGAAGAAAGTGTCATATATATTGTTCCTAATGCAAGCAGATAAAATCTAATCCGGTAATTGCCTTTTCTATACACTATAAATGAAATGAGCACAATTAAGATAGTCGAAAAGATAATCTTTCCAAAAAAAGAATTAATGTCTGCACATTGCATTTCTGTAATCCAACTATTTATTTCGTCTATACCATAAGAAGTAAATAAATAGGTCATTGCTTTTAATCCATATGGATTTATGAAGCCGGCTGCTAACATACCTATGGTTGTAAAAATAAGATTCTTAGTGCTATAACCTTGACTTTCTATAGATTGATATCTAAACCTAAATGAATCTATGAGGTATGGTATTAAAATAACAAAAAGCAGAGGCCACATGGCCGCTTCAAGATTTACTAGCAAAAGAGACAAAACCGGTAACGCTAATAAATATTTGCATTTCTGAAATTTTATATATTTTTCTAGTTCATATATCTCCAAAAGGATAATCAGAAACATAAATATATAGGGTCGCTCTGTCATAAACGGAATTATTAAAGCTCCTGATAATAAAGATATTGCAAATGAAACAAAGAAATTCTTTTCTGATAAAAGCATACAAAGTTTAAAGCAAATATAAATTATCAAAATATAGGTCAAAAATACCATTATTTTTAAACCAATCTCCCCAACAACAACGTATGCTTTCCAAAAAATGACTGCTGAAAGCCACTGTTGCATAACAAATGATAGTCCATTATGTATAGTAAAAGGTTCAGTATACGGAATACCATATTGTAAAACATATCTGCCACTATTCAAAATAAACCAGGTGTCATTGTTAATACTTTTATCGAAAAATAAACAAGGTACCAATAATAAGAAACAAAGTAATCTTTGCATCTTACTCAAGCCTGATGCTTGTGTTTGATTAGTTTCTAAATGGTTAAATACCTGCATTTATAACCTCTTCCCTTTCCTCAATGTTCTCATCAATCATATCTGATATACGAAAATTGAAGTACGTTGTTTCCATAAATAACAATCTTCTATATTATTTCAAATTTTAGTTTTATTTCCATTAAAATTATTAAATATTAACATTTATATTGCCCGCTTTATTGTCATTACTCAGATAGGCATAATCTTTACCATAATGATTATAATAATATAAATATTATCCTATGCTCTTAAAACTCCCCTTAAGTTATTTTACCTTAAGGGGAGTCGATTTGCGATATATTCTTTATTGAAAAGGCAATTTTACATAACTCTAAATAGCTGCAATGCTGCTGGCCCTAGAATTACAATAAATATGCTTGGGAATATCAGTAAAATCAACGGTATCAAAATTTTAATAGTTGTTTTCATAGCCTGCTCTTCTGCTCTTTGCTTGCGTTTGTCTCTTTCCTCTTCAGATTTTGATCGTAAAGTGTTGACTATACCGGTACCCAGTTTTTCCGCTTGAATGATGCTGTTAATAAAAGAAGTCATTTCATCAAAATTTAATCGATCCTTCACTCCGCTTAATGCGTCTCTTCTTGTCTTACCAAGACGCATCTCTTCAAGACATGTATTAAATTCAACCGGAATAATCCCTGTACGCTTTTCTATAGTTTTACTCAAAGCAAGGTCGAATCCAAGACCAGCCTCTACGCTAATTGTCAAAATATCCAAAAAGTCAGGTAATTCTCTTAATGCTTTTTTTGCTCTTTCCTGTGCCTTGCTTGCCAGGAAAAAATCCATAGCCTTAATTGACAATACGAAGCCGATCAGTGTGCACAATATCACTTGAAAGACATTCATATCTAGCAAAAGGGCTATCAATCCAAATGATAGAGGCATTGCAACCCTGATGATATTGTTGAAGATATAGTAGTCAGCTATTGTCATTCTAAAAGGGCTGCCTGCTTGGAGAAGCTTCATCTGCACTACATCTTCCTGTTGTGTCGGCAAGGAATTATTATAATATTTTCGCAGTTTAAATGTTATATCCCTTAGATTATCACTAATTCTTCCCTTAATTTCTCTCTTATCTTTTTCAACCGCTTCTTTTTTAGGTGCTCTCATCTGAATATGTGAGGTTATTCTTGACTTTGTCTTTTCTTTTTTTTCGATTCTTACTAATGCAAAAGAGAATACCAATAGCATCATAGTCATCAAAAAAGAAATTATTAATATATCCATAAGTTACACCTCGATTTTGGTTATTCTGTTTATTACGATGAAACCCAATACGGTCAACAGTACGCCGAATCCCAATGCTACTTGTCCATATATGTTTGTAAAAAACTCCATCATATAGTTTCTGTTTATTAGAAAGAATGCTACTCCCAGTATTAAAGGGAGTGCAGCAATAATACGTCCCGAAAGTCTTCCCTGAGCAGTAAGTGTTTTAACCTGTCTTTCGAGCTTTTTTCTTTCTCGTATTGTGTTAACTATTACTTCGAGTATTATCGATAGATTGCCTCCTATCTGTCTTTGTATTAACACTGAGTGAATCATGAGTTCGAGGTCTGTGCTCGGCATCCTGTTCTTTAGGTTTTCCAATGCATCTTCCATAGAAATACCGTAATTCAATTCATTAAGAAGTGTCTGAATTTCCTCTTTAGTAGGTGATTCGCTCTCCTCACCAACTGTTTTTAATGCCTGAGAAAAACTGTAACCCGCTCTCAATGAACCTATTATTGTTGTTATCATGTCTGCAAGAGCGTCATTAAACTTCTCCACCCTTTTTTTCTTTTTACTTCCTAGCCATATTTCCGGTATAAAATAACCCAAAATCATTCCGGCTGGAGCAGTTATTGCAAATCCAAATACAAGATAGAACAAAAAACCGCCAAATACAGCAAAAAATACCTTTGCCATAAGAAACTCTTCAGGCTTCATTGTTACTCCAGCGGAGGCAAGCTTCTGCATAATCTTTTTCTGATCTTTTCCCGGAATTCCCTTTTTCATAATTCTTCGAATATATTCATTTGAATTTTTCATAAATCCCTTTAGATCATCAGATTTTGCTTTCCTTTCATTTCTAAACTTGTATTTTTCTTCAATATTAAGATAATAATTCATACGCTTTTCGATTTCTTTATCTTTCAGCATATAGATGTATAAGAGAGCGTTTACCATAAGGAAAATTGAAATAAACAATAATATACTTATAATATTTTCCATGTTACCACCTCTCCGAATTAAAAATCGATGAAGGGACATTCAATCCATACTGTTTGAACTTGTCATAGAACCTTGGCCTTATGCCTGTTGCTTTCAAATCACCGAGAATTTTGCCATCCGCATCGATACCCTCCTGTTGAAATGTGAAAATATCCTGAAGCACAACTACATCGCCTTCCATGTCCTGAACTTCAGTAATGTTTGTTATTCTTCTTGTACCATCTTTGAACCTGGCCTGCTGCACTATAAGATCAAGAGCGCCAACTATCTGCTGCCTTATCGCCTTTACAGGGAGTTCAACTCCAGCCATAAGTACCATCGTTTCAAGTCTGGCAAGCATGTCTCTTGGGCTGTTTGCATGACCTGTGGCAAGAGAACCGTCATGGCCTGTATTCATGGCCTGGAGCATGTCAAGAGCTTCTCCTCCTCTGCACTCACCTACAATTATTCTGTCAGGTCTCATTCTCAGGGAATTTCTAACAAGTTCCCTTATAGGGATTTCTCCGGTTCCCTCTATATTGGGAGGTCTTGACTCCAAAGATACAACATGCTCCTGTCCAAGCTGAAGCTCCGCAGCATCCTCAATTGTTACAATTCTTTCATCATTAGGGATGAAAGATGATAGTACATTCAAAGTAGTTGTTTTACCTGATCCTGTACCTCCTGATATGAAGACATTAAGCCTTGCTTTGACGCACGCATTTAGAAATACAGCCATTTCCCTGTTTAAAGATTTCATATTAATCAAATCTTCTATAGTATATGGTACCCTTGCAAATTTTCTTATTGTTAGCACTGGACCGACCAATGACAATGGCGGGATTATGGCATTAACTCTGGAACCGTCTGGCAGTCTGGCGTCAACCATAGGACTGCTTTCATCTATTCTCCTGCCAAGCGGTGCGACAATTTTATCTATTACCTGCATAACCTGGTCATCATCTCTAAACTTGATATCTGTCAACTGGATTTTGCCCTTTTTTTCGATATAAACCATATCCGGACCATTAACCATTACTTCTGTGACATCCGAGTCCAATAAAAGAGGATTAATAGGCCCATACCCTGTAACATCATTAATGAGTTCCTGAATCACCTTCTGAACGTTAACAAACCTGTATTTATCTGGATCCTTACGCACAACTTCTAGTGCTATAGGATCTATTTGTTCAACTACCATATCAACATCTTGAGTATTTCCAAGCTGTTCCAGTATTTTTCTCTGGATCCTTGCCTTCAACTCTCTCTCAACTACGTTGGAGGTACCCGCCCGCTTTTTTGACTTACCCTCATTTGCAACGAAAGACGACTCTGAAGTTGTTTTTTGCCTTGCAACGCTATTATCTGCACTTAGATTCTGTGTATCATTAATCCTGTCGAGTAGTCCCATGCAATCATCCCCTTTCTAGCATCATTTTTTGCTCATTATATCTACCAAAACTGCGACATCCCTGCTTATCTTTTCCCTTGGCTTATCGTTTACAAACGGTATTCCCATTGCAAAAGATCTTGATACTATTTTACTGTTGTTGCTGATGAAGATAGCATCTGAAATATCCAGCATATTCTTAACATCACCAGATTTGATTAGTCCTTGAGCGTCAGCACGATTTATCACAATATTTATTTTTTCAATCATATTCAAAAGCTTAATTATCCTGAGCATGATTTTTGTGTTCTTTACCGCAGTAAAACTTGTATCCGTAACAAGAAAGATTTCATCAGCCATCTCCATAAATGCAAGGTTGTTTTCGCTTAACCTTGATGGTAGGTCAACAATAAGATACTCATTCTCATCAAGTATCTTATTGCATATTGCCTTTATATGTGATTCTTTTATGAGGTCAGCCTGTTCAGGCTTTATTGGTGCGGACATCACATTGACTCCGCTTTTATGTTTATCCAGGTAATAGGATATTTTAATTTTTTCCAGCGATTCAGCGCCTTGAATGAGGTCGCTTATTGTATACGAAGGCTGAATATCCAGAGCAAGGTTCAAATCCCCGAATTGAAAATCTCCGTCCATAATACAAGTAGATTTACCCCTTCCTGCTAGTTCTACAGCCGAATTCACAGAAAGGACAGTCTTTCCAACTCCGCCTTTGCCACTGATAAAGATAATCATCTTACCTCTTTTTTTTACTTCACTATTTGAAACTTCATTTAACTCCATGATTATTCCTCCATCTAAGGTGTAAGCTTGCCCCTAAGTACAAATTTAAGCGCTCCAACTTCATCTGCATTTACAACCTTCACTATATCACCAGGATACAGCTGCAAAGTAATGGTTCCGTAATCAGCTGTCTCAGCGTTCTTTTCATCAGTAGTTGCATCAGTAAGGATTTTACCGACGGCGAGAACTCTTACATTTTCTAACAATATGTTTGTCTGGCCATCTTTGGTATATACTATATCAACGTAATCTTCAGGCTGAATCATTTTAGCCACCGCTGTCACATCTGATACACCTATTGAGACTGCTCTGGCACCTTCAGCAATTTTTAATGTTAAATCCTTATCTTCAGTCACTAAATCTGTGAATCTAACTGGATACAGAACTTCGCCTGCTTTTAAGTCTGTTACTGCGTACTTGCCTTCAACATCGCTCGTCTTCTTTAGAGCATCTGATAAAATCGAACCAGCACTAACCTCTTTCTCAACTAACATATCACCAGTAACTTTTTGATTCGCCTTAATATCAACATTAGCAACCACTATTGTTACTGTTTTATTTGCAGCTTTTGCTTTGTTGTCCATACTAACTAAGTACTGCCTGAATAGTACCGTTGTAATGATAGCCATAATAAGTGCAATTACTAAAATAAATTTTGATTTCATAAAATCACCCGCCCTTATTGATCTATTAATAATCTATTCTGCCCTAAAAGTTGAACTGCTGGTAATATTAAAAGGATTCTCAAAACCAGGTATTATATTGACTATAGGAGTAATATAATACATTTCATAAGTCAATGTCACAACCACATCACTTCCTGGAATTTCTCCACTAGGGAATATAACACTAATACCTGTCAACGAATCAGGATCAAGCGTACCAGCGTTATTGATCGCATAATTTTGGGTCGTAGTATCATCCTCTGAAGCATAATAAATACTTGCATGCCTAGCAGTCTCCTGGCTTAGTGATGTAAGCGCACTTTTTGTATAAAGTATCCTTCCAAAATCAATTATTCCGAATATCAAAATTAAAAGTATTGGCAAAACCAATGCAAATTCAACTGCAGCTTGGCCCTTTTCACTTTTCATATTATCCATGCCCCCTTAAAAAACTGGCAGATTAGTGCCCCCGCAACAATGGCGATGCCATAAGGAAACTTATTTTTTGCTCCTGAATTTGAAAATTCTATTTCTCGCCTAACTTTATAGAACAGTGAAACTAGCCATGAGAATACTGATTTAAAAAAACCTGAAGCCTGTTTGTTCAGGATCAATATTAGCAACGCAACTATTCCACCCACTATAGCCATGTATATAGCTGAATTGATTACAAAAGCAACTCCTTTTGCAGCCCCTATAAAAGCTAAAAGCTTTACATCTCCAGCTCCCATACCTCCAAACAGATAAGGGATAATTAGAATACCTAATCCCACTAGAAATCCAAGAAAAGACAATTTCAATCCCTCGAATCCGTGATAAAAAATATTCAAAATCAGCACAATTAGTATTGAAGGCAGTACTACCTTATTATAAATCTTTTGTTCCCTGATGTCCGTTACAAAACAAATAACCAGTACTGTCAGGAATATTATGTCAACTAGCATTACTCCTCCTAGTTCAAAGGCTTTGCATAAGTGCAAAGCCTTCAACTTCTAATCATATTAAAAATTCCCTTTAGCTTCCTAGCCTAGCTGTTCTCCTACTTCATTGAACTTATTGCTGATTATTGGGCCTAACAAGTATACTGCAACCATAACAACTACTGCAATACCTGCCAGCAACAGAGCGTACTCAGCCATTCCCTGGCCTTCTTCTTCTCTCAATAAACCCTTCATTCTTTCCAACATAATACTCTCCTCCTTTAATATGTATATTTTTTAAATAATGGCTATATAATTAACTTAATAATTATAACTTGGTTATTATCCCTGAACAAACTCAACCGATTGGCCTATTTTAAGGTTTGCTGTTTTCACCTTGCCTCCTGGAAGTTCGACAACAGAGATCGCGTTTTTAACTTTCTTCCCGATTTTCCCCGGCTCCATCTCTTCATCCATATGGACGATCCTCTTGTCCTTATCCAAGTAGAGGACATCTATGCTGTAGTTCATGAAGAATGTATGGATTTCGTTGCAGGGAATTATGTGCAGTGCGTCCTGTTCTGGCAGCTCTTTTGTTAACATCAGGCCTTTAAGCCTTTTAAAAAAAGTATTTGCCACCATTATGTTTTCAGAAACGACACTATTGGTTGTCTTATTCACAAGTAACATGATATCGCCTTTCATTAATCAGGTATAAAATCACACAGACCGCCACAAATGTTGTGGCGGTCTGACGATCGTAACAACATTGATGCAAAAACATTGCCTTAGACTCATGACTTTGCGTCCTATCTTTTCAGACAGTTTGCCATTTTTCACAATTAGTTAAAGATTTCTATTAATTGTATTATAGCAAACCATCAAATTTAGTCAAGGAATTTCTTAATAAACTGTGAATGTTTTTGCAAAATTGAAACATTTACAATTTCTCTGCCACATTTTGCCCGAATTCCCTGCATCTTTCAAGAGCAGCTTCGTCTGGATTCCAGAGTTCCTTTATGCCGGGATTAACAATTTCGAAGCCTGCTTTAGTAAGATCCTCTGTTATTATCTTGACTGATTCTCCGCTCCAGCCGTAGCTGCCGAAGGCAGCTCCTTTTTTGCCCTTGAAGCCCAAGCCTTTGATCATCTCGAGTATCGAAGCAGTCGATGAAAGTATGCCTCTGTTTATCGTTGATGATCCTACAAGCACCATGCCTGATTTGAAAACCTCGGTAACTATGTCGTTCTTGTCGGTATGAGCAGAATTGAACAGCTTTATGTTTACTTCCTTGTTCGCTTCCTTTATGCCTTCAGCTATAGCCTCAGCCATCCTCCTGGTTCCGTTCCACATTGTGTCATATATTATGGAAACCTGGTTCTCCTTGTATTCCTTGGCCCACTTCACATATTTCTCAACAATCTGCGCCGGATTGTCCCTCCATATTATACCGTGGCTTGGGCAGATCATGTCCAGCGGCAGGTTGAAGCCAAGTATCTCTTCAATCTTCTTGGTAACGAAATTGCTGAACGGCGTCAGTATGTTGGCATAGTATTTTATGGCTTCATTGAACAGCTCGTTCTGGTCCACAAGGTCGTTGTACATGAACTCAGAGGCATAGTGCTGTCCGAAGCCATCGTTGCTGAA
>Ga0316601_100001340_pt1 | contig 11904 bp, 7 predicted proteins | sample OWC_soil_day5_no_FD_207663 | JGI IMG/M metagenome (GOLD analysis project Ga0316601, IMG submission 207663) | Wetland soil microbial communities from Old Woman Creek delta, Ohio, United States - OWC_soil_day5_noCT | ecosystem: Environmental > Terrestrial > Soil > Wetlands | place: USA: Ohio...
GCGACGCTGTCGCTGCTCAGTGAAAATGTCCGCCCTTAACTGCTCAGTGATTCTGTCCGCCTCTCTGGCTTGTTCTTCTTTGCTTTTCTTCCCGGGTTTTTAAACCCGTCTTTGCCTTTGGCGCGGCGCGTCGCCGCGCCACCTTGGTTGAACCATGACCTTGGCGTGGAGAAGAAGGCTAGACTGCATTGGGTGGCTCGGCCATACGGTCTCTGGGCGGTGGGGTCAAGCGTGCAGCGTAGGGACGTGGTGCGGGTGCGGCGCTGCGGCTGTTCCACGCGGCGCTCGGGGGCCGGCGCCGGCGCTGCTTCACGGTCCGCAACTCAGTGCCGGTGGTCGCCGCTTGCGTGGCGATCACGTCCGCCCCGAGATAGACGCGCCAGCTGCTATCGAGGAATTGATGCAACGCGATCCGGGCGCCGGCGTAACTGCGCTTGCGTGGACCCGGCGGGATATCGATGACCATCCCCGCCAAGCGCACCGTGTTATCCGGGAGCACGGTGGCCGCATAGTGGAAGCTGCAGAGCCGCGCCAGGTCCGTGCCGCGGCGCACCGCCCGCCACGCCGGGGTAGCGTCGGCCGCCCTGATGGCAAAGCGCCGGTTGTGATCTGGACGAAAGGCCTCCAGCACGGCGTTGGCTGCCTCCACGGTACTGGCCCCCGCTAAGCGTAGCTCGGAGACCAACCGATCCTGCAGTGTGCCCCACAGCCGCTCGACACGGCCCTTGGCCTGCGGCGAGAGGGCAAAGATCACCTCGATCTCCAAGGCTTGTAATGCCCGGCCCACCTGGGTGGGATCCTGCACGCCCCGCAGTTCCTCTTCGAGCGTCCAGTGCTCATCGTTACGCTTGAGGCTGCCGTGTCGATCCATGTAGGCGCTCCACGGCAGCCCCTTCTCCTGCGCCATCGCCTTGAGCACTCGCAGATACCCGGCGGCGCACTCCTGGGCGACGAAGTGTGCCCCAGGCAGCAGCTCGCCGGTGGCGTCATCGATGGCCCCGATCAAACACAGCATGGGCCCACGCCCCTCTAGCCAGTCGTGGCGGCTACCGTCCCACAAGATCATCAGCCCCGCCTGTGGCTTACGGTCCCGGCGTCGACGATGCTTGGGGGGCCGGCGTCGCCGGGGCGGGCCAATCCCCGCAGCCCTCAGAAGTCGTTGCACGCTGGCACGCGAGATCCTTAGCTCCTCCACCTCACACAGCTTCTCCGTGAAGTGCTGGTCGCTGAATCCCGCGTACTTCGTGCGCCGCAAATCGATGACCTGCTCGCGCACCGCCTCGCTAATGCGCTGGGCTGGTGCCCGCCCCGTATTGCCATGCATGACCCCTCGGGCCCCACGCTCCTCCACAGCTCGCCGCAATCGCCTCACCTGGCGCTCTGAAAGCCCTAGGACCTCCGCCGCCTCTCGTACCGTCAGTCCCCCTCGCCCGATCCGCTCCACCGCATCCAGCCGCTTCCATTGCCTCTGGCTCATCTTCTCCATCCCTCCTTCTGCCTCGGAGGGGCGGACATTTTCACTGAGCAGTTAAGCGGACAGAATCACTGAGCTTCAACACACACACGTGCCGGAGGACACTGCCCGGGGAGGCAAGTCGTCTCGACGCTTCAGGACTTGTGCCACGCTCTGTGCGACCGGAGACGGCGAACGGTGAACGCTGGCAGCGGGACCGCTTATTGACTCAGTTTTTGTGCCGGAATCCGGATATACGACCGCAGCGTCCGCGTGAAAGGCGAGACATGCAGCCGATTTTTTGGACGGGCGAAGTGTCTATACTGCGGCTCGACCGGCTTGGCGGTCGAAGACGCGTGTTCAACGATCAACGTGCTCCGGATCCGAAGGACTCGGATCTCCAAGGCGAAATGTTGGTCTCGCCTGGAGCAGTGGCGTGCGGCGCGTTCAGAACGCCATTGTCATAAACCGGAACGCCAGCATGAACACCAATGTGCCGATGGCCCCAACGACGAGGAACGCAACCACCGCACGCGAATCCTTGTTGTCCGACATTGCATGCCTCCTTCCTCTGCTGCTTTACCTGTCCGCCACGTGTCGCGGCGCTACTTGCCCGTTTCACACGTGTGGCGCGTGACAGGTCACGCGCCGACCCCACGGTCCTCTCTGTGTCTGCAACCTACAGCTGCTACCCCACTATGACTTGCCACTTCTACGCGAGTCTCTCTGCCGCCACGATCTCACGTGACATAACCGGAGCTGATCTATGTTATTGTTTGACCTGATTCAAGGACATCCGACGCGGCCATGCAACGGGTGCGATCGCATGAGGTGCCGGGAGTGAACCGGACTGCAACCACCGCGCTAGCGGGTTGGGGACGATCCGTGCAGGAAGGGTTGGGGGGCGTGCCGGGGAGAGTCCCGCGCAGGGACTCTCCCCAGACCAGCGGCGATGGCAGTGCTCGAGCGTTGCAGCGGCCGTGTATTAGCTGGCGGTTGCCTGCTCGACCGGGACGGCGGATGGCTTTGCCGGCAGGGCGCGTTCACGCCGAAGCTTGCCCTGTCGGCGTCCGGTGGCGACTGGGCGCGGGGCGGGCTTAGCTGCGGCGATCTCAATAGGCCGATGTTCGAGTTCCACCCCGGCCGCCGCCGCAAGCTCGTTGATTGACGTGGCAAGCATTCTGACAAAGTTGGGCAGGTCCGGCACCATCTCGTAATCCGCGTTGAAGCCCCAGCAAATCTGTCCGGCATAGGTGATAAGGGCTATCCCCAGCCCGGTATTTTCGAGCAGCGGCACCAGTGGGTAGAGTTGGAGCAACCTGGCGCCAAGGAGATACAGGGGCTTTCGGGGTCCGGGCACGTTGGTCACGATCATGTTAATGGGCCCGTTAATGACCCGTGCGCCCACCGCCATCCAACTCGCGGGTGCCCACTCCGCAATTGCCATCATGGTTTCCACGCCAAGCGCCTGTTTGGAGGCCTTGAGTTCACTGGTAAACTTGTGCAGCGCCTCCAGGCGCTTGCGGGCGTTCGCCTCGGCGATGGGGAGCGGGATAATCCAGGAGGACACCCGGTTGCCCAGCTTGCCGCGGTCTTCCTTGCCGCGCACGTTGACCGGCGCAGAGACGCGGAAATCGATCTCGCCCGGGTGAACCCGGCGGGAGATCAGGTATTCACGCACAGCGCCGGCCACGCTGGCCAGCACGACGTCATTCACGGTGCAGTCCATCGCGTGGCCGATCGCTTCGAGATGGGCCAGCGGCGTAGTCATCCAATCGACCCGGCGATGCATACCGATTGCACCGTTGATGGGAGTCTGCGACCCCGGTTCGATGACGTATCCGAGCAGTTCTCGTATTGCTTGCGCACGGATGCGCAGGTCGTGCATCTGGTCGGCGGCGTGGCGGCGGAAGTGTGTCACGCCGCGTGCCAACTGGAATGGAAGGCTCAGCCGGTGCATCACCGCGTCGCTGAGGAGTTCGAGTTGGGAGGGTGCTTGATGGGGAACGTAGCGGTGGGCCTCCTGGATTTCGTAGTCCGGCTTCGGCGAGAACAGGACGTGCGCCAGATCGACGCCCGAGATGCCGTCCAGCATACAGTGATGCACCTTGCTGACGGTTGCGAAGCGGTCCCCCTGCAACCCCTCGACGACCCACATCTCCCATAGCGGCCGGGCTCGGTCCAGTTGCTGCTCCTTCACCCGGGCGACGAGTTGTTTCAACTCCGTGTCGCCCCCGGGGCGCGGCAGCGCCGTATGGCGGATGTGGTAGTTGAGGTGGAAGTGGCTGTCATCCACCCAGACGGGGCGGTTCTCGATCGGCGTCCACATCAGCCGTTGCCGGTAGCGGGGAATCAGGTGCAAGACCCCATCGATTGCGCGTCTGAACATCTCGATGTTGATGCCGCCGTCGGGTTTCCGCAGTGGGCCGGCCTCGAAGATCTGCGTCGAGGTCACGTGCATGTGAACGTTCGGCTTCTCGAACACCAGTAACGAGAAGTCCTGAGCCGATAACCGCTCGTAATCGTGCTTGGCCATGGGATCCCTCTACCTTTCCGATGATCGCAGCCGCTCCCACAACCTCCCCGCCACGTTCCCGAGTTGATGAGGAGCAAATTAGGTGCCTCGTGGTTGCTGCGCTTGGCAGACTCATTGTCGAGCGGCGATGCCCGCACTCTTATCAAACTGTGGACTGCGGCATTCCGAAGATTGCAAAGACGCACAGCAAAGGGTGCCGCGAGCACCCTTCGGTCGGGCTACTGGGTAGGCTGATCGCTGCTCACCGCGCCGCCCGTGCTCGGACCCATTCCAGGAACCACGCCACCGCGTTGATCACGTACTCGGTGCGCAGGGAATGGAAGACCTCGAAGGCATGCTGCGCCCCCGGCAGCTCCGCATAGACCACCGGGTTACGGGAGACGGCGCGCAAGGCACGGACGAAGTGTTGCGCATCCTCCACGAAGGCGAGCGAATCGTGCGTGCCGTGAATGACGAAGAACGGTGGCGCATCGGCGTGCACGCGGGAGTATGGGGAGGCCTTCTCCCAGTCCTCACGCCCGCTCTCGGGGGACGATTTCATGACGTATTTCTCCAAGACCGGTGCCATGGACTGCTTGCCGCGCAGGTTATACCGGTCGAGGAAGTCGTACACGCCGTAGAACGGGACGCAGGCTGAAACGGACGTATCCGCGTCCTCGAATCCCGGCTGTAAAGCCCGGTCGTTCGCGGTAAGGGCGGTGAGGGCGGACAGGTGGCCACCGGCGGAACCGCCGGTCACGGCGATAAAGCTGGGGTCGGCGCCGTACTCCGCGCCGTGCTGCCGGATCCAGGCGAGCGCCCGCTTGACGTCGATCAGGTGATCGGGGAAGGTCGCTTTCGGGCTCAAGCGGTAGTTACAGGCGACACAGACCCATCCGCGGGCGGCCAGGAAATTCATCAGCGGCAGGCCCTGTTGCTCCTTGTTGCCAATCATCCAACCGCCACCGTGGATCTGGAGCAATGTCGGGCACCCTTGCGGATGCGATGTGGGCCGGTAGACGTCGAGCAGGTTGCGGTCGCCGGCCTCACCGTAGGCGATGTCCCCGATGCGCTCGACCGCGGGATGCCGCATCTTGAACGGCCGGACGATGCGGTTGTACGAGACGTCCGTTGGCAGCTGTGTGGCGATCGGTGCCGGGACCAACGAAGTGAAGCCTGGCGCGAGGCCTTCCTCCAGGGCTGCCCGACAGGCGTTGCCGGTGTCCGCGGCGATTTGCTGCAGCTTGATCAAGCCGGCCCATGAGCCAAACGTCACCAACAGGCCCACCACGCCCGGCCAGGCGTGTAGTGCGCCGCAACTCACGAACACCAGCGTTGCCACCGCTTGCCAGGCGAGGTGATGCAGTGCCAACTCGCCCGTGAGCCACGAGGCAAAGAAATAGGGAACCACGAGATAGCTAAGCTGCCGCCCGCGTGCGAGCGCGCTCAGGGTGAAACCAGCACCAATCACACTCACCGCGAAGAACACCCAGGAGACCATAGCGGACTGCTTAAAGCATAGTCTTATCCAGTCAAGCAACGGCACTTATTCGTGTGTGCCGTTCTCTGCGCACGGCTGCCGCGTGACGGCACGTTCGACGACCGGGGTTACGCCGTGCGCCGGTGGGTGCGTTTGCTCCGCCGCCGTTTGGCCGCCTTCAGCCTGGCCGTGCTCCGGCTTGCCGCCTGATGGAGCTCGGTAAAGCTCAGGTTCACGGCTTCCACGAGTTCATGTAGCTCCGGCAGCAGCTCCCAATCCCCATTGAACCCGAGATACAGCTTCCCCGCGTTGCTGAACGAGCCGATCGCCACGCCCTGATTCTCGAACAGCGGTACCATCGGATAGCCCTCGAGGCATCGCGCGCCGGCGAAGTACATCGGGTCGGGTAGTCCCATGATATTGGACACGATGAGGTTGTAGGGGTGAAACCGCCCGGCCATCCACACGCTGAGTTTGAAAAGCGGATCGGCAGCCGCAGCGATTTCCGACAGGAACTCGATGCCGAGCGCCTCGTGGGCCGCCTTGGATTGTGCCGTTGCCCGGCTGACCGCTTGGAGCCGCTCCACCGGATCATGCGTCTGAACGGGGAGTGCCAACAGCCAGCCTGAGGAACGATTACCCATCATCTGGTGCTCTGCCGGGGTGCGTGTGTTTACGGGGACGATTGCGTGGAATTTCATCTCGCGTACATCGACGCCCTGTCCTTCGAAGAAGCGGCGGACACCGCCCGTGATGGCAGCGAGGATCACATCGTTGACGGTTCCTCCCAGCCGGTTTTTCACGGCCTTGACGTGATCCAGGTCGAAACTGAACCAATCGCAGCGGCGGGAGGGTCCAGTTGGACCATTGAGTGGTGTCTCGCTGGGGTACTCGAGTGACGTCCGCAACGCGTGCCACGCGCCTTGCAACGCGCCGCCCAGATACGCGATTCGTTCTTGGGGGTTACGCACGACGCCGAGTAGGCCGCGCCCGATGCGCAGCGGTAACGCCGCCCGGCGGATGAACTCGTCCCGCCTCAGCTCGGCTCCCGCGGGAATCAGCCGCGGTCTCCACAGCGGCGGTTCCGTGACCGTCGCGTCGCGCGTCGGTCGCATGAGCACCGACAACAGGTTCAAGCCGGATACGCCGTCGACCATACAGTGGTGGTTCTTCAGGACGAGCCCCCAGCGGCCTCCTTCAAGCCCCTCGACGAACCACAGTTCCCACAACGGCCGCCCGCGGTAGAGTTGCTGCGAGTTGATCTGTCCGGCAAGGCGCTTGAATTGGCGGTCATCCCCGGGTTGCGGAAGACTGATGTGGCGGACGTGATAGGCCAGGTTGAAATGCTCATCGTCGACCCACACGGGCTGGTCGGTGCCGGGCACGTACGCGACGCGCTGGCGGTACCGGGGTATGAGATGAAGGTTTGCCGCGATGTAGCGGCGCGCCAGGTCCATGTCCAAGCCGCCTTGCGGCGTGGCGAGTGGCCCTGGTTCGAAGATGGACACGCCACCGACGTGCATATGGGTGTTGGGGGTTTCAAAGAGGAGATAGCTTCGGTCCTGTGCACTGAGACATTCGTACCAGGTCATGGCTGTAACGCTCCTTCGTCTAGGTGACTGCGCCCACCTGGGCGAACCGGCTCGGGCAAACCCTTGCGCCCAGGATCCCGCGTTCGGTCAGCGGCGCAGCATTGGATCCAGCAGTTGGGCAGCCGTTCAACGCGTTGGAAACCGCGGTGAGCAGCTCATCGATCGTAATCTGTCCGTCGTGGTTCCCGTCAGCGCTGGGACACTGATTCAGTGAATCATCGCCGATTGCGATCTTCACCAGGGTGAGCAGCTCCACCACGGTGACGTGCCCGCGCCCGCCGCAATCACCCACGCACATGACGGGTAGCGGGGTGGGCGTCATGGTCGCGCTGGGGGTCGTCGTCGGAACGGACGTGGCCGTCAGTGTGCGGGTCGCACTGCTGGTTGCTGTCGGAGTCGACGTTGCGGTTGCGGTTGGTGACGGGGTGGCGGTCTTGGTTGACGTCGCCGTGCCGGTCGCAGTCGGTGTTCGGGTTGCGGTGGCGGTCGGCGTGGGTGTGGGAGTTGCAGTTGGCGTTGGAGTCGCGGTGGCAGTGCGGGTCGCTGTACGAGTCGGGGTAGCCGTCGGTGTAGAGGTTGCTGTGCGGGTCGGGGTGGGGGTTGCCGTCTTCGTCGACGTCGCAGTCGCGGTATTGGTGGGCGTGGCGGTCGGTGTGCTGGTGGCGGTGGCCGTCGGCGTGGGCGTGGCCGTCGGCGTGGGTGTGGCCAGCGCCACCAGTGTGACGCCGGACGCCGTGTACTCAACGGAGTAGTTACCGCTCGGGGAATCCAGCACCGCAAACTGGCCCGAGCGGTTGCCGGCAGCGATGATCGGCCAAGTACTGCTGACCGCCGGCAAGCCCACGGTTGTGACCAGGAGCTTGGCATCGAGGCTGATCGGGCCGCCGCCACCGGTCACCTGCCCAAAAGTCGCCGTGGTGGCGTGGATGGTGGTGGCAAACGTTGCCGACGCGCCCTGGGCGAATGACGAGCCGCCGCTCAGGGCGAGGGTGCCGCCGGCCTCGACCATGACCGTGCCGTTGTTGCTGGTCAGGGTTCCGAAATCCTGCTTGGTGGTGGTGCCGATGTCGATGGTGCCGGTGGCGGCATTGTTGATGCTCAGCCGCAGGTAGCGGGTGCCGCCACCGCCTGCGACGGTGTTCAGCTGGCCGGTGTTGATCAAGGCTCCGGGCCCTTGCATCACACTGTAGCCGTCGTTGCTGTCACCCAGGGTGATGGTGCCGGCGTTGGTCAGGTTGACGCCGAGAACCATCGTTGTGTTGGCGGCACTGATGGTCACCGCCTGGTCGGCGGCAACGCCTGGGCTGCTCCCGCTGCCGGTGAGGGTGCCAATACCCGTGATACGGAAGAGGCTAGCGCCTGCACCAAGGTCGTCGTCGAGGGTACTACGGGCGAGGAGCACCGCATTGCCCGTCCCGCTGCCGGCCCGCTGCACAAACGTACCGTCGCTCACACTGAAAATGCCGCTGTTGGCCACGGTACCTCCGCTGTTTGCGAATGAGCAGCCGCCGCTCAATGCGAGGCTGCCGGTCACTTCGACCGTGACGGTGCCGTTGTTGCTGAAAGTGGTCGGCCCACTGTCCCTCGCGTCCTGAACGGTTTCCGGGGCGGCGATGTCGACTGTGCCCGGGGGGGTGTTGGTAATATTGAGGCGCAGATAGCGACCGCCGCCCCCTCCCGCGACGGTATTCAGCTGGCCGCTGTTGATCAGGGACCCGGGCCCTTGAAGCACGCTGTGCGAACCGTTGCTGTCCCCCAGCGTGATGGTGCCGGCATTGGTCAGGGTGACGCCGAGGGCAACGGCGATGCCGGCGGCGCTGAGGGTCACTGCCTGGCCGGCGGGAACGCCCGGGGTGCTCCCGCTTCCGGTCAGGACGCCATTCCCCGTGAAACTGAAGTTTCCGGCGCCTGCCCCGAGGTCGTCGTCGAGCGTACTCCCGTTCAGGAGCACCGCATTGCCCGATTCGCTGCCGCCCCGCTGCGTGAACGTGCCAGCGCTGACGCGGAACAGCCCGTTATTGGTTACGGTGCCGCCGTTGTTGGCAAACGATGCGCCGGAGCTGAGCGCCAGACCGCCACCCGGCTCGATCGTGACCGTGCCATTGTTGGTGAACGTGGTAGGGCCAACATCGGCACTGTCCTGCCTGGTATCCGGGGCAGCAATGTCGACGATCCCGCCCGCGTTGTTGTTAATGTTCAGCCGCAGGTAGCGAACGCCGCCCCCTCCGGCGATGGTATTGATCCGGCCGTGGTTGGTGAGAAGGCTCGATCCGCGCAGCGCGCTGTAATCCTCACCCGCATCGCCCAGTGTGATGGTGCCCGCATTGGTGAGATCTTTCGGGATGTTCAGAAAGGTAGTGTTCGCGGCTACGGTCAGCGTTTGGCCGGTGGCGACGCCCGGGTTGCTGCCGCTGCCTGTCAGGACGTTTGTACCGGCCGTAAACCTGAAAAGCGCCGCCGCTGCCGAGGTGTCGTCGTCGAGGGTGCTACCGTTGAGGGCTACCGGATTGCCCGACTCGCTACCGCCCCGTTGGATGAATGTAGCGCCTGTGAGTCGGAAGGTGCCGTTGTTGGTTATGGTGCCGCCGTTGTTGGCGAATGACGAGCCCCCGCTCAGTGCAAGACTGGCTCCGGGCTCGACCATGACCGTACCATTATTGGTGAACGTGGTCGGCCCAACCTCGAAACCGTCCTGTCTGGTGTCCGTCGCGGCAACGTCGACGATCCCACCAGGGCTATTGGCAATGTTCAGCCGCAGGTAGCGGATACCGCCGCCTCCGGTGATGGTGTGCAGGTGCCCGCTGTTGGTGAGGAGGATCGATCCGCGCAACGCGCTGTATCCGTCGCCGGCATCACCCAGGGTGATCGTGCCCGCGTTGGTGAGATCTTTCGCGATGTTCAGAAAGGTATCGTGGGCGGCTAGGACCAGCGTCTGGCTGGTGGCGACGCCCGGGGTGCTGCCGCTGCCGGTCAGGGTGCTGGTGCCCGCCGCAAACTTGAAAAGCGCCGCCCCCGCCGAGGTGTCGTCGTCCAACGTGCTGCTAATGAGGGTCACGGCGTTCCCCGACTGGCTGCCGCCCCGCTGAATGAACGTGCCGCCAGTGATATTGAAGGCGCCGCTGTTGGTCACGGTGCCTCCGTTGTTGGCAAATGAGGCGCCGCCGCTTAGGGCTAGGCTGCCCGTCGACCCGATGATGACCGTGCCGTTGTTGGTCAGGGCGGCGCCCTGGTCCTGAATGGTGGTGGTCCCGATGGTGAGGGTGCCGGCGGCGGCGTTGCTGATGTTCAGCCGCAAATACCGGCCGCCGCCATCCCCCACGATGGTGTTGAGTTGACCATTATTGGTCAGGATGCCGGGGCCTGCAAGGATGCTGTGGCCGCTTCCACCGTCACCCATGGTCAGTACGCCATGCGTGGTGATTACACTGTCGGCGCTGATGCTGAAATTGAGGCCAGCGGCGGGGAGGACCAGCGTCTGCGTCCCATTCGGCCCTCCCAGGGTGAGCGAGTGGACCGCGAAGTTGCCGTTGAGGATGACCGTGTATGAATCAGCGACGGCGGCTGGATTCGTTGCGGTTGTCGCGGTGATGCAGACGTCGATGGCACTGTTGGGCACGGTTCCGGTCGACCAGTTGCCCGCCGTGCCGAAGTTGCTGTCAACACCTCCGATCCAGGTGGCGCCGCAAATGGCCTGCGCGGGCACCGACGGCAGTGTGAGAGTGCCCCATACAACCAGTAGTTTCGCGAGTGCATTAGGCATGTTCATGAGTTTCCGCCCCTGGTGCTGGGAACAATTCCGCCGTGCTCTTGCGCGTCCTCGCGCCAGTTGTTGCTGCACTCGTTCCGCGTCGCGGTGAGATGGGCTTCGGGAGCGATGCCGTGAACGGCGACGCATCCCACCAGAAACCCGTGTGTCAGGCGCCTTCTCGTCGAATCGGCCATACGCGACTGAGAGAGCAAGTCTCGCGCCTCAGCGCATTGGTGCGTCCATGTATGGGAAGATCGCCCGGCGCATTGTCATTTTTGAAAAAGGCCAGCGGCCCGTTCGGCGTGGACACACGTGTGCGTGCCGCGGTTCGCACCTTGCACGTCCCGGGTACGAAGCCGGATCGGTGACGTTCGCCGACCGAGGTGGTCGTGTGTGTGGGTTTGCGGACGTCCGTCGCCGGAGACAAGATGCCACAGGATGGTTGTACAGGCGAAGTTCGCGTTCGAGAGTGTGCCCCGCCCCGGAGACGGCGCGTGACGTCTCGCGGGTGAACGGTCGCCATGCGGGTGCAGCGGATTCAGTCGGGCGGGCAGACGGGGGCGGACCGGGCGGCATGCGATGTCGCCATCGCCCTAGGTATTCCGCTCTCGGGATGGTGTCCGCGCGGGCGTCGCGCCGAGGACGGTGTCATCCCCGACCGATACGATTTGCGTGAAACGGACGCAGCCGAATACGCGGTGCGAACGCGATTGAACGTGTTCGAAGCGGATGCCACGGTCCTGTTTACACGCGGCGCACCCATGGGTGGCAGCCGGCTCACCGCGAAGATCGCCGGCGAGCTGGGCCGGCCGTTGCTGCACGTTGATCTGGAAGATCTCGAGCACGAGGTGGAGACCGCCGGCGCCGTTTTGCGTGCCTGGTTGGTGCGGCATCGCGTTCGTGTCTTGAATGTGGCGGGATCGCGCGAATCGGAGGTGCCGGGAATTTACGCGACGGTCTACCGCTTTCTGCTGTCGGCGCTGCGGGATGGGCCCTAACAGCCTGCTGAAAAACCCCACCCCATCCTTCGACAGGCTCAGCATGAGCGGATCCCCTCCCCGATTTCATTATCCTTTTCCGCTCACCCTGAGCTTGTCGAAGGGTGTTCACACCCTT
>Ga0316601_100001341_pt1 | contig 11894 bp, 12 predicted proteins | sample OWC_soil_day5_no_FD_207663 | JGI IMG/M metagenome (GOLD analysis project Ga0316601, IMG submission 207663) | Wetland soil microbial communities from Old Woman Creek delta, Ohio, United States - OWC_soil_day5_noCT | ecosystem: Environmental > Terrestrial > Soil > Wetlands | place: USA: Ohio...
ATCGTGGAAGCAGTCAGCGCTTCTTCGGTAATAAAGATCGGGATATCCAGGTTTTTGGCAAAAGGGGCCACGCCGCGGCAATGATCCCCATGCTCATGCGAGATGACAATGGCGGAGATGTCGCCAGGCTCGATCCGGCATTCCCGCAAGCGGCGGGTTGTCTCTCGTCCGCTCAACCCGATATCCACCAGGATATGGGTATCGCCGTCGCTCAGGAGCGTGGAGTTTCCTGTGCTCCCGCTTCCCAGTAAAGCAAAACTAAGAGCCATAAACCAGCCTGTCGCGGGCCATTCGTCAGCCGTTTAAATCGTTGCTTCGAGATTATCTGACTGCAAACAGTTTGAAAAGTCGAGCGTAGTATATCATTTGTTGCGCAAGCTGTCTCGTGGGTCTATTCAGACATTCAAAGTTAAATCCCGTCCCGATTGGCGAACAAACGAGCTTGCCGCAGAGGCGCCGGGAACGCAGAAAAAAAATAATGTTTTCTTTTTATCCCTTGGAGATCTCTGCGATCTCAGTGTCTCTGCGGTGTGATTTTTTCACATCTTTCCGCAAACTGAGTGGAATGGTATTGTTCGCGTGTAGGAGAGGTGGCGGCATCGTGCAGACCGAGCACAAAATCAACCTGATGGGATTATCCCCTGAGGAAATCCAGGACATTGTGGTCCAAATGGATGAGCCCGCCTTTCGGGCTCGTCAAATATGCTCTGGAATTTATCGCCGTCATGCCCTTTCCTGGGATCACCTTACAGACCTTTCCAAATCTCTGCGGCAGAAGTTGTGCGAGAAATATGAAGTTCAATACCCGCTCGCCCATCAGGCGTTTCAATCCAAAGATGGAACACGCCGTTATCTTTTCGGACTTGGACCGCAGGAATGGATTGAATCCGTTTTCATTCCGGAGGATAGCCGGGATACATTTTGCATATCAACCCAGGTCGGTTGCGCGGTTGGCTGCCTTTATTGTTTAACGGGAAAGCTGGCGATGCGCCGCAATCTGGCAGCGGGTGAAATCATCGGGCAGGTCCTTGCGCTTTTGAAAGACCGGGAGACACCGTCGAAACGTCTGAACGTCGTCATCATGGGCATGGGAGAACCCCTCTTCAACTATGACAACGTGATGAAGGCAATTCGTTTGATGACCGATGCGAGAGCCATGGCGCTTTCGCCGCGCCGGATTACGCTCTCCACTTCGGGGGTGGTGCCGGGAATTCGAAAACTGGCTTTGGAGCCTGTAATCCCCAACCTGGCGATATCCCTGAATGCCACTACGGACAAACTGCGCGACCAGCTCATTCCCATAAACCGCAAATGGAAGATTTCAGAATTGATGGAAGCCTGCCGTTCCTTCCCTCTGGAGAAGCGTCAGCGCATTACTTTTGAATATGTGTTGATTGCCGGCATTAACGATGCGCCGGAGGATGCACGGCGTATGGTTAGGTTGCTGGCCGGACTCAAACAGAAGGTGAACTTGATTCCTTTTAACGAGGATCCACGGCTTCCGTTCACATCGCCGGACGAAGAACGGGTCCTTGCATTTCAGAAAATTCTGGTTGATCGATCCATCACCGCGAGCATCCGCAGAGCACGAGGTGCCGATATTTCCGCGGCTTGCGGCTTACTTGCCGGCCGGGAAATCAGGAATCCATCGCAATGACCGCCATCATCCGGCCGGTGCGAGCCCCCTCAGCGCGATGGGAAAAGAATTCCTTGGTGTTGCAGCAGGTGCAGGCCTCCAGATCATGGATATTTTTCTTGTGGATGCCGCTGCCGCGAAACTGGACATCCAAAGCGGCGCGCAGATCCATAAGCCACTTTGCCGGATGATCCGGGTGCGGTTTCGCGAAGGATTCCCCGGAGAAGGTTTTCTCAAACATCTCCACGACATCACGGCCCACTTCAAAGCAGCACGAACGAATTCCGGGCCCGAGAGCTACGACAAGATTGGACTCCTTCGCACCAAAAGATCGCATCATTTCCGCAATTGTCTCTTCCGCAATTCGCGCCAATATTCCCCGCCAGCCGGCATGAATTGCGGCGATCACCTTGCTTACCGGATCTACCACCAGGATCGGAAGGCAATCTGCTACCATGACCGCCAACGCTATCTCCTTCACCCGTGTGACAAGCGCATCCCCCGCCGGAGGATTCCCTTGGTGGCCTTTTTCCTTTATGATTATGAACCTGTCGGAGTGGACCTGACGAAGCGTCGCCAGGTTCATGTTATCGAGATGCAGTGCCGATAAAAATCTACGGCGATAATCGCAAGTTGATTTGGAGGCGTCCCGGGGAGATTGTCCAAGATCAAAAGAGGATTCGACCCCATGGCCAACTCCACTGTGGCGCGTGGAAAACCCATGGTGCAGGCCACTTATATTTTCCAACGCTCTGCAGGCATAATAGGGAATTCCCGATTCTTCCCGGCGAATGAAAGCATCATGATTCATAGGGCAAATGTTGAATCGAATCCCTATCCGTTGTCAATTCGCTTTAGGGAATTCCAATGATTGTCGGCATCGGAATAGATATTGTTGAAATCCCCAGATTGCGCAAGACCCTCGCGCGCTACGGGGACCGCTTCGCCCAGCGCGTCTTCACCCCTGAGGAAAGGGGTTATTGCGTCGCGCACGCAGATCCAGCCCCGCATTATGCCGTGCGGTTTGCCGCCAAGGAAGCCTTATTCAAAGCGCTGGGTACAGGCTGGGCCAGGGGTGTCACCTGGCAGAATGTCGAGGTGCGGCGTAAATCCCCAGGCGCGCCATTTCTGGAACTGACAGGCGAAGCTCAAAAACTGAGCAAAGCTTTTGGCACGCAATCCATTCATCTCAGTTTGTCCCACTCTGAGAATTCCGCAATCGCCTTCGTCATCCTGGAAAAATAATCAACTGCGCACCGCCGAGGCGCGGAGGCCGCGGAGTAAGGCCTCATGCTGCATTTGGGGAAACAATAAATCTCTGCGCTCTTTGCGGCTCTGCGGTTAGTTTTTTCAAGACGTCATTCCATAAGGCTGCCATATGTCGCATCCTCGGCAACCTCTTCGATGCGCACCTTGATGAGCCGGTTTGGAGGGCAGGAACCGGATGGAATGCGAGTGTGGATGTAATTTTCCGTAAGGGCAAAGGACGTTCCCATTTCTTCCTCTTTGGCAAGCGTGACTGCCGAAAGAATCTGTCCGAGAAAGCGGCGCCGGAATGCGTAGTTTTTTTCCCGGGACATCACGCGCAGGATCCGCGCTCTTTCGCGGGCAACGCGTGAAGGAACCTGGTCCCGCATGTGATAGGCATCGGAACCTTCCCGGGCAGAAAATGGAAAAACATGAAGATAGGTCAGGGGCAATTCCCGGATCAGATCGCATGTGGCCTGAAAATCACTCTTGCTTTCTCCGGGGAAGCCGACGAGCACATCGGTGCCCAGCCCTGCATCTGGCAAAACCGAGTGAATGTACCGCAGCAATTCGCGATAGCGCTGAGCCGTGTATGGCCGCCGCATCTTGCGCAGGACCCTATCGCTGCCGCTTTGGAGCGGAATGTGGAAATGGGGGGCCAGGGCGCTATTTTCCGTGGCAAGCCGGATGATTCCCCGCGAAAAGCGCATCGGCTCTATGCCGCTGAGACGCAAGCGCCCCAGGTTCGGAATCTTCACTGCGGCGCGCAGCAGCTCCAGCAGGGTTGTTCGCTTTTCGAATCTGTGACCGTAGGCGCCAAGGTGCACGCCGGTTAAAACGATTTCCTGGAAGCCCATATCCACGAGAGACTGAATGCCCGCCAGAACCTCCTCGGGCCGCGCGCTGCGCCCTGGCCCTCGGACCGACGGCACAATACAGTAGGAACATCGGGCATCGCATCCGTCCTGGATTTTCAGAAATGGCCGGGTTTTGCCGCCTTCGCGCGGGCCGTGAAACAAGGCATAATCGCGGTCGAGATGGAGAGGGCTATGAATAATTTTTCCCTGGGCGCGAACCTTACTCTCTTCGCTGATGATTTCTGCCAGACGCTCTTTGTCTGCATTTCCCAGGACAAGGCTCACCCCCTCGATCTGCGCCAATTTCTCCGCGGAACGCTCGGCATAGCAACCGGTAACAACGATGCGTGCCGAAGGATTGTCACGATGGAGCCTGCGCGTTGTTTGACGCGCCTGCTGATCGGCGCGTTGAGTTACAGTGCAGGTGTTAATCACAATCAGCTCCGCGTCGTTTCGGTCCGCAGTTTCCTGAAGGGACTTTTGGCAGAGACTATCCCGGATTGCGGCACTGTCGGCCTGATTGCAGCGACATCCAAAGGTGCAGATATAAAACTTAGGCACCGCGGGACTTCCTGAGTTCGCGATCGCGTTCCTCGACGCGATCCGCCATTTGTTTTTTATATTCTTTGAGGTTGTTGGCGAGGGCGGGATCGTTGCGGGCCAGAATCTGTACAGCCAGCACTCCCGCGTTTGTTGCCCCGGCCTTACCGATTCCCATAGTGGCCACAGGTACGCCTGCCGGCATCATGGCTGTTGAAAGGAGCGAATCGATTCCTTTCAAGGGGGAAGAGTCCATTGGGACTCCGATAACGGGCAGAATCGTATGGGATGCAATGACTCCGGCAAGGTGCGCGGCGGCGCCGGCACAGGCGATGACGACCTGAATGCCGCGCTCTTCCAGGGTGGCAGCATAGCGATGGGTTCGGTCGGGGGAGCGATGAGCGCTCGAAATGTTGATTTCGTATGGAATGCCGAAATCTTCGAGAATAAGAGTCATTTCCTGAATTACGGGATAATCGGAATCACTGCCCAAAACAATAGCCACTTTAGGTTGTATCATCACGTCCTCCCGGCGTGGGCCTCACGAAACCAGGCCTTTGGCGCCAATATCTCTCCGGTAATGCATCCCTTCGAAATGGATCTTGTTGACGGCCTCGTAGGCCAGCATGATCGATGAAGGAAGATCCTGTGCCATTGAGGTCACTCCCAAAACGCGCCCGCCGTCGGTTATGCAGGCTCCACTTTCGTATCGTGTTCCCGAATGGAAGATCATGATCCGGGGATCTTCCGCCGCCATATCCAGTCCTGAAATGACCTTCCCCTTTACGTAATTTCCAGGGTATCCGCCAGAAGCGAGAACAACGCAAACAGCGGTTGAGCTGTCCCATGCCGCTGCGTAATCCGCCAGTTTGCCTGCGCACAGCGCCTCGCAGAGCGCGGCGAAATCGCTCTTCATGCGCGGCAGGATCGCCTGTCCTTCGGGGTCTCCCATCCGGACATTGAATTCCAGAACCTGCGGCCCATCCGAAGCAAGCATGAGCCCGGTGTAAAGCAGACCCTGAAACGGCGTTCCCTCTGCTCTCATGCCATCAATGACAGGGCGGACTATCCGATGCATGATCTGTTTCTCCAGCTCAGGGGAAAGGATAGTGTCACTCGAGTACGCGCCCATTCCTCCCGTGTTTGGACCCAGATCGTTGTCGTTCACAGCTTTATGATCCTGTGCTGCAACGGCGGGCACGATATTCGAGCCATCCGTAAAAACAATGAATGAAGCCTCTGATCCTTCCAGGAAGTCTTCGATAAGAACGCGGTCACCGGCTGCGCCAAATTCGCGATCACGCATAATCCTGCCCAGTGCATTGTGTGCCTCAGAGGGTGTGCGGGCTACAACAACCCCCTTGCCGGCAGCCAATCCGTCCGCCTTTATGACGACAGGGTACCTGGTATCCGATGAATCGAGCTTTTTTTTGGCCTCCTCGAGATCCGCGTGAACGGTGAATTGGGCCGTTGGGATTCCGTGGCGCACCATGAATTCCTTCGAAAACACCTTGCTGGATTCAAGTCTGGCTGCATTCCGGGTCGGGCCGACGACAGCGACACCGCGCGCCCTCAAGTAATCAGTCAAGCCTGAGGCCAGCGGCGCTTCGGGTCCGATCACGATGCAATCGACTCTCTCTTTGACGACAAGATCGGAAACCGCCTTGTGATCTTCAAGATTGATTGGAATACAGCGGGCATCCTGTCGGATTCCGCCGTTGCCCGGAGCACACAAAACCTCTCGCACACGCGAGCTTCGCTTCAGCTTCCAGCATAAAACATGTTCCCTGCCGCCAGAACCAATTACCAGTATGCGCATGATGTTTTCCTGAGATCCTTTTCCCTAGAGGTTGAGAGATTTCAAGTACGTTCGGAAGGCTTTTCCCAATTCCGGATTTTTGAGCGCAAATTCAACGGTCGCCTGCAGGAAGCCAAGCTTATCCCCGGCGTCGTGACGCTTTCCCTTGAACTTGTAACCCACTATGCGCTCGCTCTTCAAAAGGCGGCGCAAGCCGTCCGTCAACTGGATTTCGCCTCCGCTTCCGCGTTTGGTCTTCTCCAACGCCTTGAAAATGCCGGGAGAAAGGATGTACCTTCCAATGATCGCCAGGTTGGAGGGGGCGTCCTGAATTTTGGGCTTCTCAACCATGTCGCGGATTTCGAATGCTCTGCCCTCGCTGCCGGCAAGCTTCACTCCATCAATGATTCCATATCGCATCACTTCTTCGGGAGCAACCTCCATGATTGCCACTACGCTGGCATGATGCTTTTCATAAATCTCCATCATTTGTTTTATGCAAGGCGTTTCAGCCTCGATAATGTCGTCGCCTAGAAGGACGGCAAATGGCTCGTCGTTAATGAACCCGCGGGCAACCTGCAGGGCATGCCCCAATCCCAAAGCCTCCTTTTGCCGGATATAGCCTATGTGAACCATATCCGACACCGCTCGTACCCGGCTAAGGAGATCGGAATTCCCTCTTTCCTCCAGTATTTTCTCCAATTCGTAGGAGACGTCGAAATGATCCTCAATGGCATTCTTGCCCCGCCCGGTTATGATTATCAGGTCCTTTAACCCTGAAGCGACCGCTTCCTCCACCGAATATTGGATGATGGGCTTATCTACCAAAGGAAGCATCTCCTTTGGCTGCGCTTTGGTGGCTGGAAGGAAACGTGTCCCCAGACCGGCCGCCGGAAAGACAGCTCTCTGGATTTTTTTCATAAGGCTCTTTCCCCAAAACATGGTTGCAAGACGGCGGAATATCCGACAGGTCATTGAAACAGCGGCTAGTTCTAATGTCAATGGCCTAGTTAGGGTAATATATGCTGCAGCTTCAAAATTGAAGTATCATTGGGTGCTAGCAAAAACTTCGCGAGCAGTCATTTTATGAAGAAGGGATGCCATGCTGGATAAACTTTTTGTGCGAGAGAATCTTGCCTTCGTGAAGGAACGTCTGTCAGCCAGGGGTGGAAATTACCCTCTCGAAGAGCTGGTCTTGGTTGAATCGGAGTGGAAGTCTGCGGCTTTGCAAACTGAGGAAATGCGCCGTAAGCGCAATGAGGCTTCGGAAACGATTGGGAAACTGAAAAGGGAGGGACGCGATACGGCGGCACAGCAGGCTCGAGTAAAGGAGATCTCCAATGAGATCAAAACCCTGGAAGAAAATGCCCGTTTGCTCGAGGAAAAACTGAATTCGCTGCTCCACGGCATCCCCAACCTTCCCCATGCCTCAGTGCCTGCCGGAAGCGATGATTCATCAAACCTGGAGGTCCGTCGTTGGGGAAAAACTCCCGAATTTGATTTTCAACCGCTCGACCACGTCGATTTGGGCGCAACCCTGGGAATTCTGGACATGGAAAGGGCTGCCAAGATCGCCGGTGCGCGCTTTTCCTTGCTTGCAGGGCAAGGCGCCCTGCTGGAACGCGCCCTGATCAACTTCATGCTGGACATCCACACGCGAGTGCATGGCTACAAAGAGATCCTGCCACCGTTTATGGCCAACTCCACGAGCCTGTTTGGAACGGGAAATTTGCCGAAGTTCGCGCAGGATTTGTTCAAAATCGAAGGGACAGACTACTATCTGATTCCAACTGCGGAGGTTCCGGTCACCAATTTATACCAGGGTGAAGCATTGGACGGCGACACCCTGCCGCAAAAATTCGTTGCCTACACTCCCTGTTTCCGCAGCGAAGCCGGATCTTACGGAAAAGATACCAAGGGATTGATCCGGCAGCATCAATTTAACAAAGTCGAACTTGTTAAATTTGCGGATCCGGCCAATTCGTACGAGGAGCTTGAGGGCCTGACGCGTGATGCAGAAGACATACTGCAGCGACTCGAATTGCATTATCGCGTGGTTGTTCTTTGCACCGGAGACATGGGGTTCTCCAGCGCGAAGACTTACGATATTGAAGTGTGGCTTCCCAGCCAGCAGCGCTTTAGGGAAATCTCCTCATGCAGCAACTTCGAAGCTTTCCAGGCGCGGCGCGCCAACATCCGCTTTCGCGGATCCGATGGAAAGCGCCAATATGTGCATACTTTGAACGGATCGGGATTGGCAATTGGCAGAACCTGGCTGGCGATACTGGAAAACTATCAGCAAAAGGATGGCTCGGTGGTAATTCCGAAAGCCCTGCAGCCCTATATGAACGGCCTCCAGGTGATCCGCAAATAAGCCTGCTGGGCACGCGCAGAAACAGCTTTCAAATCTGAATCGATGGGGTTGCGAAAAGGAAAATTCCGCATCAGGGAACTATTGCAGCCTCATCATCCCCTTCGAGTGGTACCTGCAAGGCGCGATCAAGCAAGATCTCCATGGTTGCTCCCTTGCGCATCTCCAGGTCTTTGCCTCTGGTCATGAATATCGAACCGAGCCCAACGGCCGCGCCCACACCGGCTCCTATTCCCGCCCCTTTGCCTCCGCCAATGCCGCCTCCGATGGCTCCGCCGGCAGCCGCAGGCCCGATGACACTGATCACATCGCCCGTCCGTGAGGATTTTCCCTGCACGGCTCCCTCGTTGCCCACACTTCCATTTCCTGCGGGATCAATTGTAACCAGAGAGGCCGTCAAAGGGAGAACGCCTCGCCCGGGAACATTGATGGAATCAAAGAGCAAATTCATGGTTGCCTTGCCGCCAAAGCGGCCGGGGCGCACAATTCGGGAAATGCTGCCGGAAATAGTGCTCCCTTTTGGGATGATCAGACGTTCACCCTGATAAACGGGTTTGATAACAATTGCGGAGAAGGGATCGCCCTCACTGTTGTTTTTGGTGCTTAACTGATCGTTCAGCTGGAGGGAGATTCTTGTCCCTTGGGCCAGCGTTATCTCGCCGGTCGATTGCTGGCTGTAAGAGAGCAGGGGGAAACCCAGGCACAAACTGATCAGGATGACCAGACAATATCTCTTTGTCATTGGTGCCATTTGCCTCCACACTCCGTTACAGCTTTTGGATTATTCCGTTCTATAAGATGAACGCGGATATCAAAAGGTTCAACATACGCCGGCATTCGCCCCTATGTTTTTTTTCTTTTGGTTATAGTATCGTAACCGGGTGCCCATAACTATCTGATTTTTAAGCTGCATGGGCCAGTTTGTTTATGCCGTGCAAGAGCGGGCTTTGCACATGAGACCAAAATCAAAAGCGTGCCGCTGAGTGCGGAGAGAATAGCAACCTCCGGTCTCTCCTATCTCTGCCTTCTTTGCATCTCTGCAGCGCGCAGTTGAGGTTTTGCAACGGTGGATCAGATTGAGCTGTTAATAGAACCAGAAAAAAGCGTCTGGCAGAAGCGGCTTCAAGCGCTATTCGAAGTGCTTCTGCTTGCGGGCATCGTCTCAGCCCTGCTGGCTTTTACTCCGTTTTCAATGTCAAGGCTGGCAAGTGAGCAGGTTTATCATAACGCCCGCCTTTTGACGGGATACATTCTGCTTGAGGCCGCGATAACCCTGATCTTACTGATGGTAGTCCTGAAGTCCCACCGTGAGACACTGTTTGACCTTGGATTAATATGGAGCGAGTGGAAGCCAAATTTGTATGTTGGCGTCTTCTTGGTGCCGATTCTGTTTGCGGTGAATGAGCTGACCGGAATTTTATTCCATATCTTTTTCCCTCAATATGTTGCCGCGCAAAATCCTCTCCTGGATATAATCCGGACTCCAACGGACCTGGCGCTGTTTCTGGTCGTTTCCATCTTCGCCGGTGGAATCAAGGAAGAGCTGCAGCGCGCGTTTGTTTTAGACCGATTCCGCACATATCTTGGCGGCGCCAAATTAGGCCTTGTACTCTGGAGCTTTGCCTTTGGCTTGGGGCATTACGCTCAGGGTGTACAAGCCATAGTTTCCGCCACCCTGTTCGGCTTCCTGTTCGGAAGTATCTATCTGATACGGCGCAACCTGATTGCTCCCATGGTGGCTCACGCACTCTACGACATATCTGCACTCCTTGGTTTCTGGTTTTTAAAAGGCCCGGCCCAATAGAACTCTCCTATCCTACCCTTCAGGCCGATATGTACGGATGAAAACAGAAGGGGGCAAATTGCCCTGCGGATGCCCATGAACTTGGTTGAGTCTCTCCTGAAGCTTGATAAATCAAAGCAAAGCGGAGTGTTGCGCTGCGAGGGCCACGCTTACAAGAGGCAGATTGTCGCCCGGACCGGCAGGCTGGCGTTTGCGGAAAGCAATGTTCCCGATGAACATCTGGCAACCATTCTCATAAGAATGGGACTCCTTAAGCGATCTCACCTTCCCGGCATTTCGGCTTTGATGAAGACCGGAAAAAACTCCGACAGAGCCATTCTGGAATCAACCGGCCTCAGCAACGAAAACATGAAGAAGGCTGTTACGGAACAAGCGGTCTCCATAATGTCGAGCCTTTTGGGGCGCGAGGATGTAAGAATCCGCTTCTATGCAGGGGAGAGTTTGGTCACACGCGAAATCCAGTTGGATCTCCCCTTGAGCGAAATCCTGGTTATTGCAGCCCGGCGCGCTGCCAAAGAAGGACGCCCGCCTGGCGTTACACATTGGCATCAGCTCATGTTGATTAGGAATCCGGCAAATTTAAAGGAAAAACTGAATCTCCCTCTCAGTAGCCATGAATCCTTCGCTCTTTCGCTGATCCAGGCTCCCGCCTCGGCGGAAGATGTCCTGCTGCAAATTCCAGCCGGCGAGACCAAGCCTGAGGAATTGTTGCGGCGTCTCCTGCTGTTGGATTTGCTAAGCATTGATTCGCCCAGGGCGTCCGGCGGAGGTGAAAAAGCGTCATTGCCGGGTCATGACAGCATTCAGGAGCACCTGGAAATCCTGCTCCAGTCCTTTGAAGTTTCCGGTTTATACGAGATTCTTTCGGTTCCTACGGATGCCTCCAATGAGCAAATAAAGGATGCATATTATAAACTGGCGAAGCAATATCACCCCGACCGCTTCCAATCCAAGGAGCACGGCGCAGATCTCAGGAAGACGGCGCAAAAGCTGTTTACTTACATTACCGGCGCCTATGCCACGCTTGGGGATCCGGCGTCACGCGCGAGTTATGATGAAACCCGGAATATCACAGGCAGTCGCCTCAAGGCGGTAATAGAAGCTCGCGCCGCCGTCGAAGCCGACAAAGAGAAAATGGCCGAGGCCCTTTTCTCAATGGGCAGGATTGCCTTCCTAAACGGCGATTATGACAAGGCCGTGAAACATCTGAAAGAATGTGTTTGGCTCTGCCCGGACGTTGCAAAATATAACCATCACCTTGGAAGTGCCCAGGCTGAAATTCCGAGGCTGCGAAAGGAAGCCGAACGGTATTTCCTGCGGGCGCTGGAGTTGGAATTCACTTCAGTGGCGACCCACATTTCACTGGGGAAACTGTATCTCCGCGTGAACTTGCCGAGGAAGGCGGAAGCTCAATTCCGCGAGGCGCTGCGATGGGAATCAGGCAACAATGAAGCAAGAAAGCTGCTGGAGCAGAATACGAAACGGTGATTGAAAGGAGTCAGGCTGCATCAAAGGTTTGAAGGAAGAGCCCGTTAACGCAGAATGTTTTTGAAGCTCTCAAGGGCGAAATGAGCTGCCGCCTGTTGGGCTTCCTTCTTGGTCTTTCCCGATGCCTCAGAAACGACCCGGCCGTTTACTGA
>Ga0316601_100001343_pt1 | contig 11892 bp, 5 predicted proteins | sample OWC_soil_day5_no_FD_207663 | JGI IMG/M metagenome (GOLD analysis project Ga0316601, IMG submission 207663) | Wetland soil microbial communities from Old Woman Creek delta, Ohio, United States - OWC_soil_day5_noCT | ecosystem: Environmental > Terrestrial > Soil > Wetlands | place: USA: Ohio...
TGGTGGATGAAGTCGTCTTGCCGGTCAAAGAGTTGCCAGGCCCGCTGCAATGGTGGGACGAGCAGAAGTGGAGAGACATCCCAATCACCAGACTTGAAACCAGTGAATCCAGATCCGCCGCGCTCAAAGCCACTTTCCTGCCTGTCGCAGTCAAGAAACTCCGCCTGGCGAATTTGCCTGCCTCGATACCTCTTCAAATCAACTTGAGCAGGTCCGGTCGAGAGTACTTTGAGCGTGTGTATCGCAGCGGCCCGGACATGTTGATGGAGAGAATCCTTCGGGCTCCGGAGGAACCTGACTTTGCAGGGGTCGCCTCTCTTCTGTTGCCCTTGGACATGCATACGAGCGTTATGGGCCGCCCCGGCGACCTGGTAGAGTGCCTGGTGCATTGGAACGGAACCCTGGTGGAAATTGAGAACGGGGACAAGGGCGCTTGGAACACGGGGGCGAAGGAATCAGATCCCGGAAAGAACGAGTGGGTGGACCGCTGGGTCGCTTTTGCCGCCGCCGGCGAGTTATTTGGGACGGATATCAACCGGACGAGCAGATCCTATCTGGACGGCTTTCTGCCCGCGGTGGTTACTCTCTATCAGAAGGACGGAATCAACTTCGAAGAAGAGGTATTCACCACAGCCCCGGACGATTCCATCTATGCCCAGGTTGTGACACTCCGAGTCAGCAACCCAGGGAAGGTTCGCAGAAGGACCTCATTCTCGCTCTTGATGGGGCGGCGCTGGAGCGCGATAGCAGGCCATCGCCGTGGTCCGGACGGCGATAGCCCCAGTCCCATGAATTTCGACCCAATGATTACCGGCTACCGCGTCGAGCCGGACCGCAGGATCATTCGCAGCCCAAGCGGGGAGATCGTTCTCTATGCGGAGGCCCCGTTCCAATGGGGCGGCGTGCCAAGAGAGAACATTCTCTCCTATGAACTTCAAATGGAGGCGGGGCAGAGCAGGGAATTTCATTTTGTCATTCCTTCGGTGAATGCTCCGGTCAAGGAGTCCGCCGCCGTCCAGAAGGTCAGTGTCAAGGAGAGCCGCGAGGGTTTCCGGAAATACTGGCGACAGCTGCTGGAAGGTAATTCGCGCCTGGATTTGCCTGAACAGCCCCTCAATGATCTATACAAGAACCTCCTTGCCCAGGCAATGATCACGCTGCGCGATGGTCAGAAACTGAAGTACGGAGCCTATTGGTATGAGGATTACTTCGGCGTTGAAGAGGGTTGGCCGATTGTGGCTCTTGCGCAATATGGTCACAGGGATCAGGCCCAGTCGGCCATCGAGATCATGCTTTCGCCGCAATTGATGGACAAGTCGAACTACCATCATCAGTATCGTAACGGCCTGGCTGCCATGTATGCCTCCCAGGTCTACCGTCTGTCGCGGGATCGGCAGTGGCTGGCGTCAATCAAGCCAAGGCTTGTCGAAATGGCCGAGTGGACCATGAAAACGCGCCGCCAGTCGGAGACCGGCAGCGGAGAATATCGGGGCTTGCTCCCCAAGCACGCTTACGGCGGAGACATCAGCACCCCGGCCTACAGCCTTTATTCGAATGCGACATGCTGGAGAGGATTGCAGGACACAGGGTCTCTCCTGCGCGAATTGGAAGACAAGGAGCTGGGAGAAAGGTACCTGAAGGATGCCGGCGACTACCGGAGGACTATTGATCAGGCGGCCACCCAAAATACAAATCACCAGGTGAGTCCGCCCTTTGTGCCGCTGGCTTTCGAAATCGGGTCTCCCGGCAGCAAGGAATACAAGAAGGTCGAAACCCCGTACCCCTTCATCCCCGCCGACCCCTTGGGCAACTACTGGATATTGTTCACTCCGCTCCTGCTGGAAACCGGAGTCTTTCCGGCGGGAAGCGCGAACGCTCAGGCCATGCGGGACACTATGGAGCAAAATGGCGGCCTTCTGGCGGGATTGGCCCGTTTTTACAGGGGTCTCGATCACATCTACGGATTCGGATACCCGCTCCAGCTTCTTGAAAAGGGAGATCGCAGAAGATACCAGGGCACGGTCTATTCAACCCTGGCTCACGGAGGTTCACGTGACAGCTACACTACTCCTGAGGGCGCCGGAGTCTTCCCTTTGAGGACCAGCAACCTCAACTCGCAAGAACTGTTTCATGCGACAATCTGGAATTGGGACCTATACGGTCAGGGGTGGTTCGAGGAGGGATTCGGCGGGAGCTCGCTGGGATCGGAGCCTTTGAGCGCCGGCGCAGGGACGGCTCTCCAGTTGATTCGAAAAATGATCATCAACGAGGAACTGGACGCAGATGCCCTGCCGACCGGCACGCTGGAACTTCTCAAGATGGCGCCGTCCAGATGGCTCGAAGACGGCAAGAAGATCGTCATTGAGAAGATGCCCACCTATTTCGGCGAAGTGAGCCTGAGCCTCCGGTCTCAGCTGGCGAGCGGCAAGATTTCCGGTCGGTATGACGCGCCCGCTCTCCCTTCTTTGAAGAAGGCGGTGCTCTGGCTCAGGCATCCGGCCGCCTCCCCGATCAGAGCAGTCAGGTTCAATGGCCAGAGTCAATCTGGGTTCGGGGCGGACTCCATTACTCTCCCTGCAACAGGCGTCGTGGAGCTTGAAGTGGAATTTGAAGCCACAGGGAAAGCCCACTAAGAACCAGATTCCATGGGTACGGCAACGTTTTGGGGGCGCGGATGAACGCTGATACGACCGTTGCGCAGCTGCTCCCGTAGGCGGCAGTCGGCGTCTTTCCGCGTCCGATAAGGCAGGTCACGGTATTTCATTTTCAACATAGCGGAGGAACCATGCGCTCCAACAATCTGCGATGGCTCTTGGCAAGCCTTATTCTGTGCACAGGATGCCTTGCGGCATTTTCCAGCCCGTTGCAGGCTCCCATCCCCACTCAAAAGCTCCGAATTCGGATCTCGTGGGGGCATCAATCGCCGGAGCCAAAGCCGTTTTACATCAAGCTGACTCCGGCCTCTCGCGATGTCGAGGTCCGGAATGCCGCCGGATTTTCCCTGGAATCAGGCGAGGGATTGAAGGGCGACGCCTGGCAGTCCTCCGCGGGCAAGGGAGACGCAGACGGCCTCGATTTTACGCTGGTATATCCATCTGAACCTCAGAGCAGATTTCAGAATCTTCACATCATCTGGGCTGACCTGATTGCTCAAAGTGACGCGGACACGGCGCGCCGTCTCAACGAAGATCCCGCCTTCGTCGTCAACCCGAGCAAATTGACGGTTCAGATGAACCCCGAGGGGACAAGAGGGTTCACGGTGAGCGCCGAGCAGTTGGTGCAGAACAAGGCCCTTTGGATACCTGCGCTGGATGTGTATCTGACGGCCGGAGATCCGCCGGTTGCTTTTACCGATCATCAGAAAGATCTCAACTCATGGAAGGGACTGCGCATCCTGGATCGTGTTCAGGCAGAAACGGAAGCAGATTACCAGCAATTCACCTCGCGATGGGAGGACATGGGCAGCCCCGCCTACAAGCACCCGAACCAGCCGGAACCGGGTCATATCGTCTGTTTGACGTGGGACAGCGCCGTCCCGAAGTTCGGGATCGACCGGGGCGCGGGAGTCTGGAACGATTACGGCAATCCGGACCGCTTCCGCTTCTGGTTTGACTTCGGCGACATTGCCAAGGGGATTGCATCGACCTGGAAGGGGCAGAGCCTGCGGGACGGCCTTCCGGTGATCACAACGGTCTTCGAAAAGGACAATGTGCGATATGAGGTCGAGCAGTTCGCCTACCCGCTGAATGGCCCTCCCAAAGAGCGGCGTGGTGATATTGCGATGGTGCTCCTCCAGAAGGTCAAGGTCACCAACCTCGAATCGCGGATGCGTGAAATCGTCGTCTCCATGACGCACCGCAGGCAATTCCAGGAGTATACGAGCTCAGAGATCGAGGCGGAAAGACACGCGGACTCCACTATCATCAAGGAAGCCAGCTACCGCCGGATCTTGTTCTGCGTCCAGGGCGCCCCGGATGGACTGCAGTGGAACGGCATACGCGAATATCAAAGGGCCCTGAGGAGAGTCACCGGTACTCTTTCCCTGAAGCTGCCGGCCAACGGCTCTCAGGAATTTGTGGTCAAGCTCCCTTCACCCATTGCTGACTCCAGGGACCAGGACACACTGCTCGCCATTGGCTACGAAACGGCCCGAGCCGCGACCCTGCAGTTCTGGTCGGACTACGTCGCGCGCGGTGCGCAGTTTCGGGTTCCGGAAAAGGTGGTCAACGACCTTTTCCGGGCTACTCTCTGGCACGCCTTGCGATTGCCTCGCCGGCACGGCGGGCAGGAAGAGAATGTAAGGATCGATCTGCCCTATTCCAACTTCGCATACAGCCAAACAGGCACGCCCTGGCCGGTGAATCAATCGGTCTATGTGGACAACATGATCTACGATTTCCGCGGCTATCCGCAAATCTCAGCCGAGGAGATGCTGGCCATCTATCGCAATACTCAGGAGCACAACGGGCACCTGAACGGTGTCGCCAATTGGGTAATATATACGCCGGGCATGCTGTACGCCGTCTCCAGGAATTACCTTCTGGCCCGGGATCGCGTCCTGTTGGACAAGCTCCTGCCTTATACCCTGAAAGCTCTCGACTGGTGCCTCGCGGAGCTAAGCACTGCGGGCCGCCGCGAAGGTGCAGCGTCGGGCCTCGTATATGGTCCGCTCAACGATGGCACAGGCGATGGGATTTGGGGATTCAATCAGGCGTATATGTACGCCGGGCTGGATCTGTTCGGGCAGGTCCTCCGGCAGATTGGTCATCCGCGTGCTCACGAGTGCCTTGAGGCCTCCCAAAAGGTCTACCAGGCGATCGAAAGGGGTTTCGGGAACGCAACGATGCGCTCAACGCTGGTGCAGCTGCGGGATCACACGTGGATTCCTTATGTCCCCTGTGAGGCATTGACTCCCCATAGAATTCTGGACCAGTGGTATGTCGCCGATGTGGATACCGGATCGGTGCACCTGCCGCGTCTGAAAGCCCTCGCTCCGGCGGGAGAGATGGCGGACTGGCTCTTGAATGACCATGAGGACAACCTGTTTCTCAAGGGTTGGGGAATGGCCAATGAGCCTGTGTACAATCAGCAGGCGACTGCTTACCTCTTGCGTGACGATGCCAAGGCGGCCATCCGCGCTTTTTACAGTTACATGGCTTGCGCCTTCAGTCACTCCGCGCTCGAAGTTGTGGAACATCGCTGGACTCACGGCCAGTATTTCGGGCCGCCCAGCACGGATGGCGCCTGGTTTGAGTTGTACCGGAACATGTTGATCCACGAGTGGGACAGCAACACGCTCCTGCTCGGCCAGGCGACTCCGCGGAAATGGCTTGAGGATGGAAAGCGGATCGAAATCGAAAGGGCGCCGACCTACTTCGGGAACCTCTCCATGGTTATCGAGAGCCAGGCCGGTGCGGGCAAGATCAGCGCAACCATCCAGGCGCCGGAGCGCAACCGTCCGGACACTATCTTACTCCGCCTGCGCCACCCGCAGGCCAAGCCGATACAGTCGGTTACCGTTAACGGCCAGACCTGGACCGATTTTGACAAAGAGAAAGAGTGGGTACGAATCCAGAAACCGACTCAATCTGCATACAAGGTTGTGGCCCAATACTAACCGGGTACTTGGAGTCTTAGAGTCTTTGAGTGCAGCTCGAACACCCTGAGACTCCAGGACTCGCGGATTGGTTATTTATGCGACATTATTCGTTGTTGCTATTGTTTTTCCTGGTCACGAGCCACGCAGTGCCGGCGGCCGAGACCTTCACGGTACAGTGGAAAGATACCGGTCCTGAATCTCCCTGGTTGTCTCAGATCGAATTGACGACGGTCAGCGAGAATGTTTCTCTGAAGACGGAGAAACTCCGGCAGGATTCCCCGGAATATCCCAACGGATTACGAGCGACCTTCACAAATCCGGGCGATGGCCCTGCCTGGTTCCGGCTCAAGCTCGCCCAGGGCTATGGCTTCGCCTTCTCAGACCGAATGCTGAGGCAGCATCCGTATCTCTGGGTACGCGAGCTGGGACTGTACGTCAGCCGCTCGGGCACCTGGAGCGAAACCGGGACACTGAGAGCAGAGGCCGCCGATCGGGTGAAGCGAAACTTGAGCGAACCATTCGTGTCCTGCGCCCAGAAATACTTCCAGTGGACCGGTCTCCAAGAGTATGAGCCGAAGCTCGATGAGAGAATCTGGGACTTTGTTGCGGAAAAGCAGAACTGGCCGGTTCAATCGCGGTCCATAGACCATATTGCTCGAATGCCAGAGGTAGATGCATCCTATTTTTACGAACGCTTTCCTGACCTGAGGCACTCGCGGATCTACCTGGGGTGGCCGGACCACAATGATGAATTCATTCTCTGGGATACCGGTAAGATAGGAGTCTCCTCCAAGTCGGTGGGGGGGGATCCGAAACTGCATCCGGACACGCCCTGGCATCCGCGAGCTTCAGGATACACCATGCAGATTGGAGTCGGGGAAGCGCCCCAATTCCCCGATTACGGCGGCGGCAGGGTGCGCCAGCGTCTCGAGGACGGGTTCCACCTGATTGTCACGTCCGAATGGAAAGACGCCGGCTTGAATATCACTCAAAACAGTTTCGCTTATCCTCTGGATGGGGAGCAGGCGAAGACCGGCGTCGAGCCGCTCATAGCCTGGACAAGGATCCAGCTTTCTAATCCAACCTCTGAAGAGCGGCAAACGTCTGTAGGTATTGAGTTCACGGACGAGGATTTTGGCGGTTCCATGTCGCTGCCAAATATCATTGACCTGGCCTGGCGCAAAGGAGCGTTTTATCTGCTTGGGCAACTGGTTGCGGTCGCGGATTCTGCGCTGGAGTTCAACGAAATCCCAACGAGTGACCGGGACTTCCGTCCACGCCCTCACTTGCCATGGGAGCGTTCAGGTGCACCGGGGCATCGAAAGCGATTCAGGGCGATGGTGCGGTTGGGTCCTTCGGAAACGAAGAGCTGGACTTTCGCCAACTTCTACCGGCCTGTCTCCCCAGCCCGTCTGGATTCAGTGCGGGCGTTGGGTTACGAAAGGGCGCTCGAAAAGACCGTGGCTTTCTGGAGCAGCCTGGAACGCCAGGGAGCCCGGATCACCGTGCCCGAGCCCCTGTTCAACAATCTGTATCGCACCTTTCTCCCCAGGATTGCCATCAACTCAGACCTGGATCTCAACGGTTACTCGGTATTGCAGACCGGCCCCATTATCTACAACCGGGTTTGGCATCACGTGACGGCCTATGCTGTGGCTGACTACCTGGCTCGCCGGGGCTTTTTTGACCTCGCGAAACGCTATCTCGAACCCTATTTCCACTGGCAGGGGATCCCCGCTCCTGATTCACCGGCGATCAAGAACTGGCAGGGCTTCTTTGGGGCACCCCCGGAACAATGCCCTCTGGTCTGGCTGATGTACCAGGGAATGATCCTGTGGTCTTCGGCTCGTTACTATGAGCTTTCGGATGACCGGGCCTGGCTTGATGAGAAGCTGCCCGCCCTCCTGAAAGGCATGGACTGGGTGAGGAGTGTGAGAAGTGAATCAAAGAAGTTGAATCGAGATGGAAGCCGGCCGCTCAATTATGGATGGTTTCCGCCCGGCCGAGTGACTGACGGCAGCCACGGCACCAGCATATTTTCTGACGCCAACATCTGGCGTGGCATGGAGTTCATGACCCGGGTGCTGGAGTCGATCCGTCATCCGAGGGCTGCAGAATTCCGAACCGAAACGGACGAGTACCGGCAGTGCCTTCAGGACGGGATGAGAAGAGCCGCTTCGGAACGCCCAATCGTTCGATTGAATGACGACACATGGGTTCCTTACCTGCCGGCCTACCTGGAGACGGTGCCCGGGCAGATCGAGTCCACGCGCTGGTACGCTGCGGTGGTAGACGGTCCGTGGGAAGGAGGTTTGTTGGATACTCAACTATTCCCGGCGGGATCCATGGAGAACGGTTGGCTAATTCATTTTTTCGAGGATACTTACTCTCCCATGAATCCGAGTCTCCCCGACGAACCCCAGTGGGCCTGCCACGCCACTGAATATCTCGACCGGGACCTGGTCTCGAACTTTCTTTACACACTCTACAGTCAGTCGACCACAACCCTCGCGCGCCAGACCCTGACAACCTATGAGCATCGCAGCTGGGGCAGTGAGAGGGTATTCGAGTTGACAGGTTGGGCTGCCGGCTACTGGACCCGTAATTTCACGGACATGCTCTGCAGGACCGTAGGAGAGGAATTGTGGCTTATGCAGGCCACGCCGCGCCGCTGGCTGAAGGATGGGGAGAAGATCGAGGTCAACAATCTACAGACCGAGTTTGGCCCCATCTCTTTTTCCGTTCAATCCCATATGGCCTCCAGGACAGTGGCATGCAAGGTTCTCGTGCCGCACCGTCATCCCGTCAAGAGACTGAAGGTCCGATTCCGCGTGCCCGGGGATCAGAAGATTGCCACCGTTACCGTCAATGAGCAGGCCTGGCAGGATTTCGACCGGGATGGCGAATGGATAGCGATTCCCGGTTCCCTGAAGGAAGCCGCGATTCTAATCAGATACCAGTGAGGTTCAAACTACAGGAGCGTGGTTGGTGATAGAAGCTATCTTGCACGCACTTCTTGGGCTGACCCTCATGTCCGGTCTTGAGGCACAGGCAGCCAGTCCGATTAAAGTCAAAATCAGTATCGACACGTCCCGAACCTTGGGGTCGGTTGATCTCACCCGTTATGCGCTGGGTCAGGGCGGTCTGAGCGAGCTGCCCATGATCGACGCTCACGTTGATCAGATCCGTCAGCTTCAACCTCAGACGATCAACTTTTTTGTACAGGAGTACTTCGATCTCTACCCTGCGCACGGCCAGTATCATTGGGTAACGCTCGATAATGCTATCAAAGCGGTGCTGGCGACTGGTGCCAAGCCGATCATGAACCTGTGTTTCAAGCCCAAGGTGTTGTATCCCAAGATCGACGACCAGATTGTTGCTCCCACCGATTACCCGGAATGGGAAGAGCTGATGTATCAATTGGTCAGGCACTGTAACCTGGATCAGAAGTTCGGCATTGACTACTGGCTGATCGCCAACGAAGGGGATATCGGTGAACCCGGTGGAGTTCCGTACAAATTCCCGACCTCACAGAGCTACCTTGAATACTACAAGCACACCGCCAGTGCGATTCGTCGCGCGGATCCAAGAGCCAAAGTCGGAGGCCCCGCACCCGCCAACCCCAAGAGCACGTTCATTGACGCCCTGATCGATTCCGCGGGCCGGGGCGAGACGCCTTTGGATTTTCTCTGCTTCCATCTGTATAGCAACGATCCCAGAGAGTTCGAGAAGCTGATTGACAGCATGAAGGCTAAGCTGGCGAAGCATTCCCGACTGAGTCACACTGAAACAATGATCGACCAGTGGAACATGTCGCTGGGGAACCCGATCATGAACCCGTATTTTCAGCCCGCCTTCGTCCTGCAAACAACTCTGGGCTTCTACAAGAAGGGACTCACCAGGTCATCCTACTACCACATTCGTGACTATTTTGTTGACCCGGCGGTCTTTTCAAAGTTCCTGTCAGGTCGAGGCACTGCATTCATGGCTCGCTGGTGGAACGAAATGCCGCAGTATGATGGCCTTTACGACAACCAGGGTCGCGTGCGGCCCGCCTACTATGCTTTCAAGCTTCTGAGCTTGATCAAGGGACAGGAACTGCCTGTTACTGGCGCCACTGCCGACGTCCATGCACTTGCGGCGCGCGGAGGATCGTGGGTAAACGTGGCTCTGTGGAACTTCCCCTCGGAAGGCACAGGAAAGCCCTACGATGTGACCGTGCAGTTCCCTTCTGAGAAGAAGGGCGGGGTGAGGCTGGTGCGGCTCAATCCCGAGAGCGCCGTCAATAACCTCGAGCAGATCCAGAACGGACGCATCACGGATCTCGAGCGCGCTCCACTCCATGTGACGCTCCGCCCCTATGAGATCTACTGGATTGAGGTGACAGAATAGGCATTTATCCGGCGGTGCGTCCGTTCGAGGTATTTTCACAGGCTGGCAACGCTGTGATAGTGCTTCCTCTCTTGAGGAGTGACTCATCAATGAAAAAGGCAATTGCAGTGCTTCTCAGTGCGCTGTTTTTTGGCCCGATCCCGGGCCAGGGGATGCCGGCCTCATCAGAGGCAGATCTGGCCCGGGAGGTTCGCGGCAAAGGCTGGATCGCGTATGCCGCTCATTCGAGTCTGGGTGACTGGGATATCTTTGTCGCCCGGCCCGATGGTTCCGACATCCGCAACCTCACCAACACGCCCGCCTTCAGCGAAGTCTCGCCGCAATTCTCTCGCGACGGCCGCAAAATGCTGTACCGGCGATTGGCCGCAGGCGAGAAGATCGACGATAACCGTCACGGTGAGCAGGGCGCATTGGTGATGGCCAAGAGCAATGGCACCGAGGCAACCGTTCTGGGTCAGCCGGGAGAGTACCCTTGGGCCAGCATGAGTCCCGACGCGACAAAGATCTCCTGTCTGTCGATCAAAGGCGTTTTCCTGATCGACCTTGCTTCGAAGAAGATACTGAACGCTCTTTCACGGAAAGGGCTCTTCCAGCAATTGACCTGGAGCCCCGACGGCCGCTGGCTCTGCGGGGTCGCCAATTCCTATGGCACGGGCTGGAGTATCGCGCGCATGAACATTGCGACGGGTGATACAGGCGCGGTGAACCGTGTGGACTGCTGCACTCCGGACTGGTTCCCCGACTCCCGCAATCTGATCTTCTCGTGGCGTGTGCCGGACCAGGGCACAAACAAGGGCTATGGATGGACGCAGCTCTGGCGAGCGGACGTAGAGGGCAAGACGCGACAACTGGTATACGCTGAGGATGGCAGGCACGTCTACGGCGGGCACGTCTCGCCGGACGGTCTGTATGTGCTATTCACCGGCAACATGAAGGAAGACGGCGATCCGGGGAATGCCGGCGCCCCGATGGCCCTGATGCGCCTTGCAGACGCGCCCATCATAGGAGGCGAGAGCCCGGCCGTGCGGAAGCTGCATCCCGGGGCGAAGAACGGCCCGGTACTGAAGCTGCCGCAGGGATGGGAACCTGCCTGGACGTTCTCCGAAATCCCAGGTAATCGGCCCGGCAGAACCGGGGTCGATTCGCCCGACAGCCGCCCATTCAGTCCTGGGCTACAACACTTGGGGGGTTCCCGATGAACCAAACAGTTCTCAACCGGAATGCAATGATTGTCGCGATGTTTCTCGCGCTGAGTTGCCTCTTTGTTTCCTGTGGCAGTGGCGGCGGCGACTCAGCGGTCACCGGCGTGGACCCGCAAGTGACTGCCAGAGGCACCGTGGAGGTGACGGCGCGCCTCGCAGAGATACCCGAAGGCGCGATCTTTGAGCGGGAGCTGTACGACTATACGACCATCCTGAAGTACACCGTGCTCAAGGTTCACCGCGGCAATGTGCAGGGGGAAACGATTTATGTCGGCCACTACAATCCCTTCAAGCGGCGAAGCGAGGCATCCGACCAGCGCGTGAAAGACATCGGAGGGAACTTGACCAGATTCCAGGCCGGCCAGTTGCATCGCATGGCCCTCGAAGCCCCGATCGACGACTATTTCATGGGCGGTATCGTGAACAAATACTTCGGCCAGAGCACCGAGCCGATCTACTGGGCCGTGTGGACCAACCTGGCGGGGGAGCCATAGTGGCGCAGGCATAGCGCCGCTCGGCTCGCACCCCGGTGAGCACAGGCCTCCCTTCGTGCTCCCAGAGCCGGATCGGTCGAGTGACCAATGGTTTTCAGCACTTACATATTCGTCTTCTGCTTCCTGCCTCTGGTGCTCTTGGGTTACTACGCCCTTCTCCAGTTGGCGAAATCTTTCCGGAATCTCGCGGAACCTGTTTCCCTCA
>Ga0316601_100001346_pt1 | contig 11887 bp, 6 predicted proteins | sample OWC_soil_day5_no_FD_207663 | JGI IMG/M metagenome (GOLD analysis project Ga0316601, IMG submission 207663) | Wetland soil microbial communities from Old Woman Creek delta, Ohio, United States - OWC_soil_day5_noCT | ecosystem: Environmental > Terrestrial > Soil > Wetlands | place: USA: Ohio...
TTGCGGTTTGTGTTTTCTCCGGCCAAACAGCCGTGACACCATCACAAAGAAAAATGGAATAAAGAGCAAGTCTATGAAAGTAGCCGAGAGCAGCCCGCCGGTAACGGCGGTGCCGATAGCATTCTGGGCTGCGGCCCCGGCTCCGCGGGTCAAAGCCAGCGGCAAGGTGCCGAAAAAGAAGGCGAGTGAGGTCATGATGACCGGACGAAGCCGGATCTTTATCGCCGTCAGAGTGGCTTCAAGCAGCTCATGGCCCTCATGCAGCTGCGCCTTGATGAACTGAATGATAAGGATGGCATTCTTGGTCGAAAGCCCCACGGTGGTAAGCAGACCGATCTGGAGATAGACATCGTTGGGCAAACCCCGCAGCGTAGTCGCCGTGACCGCACCCACCAGGCCCAGCGGCAGCATAAGCAGATTGACAAAGGGGATGGTCCAGCTCTCATACAAGGCCGCTACAGAGAGAAACACCACCAGAAGCGAGATCGCGTAGAGCGCCGGCGCCTGGGCGCCGGCATGTTTTTCCTCGTAGGAGAGACCGGTCCAGTCGTAACCTATCCCGGGCGGCAGTTGGGCAGCCATCTTCTCCATCTCGGTCATCGCCTCGCCGGTGCTCACCCCCGGCGCTGCCTGCCCCATGATCTCCACGGATGGAATGCCATTGTAGCGCTCCAGACGGGGTGAGCCGTACTGCCAGTGGGCGGTGGAAAATGCGGAGAAGGGTACCATCTGACCGTTCTTGTTGCTGACATACCAGCTGTTGATGTCTTCCGGCAGCATGCGGTACCTGGCGTCTGACTGGAGATAGACCTTCTTGACCCGGCCGTTTTGGATGAAGTCGTTGATATAGGCACTGCCCCAGGCAGTGGCCAGAACGCTGTTGATGTCGGTCAGGGAGACTCCAAGGGCGCCGGCCCGCACATCATCGATATCCAGCTTGAACTGGGGAGAATCGTCCTGACCGTTGGGGCGCACTGCGATCAGTTTCGGGTTTTTCATTGCCATGCCCAGGAGCTGGTTGCGCGCCTCCATCAGCTTATCATGGCCCAGGCCGCCGCGGTCCTGCAGCTGGAGGTCAAAGCCGTTTGCCTGCCCCAGCTCCACCACTGCCGGAGGTGAGAAGGCAAAGGCCAGACCGTCCCGGATCTGCGAGAATGCCATCATGGCCCGGGCGGCAACGGCCGGCGCCTTCAGATCAGCGGAGCTGCGCAGCTTCCAGTCCTTGAGTTTCACAAAGGCTATACCCATGTTCTGGCCACGACCGGCAAAGCTGAAGCCGGCCACAGTGATTATAGCGTCCACTGTCCTGGTTTCGTTCTCCAGAAAATGCTTCTCCATCTGGCGTATCACCTGTACGGTCCGCTCCTGGGTGGCGCCGGCAGGCAGCTGGATCTGGCAGACGATGAACCCCTGGTCCTCATCCGGCAGGAAAGCGGTGGGGAGACGCAGGAAAAAGAACGCCATGGCGGTTACGATGGCGCCATATACAATGAGATAGCGTATCGGTTTGCCAAAGGATCGGCCGACGATCCCCTCATACAACGCCCTGGCGCGCTCAAACAATCTGTTAAAGTGCCGAAAGAACTGACAGAACCAGCCGCATTCGCCCGGGGTATGCCCCTTTTCGATCGGCTTGAGCAGGGTGGAACAGAGCGCCGGGGTCAGGATCATCGCCACCAGCACCGAGAGGATCATGGCTGATATTATGGTAATAGAGAACTGACGGTAAATGACGCCGGTGGAGCCGCCAAAGAAGGCCATCGGCAGAAAGACCGCAGTCAGGACGGTGGCGATGCCCCAGAGTGCGCTGGTGATCTGCCCCATCGACTTGATGGTGGCATCGTGTGGCGACAACCCTTCCTCGGACATGATACGTTCCACGTTCTCGACAACGACTATGGCGTCGTCCACCAAAAGGCCGATGACAATCACCAGTGCAAACATGGTCAGGGTGTTGATCGAAAAACCAGCGGCCGCCAGCACACCCATAGTACCGAGCAGCACCACCGGAACCGCAATAGTGGGAATCAGTGTGGCCCGGATGTTCTGAAGGAAGACAAACATGACGATGAAGACCAGGAAGATCGCCACGATCAGGGTATGCACAACCTCTTCGATCGAGATTTTGACAAAGGGAGTGGTGTCGTAGGGATAGACCACTTTCATGCTAGGGGGAAAGTACTTCGACAATTCTTCCATCTTGGCCCTGACCCGATTGCCCGTGTCAAGCGCGTTGGCGCCGGCTGCGAGCCGGATAGCCATACCGCCTACCGGCTTTCCCTTATAGAATGATTCGATTTCGTAGTTTTCGGTGCCTATTTTGCTCACGGCTACATCCTTGAGTTTTACCGTGGAACCATCGCTGTTGGTGCGCAGAATAATGGCATCGAACTGGTCCGTTGTCTGCAGCAGGGTACGGGCCGTAATGGTAGCGTTTAGTTGTTGACCCGGCGGAGCAGGGGCGCCGCCGAACTGCCCAGCCGAGACCTGAGCATTCTGGGCCTGAAGCGCCGCGATCACATCGTTGGTGGTCATGTGGAAGTTGTTCAGCTTGGTGGGGTCCAGCCAGATCCGCATTGCGTTCTGGGTCCCAAACAACAGAATTTCACCCACCCCTTCCAGCCTGCTGATAATGTCCTGGATGTTGGAGACCATATAGTCTGTAAGGGCGTTGCGGTCCATGGAGCCGTCTTCCGAGACAAGCCCGACAATCATCAGAAAGTTCCTGGTGGATTTGAGCACCTGAATGCCTTGCCTCTGCACGACCTGGGGCAGAAGCGGTGTGGCCAATTGCAGTTTGTTTTGCACCTGCACCTGCGCGATGTTCGGGTCTGTCCCGGCCTTGAAGGTCAGGTTGATTGATACCGCACCGGCCGAGTCGCTGGTGGATGCCATGTAGATCAGGTTGTCAATGCCGTTCATCTTCTGTTCGATGACCTGGGTTACGGTGTCCTGCACCGTCTGGGCCGATGCGCCGGGATACAAGGCGTTAATGGTGATCTGGGGTGGTGCGATAGGAGGATACTGTGATACCGGCAGCGTCTTGATCGCCAGCAGGCCGGCAAGCATGATCATGATGGCGATCACTATTGCGAAGATAGGGCGATTTATGAAGAATCTGGGCATGAAGTGCCTCCTTTATTTCTTTGGTGCAGCCGCTTTCGGAGCACCGGCCGGAGTTCCTTCCGCCTTTGTGCCGAATGGTACGGCCTTGACCGGCGTTCCCGGGCGCGCCTTCTGCAGTCCTTCCAGGATGACCCGGTCGCCTGGTTTCAGCCCTTCGCTGACCAGCCAGTTGTCGCCCACGGTCCGGACGACCTTAATGATCTTGGGTTCCACCTTATCCTCGCTCCCAACCACCATGACCATGGCACTGCCGTCCGGGTTGCGGCTGACCCCCCGCTGAGGAACCAGAATTGCACGCTCGCTGACCCCTTCTTCCAGGATAGCGCGTACAAACATACCCGGCAGGAGGGTCTGCTTCGGGTTCGGGAAGATCGCCCGCAGCGTGATGGAGCCGGTGCTTTGGTCCACCGTAACTTCAGAAAACTTCAGTGTGCCGGGCAATGGATAGGCGCTGCCATCCTCCAGCAGCAGGTTGACCGTTGCCTGGGCTGCACCGTTGCTTTTCAGCAGGCCGCTGGCCAGATTCTGCTTCAGGCGGAGCAGCTCTGCGCTGGACTGGGTGACATCCACATAGATGGGACTGAGCTGTTGGATGGTGGCCAGCGCAGCAGGCTGACTGGCGGTTACGAGAGCGCCGTTGGTCACTGATGACCGGCCGATTCGTCCGGAGATGGGGGCAGTTACCTTGGTATAGGCCAGGTTGATCCGGGCAGTCTCGACTGCTGCCTTGCTGGCCTCGACATCCGCCTCGACCTGTTTGAGCCCCGCGCTTGCATCGTCGTAGTCCTGTTGGCTGACCGCGTTGATTTTAACAAGCTCCTCATAGCGACCGGCCTTAAGCCGGATTGGAATAAGGTTGGCTTCAGCTCTGGCCAGCGCCGCCTTTGCACTATTGAAGGCAGCCTGGTAGGAGGCCGGATCGATCTGGTAGAGCACCTCGTCCGCCTTGACGTCTGAACCTTCCGTAAACAGCCGTTTCTGAATGATGCCGCCTACCTGAGGCCGCACTTCTGCAATGAGGTAGGCAGAGGTGCGACCGGAAAGCTCTGAGGTAAGCGCCACGCGTTGCGGTTGTACCACAATAACTCCCACTTCCGGTGGCGTGCCCGGCGCCTTTGCCGCTGTAGAGCTTTGTTTCCCGCAGCCGGCCACAACAAGGTATCCGGCAAGCATTCCAATGACAGCAATTATCTTGGCTCTTCTCTTGATGAGCATAACCAGCTCTACGAACGTCATGTCAGTTTCCTCCTATTTCTGTAACACATCTATGATAATGTTATACGAACCTTGCGGGTTCATTTGTACTTTTTCATAATGAAGAGTACAACAGCTGCACACATCACCCGGATAACAGTAATATCAATAATGAAAGAACTCAAGCAAACCTTGCTTGAGTTCCTTGCCCCTTACCTTTTCGACTCACCCGGCTCCCGGTTGTTTCCATTCCTCCAGTTGCAAAAGCAACCAGCATCCCCCTTAAGGTTTCAGAATCTGTTTCGAAGTTTTTCTTCAACCGTCCATATCCGGGGCTCGAGTTTATGCGTATGGCCAGGCCAAGCGCGCCGATAAGAAACTGGTATCTCCAGAAGACTTCCTCTCCGGAAAGACCCGGCAGGGCGTCCCTGAGCAAATCGAGTATGAGCTGATTTACCGGTTTCATATGGCGGAGCAACGTTTTTTGCACCGTTTCGTCAGGCTCGGTGAAGGCCCTGCCTATCAGGTTTGTAAAATCGACCCAGTCCTTCTCCGATTCACCGTTCCCGAAAACCGGCTCAATGTAAGCCCGGAGGATCTCTGGAAGATCGGGTTTTACATTCCGCTCTCCCGACATGTTTCTTATCTCCTGTAATCTCTTGAGCCTGAGCTCATTTACAGGCCGCAATCTCCGCGCGATAACGGCCTCAAGCAATGCCTCTTTGGAGCCGAAGTGATAATTTACGAGGGCCAGATTCACTCCGGCACTCTCCGTTATCGCCCTCATCGATGAGGCATGGTATCCCATGCGCGCGAAAAGGACTTCGGCAGCGTTGAGGATCTCCTCCTTGGTATCCAAAAAACCTCCTTAAATGAATGTTTTAAACTAGCGTTTAAATATACCAGAAGTCAACTGTTTGTGTCAAGAATGAATATCGACGTTTTCTTGGAAGTCCCTGCTCCCCGCTTTTGCGAGGAGCAGGTTTGCCGAGAAGAACCTTGCTCCATTTATCAGCACGCAGGGGACGATGAGAGTTGCGCAGTGCGTTACGTTTTGGTTGTTATATAAGCTCCGGCGGGTAGTTTGCCAGAGAAAAAGGCAAAATCCTGCAAATGGGATACCCTTTGTCGCTTCTTACATCTATATATCGATATTCCTCGCCTCTAAGGCGTGCTTGATGATGAACTCTTTCCTGGGTTCAACCTGGTCACCCATAAGGATTGTGAATATCTGATCAGCCTGCACAGAGTCCTCAATGCTCACCTGGAGCAATGTCCTCTTGTCAGAATCCATGGTGGTATCCCAGAGCTGCTGGGGGTTCATTTCACCCAGGCCCTTATACCTCTGGATGGACAGGCCCTTCCGCGCCGTTTCGACGATAAGGGCAAGGAGCCCGGTGGTGGACGCCACCTCCTTCTGCCCGTCCTTTGTGGTGAGCTGAAAGGGAGCCTTGCCAAGATCTTTCATGAAGGCATAGAGGGTCTCCAGTTCCCTGAACTCCGGGGATAAAAGGAGATTCGTATCCAGAACGAGCTTGTAACTCTGCCTTCTTATCTCCACCCCGTATCCTTCATGCTCCTCATCTTCGTAAAGGTCACCGATATTTGCGTCAGGGAGCTGCTTCCTCACCTTTTCGAGAAGCTTTGATATCTTCTCCCGCTCTTTCAGGAGCGCCTTGGTGATCCCCTCTGCCACAAAGATCCTGAGCACCATGGGGTCCCTGCGTCTCCTTTCAAACCATTCCAGCAATCTCTCAAAATTAAGCAGACGCTTCAGGAAAGGGATGAGGGCCTTGCCCTTTACCTCCTGCCCCTTGATGGTCAGGGAGATATCCTCTGCTGCCAATTCGAAGAGCATATTCTGGAGTTCTGCCTCGCTCTGGATGTACCTCTCGGTCTTCCCCCGCTTCACCTTGAAAAGGGGTGGCTGTGCGATATAGAGGTATCCGTTTTCTATGACCTGGGGCATCTGGCGGTAAAAGAAGGTGAGGAGGAGGGTCCTTATATGGGCGCCATCCACATCAGCATCGGTCATGAGGATGACTTTATGGTACCTTATCTTCGCTATGTCAAAATCATCGGCGCCGATACCCGTTCCAAGGGCGGTAATGAGTATCTTGATCTCTTCGTGGCCGAGCATCTTGTCAAAGCGTGCCTTTTCCACATTGAGGATCTTGCCCCTGAGGGGCAGGATTGCCTGGGTCCTGCGGTCTCTCCCCTGTTTAGCGGAGCCTCCTGCGGATTCACCCTCCACGATGAAGAGCTCACTCAGGGCAGGGTCCTTTTCTGAACAGTCCGCGAGTTTCCCCGGAAGCCCTGTATCCTCGAGGGCGCCCTTTCTCCGCGTGAGCTCCCTTGCCTTTCGCGCAGCCTCCCTCGCCCTTGATGCCTGGATCGCTTTTTCAATTACCTTCCTCGCAATGGAAGGGTTTTCTCCAAAATAGGTGGCCAGGGTCTCGTTCACGATGGATTCCACAATCCCCTTCACCTCGCTGTTGCCCAGCTTCATCTTTGTCTGGCCCTCGAACTGGGGATTGGGAAGCTTCACGCTTACCACCGCGGTCAACCCCTCCCTTATATCGTCACCCGAAAGCGTCTCTTTGCCGTTTTTCAAAATCCCTGATGCAGAGCCATAGGAGTTCGCCGTTCTTGTAAGGGCGGACTTAAACCCGATGAGATGCGTTCCCCCTTCCTTGGTGTTGATGTTGTTGGCGAAGGTGAAGATGTTTTCCGCATACCCGTCATTATACTGGAGGGCAACCTCGGCAAAGATCTCCTCCTTTTCCCCTGATATGTATATCGGTTTCGGATGGAGGGCTGTCTTGTTCTTATTGAGGTGCTCCACAAAGGAGACGATGCCTCCCTTGTAGAGAAACTCCTGTTTCTTGTCCACCCTTTCATCCAGGATGGTTATCTTCAGCCCCCTGTTGAGAAATGCGAGCTCCCTCAACCTCTGGGAAAGCACGTCATAGCTGAAGTCCGTCATCTCAAAGACCTCAGGATCCGGCTTGAAGGTGACCTTTGTACCCCTTCCCTTCGTCTTTCCCACAACACTCAATGGTCCTGCAGGCTTGCCCCTCTCAAACCTCTGCTGGAAGACCTGTCCGTTATGCTTTATCTCCACTTCCAGCCACTCGGAAAGGGCATTGACCACCGAGACCCCCACCCCGTGGAGCCCGCCGGAGATCTTATACGCCTTGGATTCGAACTTCCCTCCCGCGTGGAGCTCGGTGAGCACCACCTCTGCCGCGGACCGCCCCTCAGGGTCACCCGGATGGGGCGCGGTGGGAATGCCCCTTCCGTCATCGATCACGGTGCAGCTCCCATCGTGGTGGAGCATCACGTCGATGGCATCGCAGAATCCGGCAAGGGCCTCATCCACACTGTTGTCCACAACCTCGTATACCAGGTGATGCAGGCCTTCGGGGCCTGTGGAACCGATGTACATGGCCGGCCTCTTCCTCACTGCGTCGAGGCCTTTCAGTATCTTAATGTCCTCAGCTCCGTAGGCCTCGGCCTCGGAATCGATTTTTTCCCTGTCTCTTTCTTTATCTTTCTCTTCCATTAATTCCTCTCTCTGTTCTTCGTACTGAATGCGCACATGCCGAAGTGCACACGTGAGCTCTGTACGTGCGTATTTCCCGTGTACAGAGACGGTCTTATATCCTCATGGGCATGACCACGCACTTGTATTCGTCATTCCCTTCCTCCTTCAGGAGGGTGGGGCTCAGGGAGTCCTGAAGGGCGAACACCACCTTTTCCGCAGTCATGGCACCCAGGGCGTCCATGAGGTAGCGGGCATTAAATCCTACCGAAAGGTCTTCTCCCGCATACTCAACACTGATCTCATCCCGCGCTTCTCCCAGATCAGGATTTGAAGACGAGATGGCAAGGGAGCCGTGGGTGATATCCACCTTGACCGCATTGCTCCGTTCCTTTGACATTATGGATACCCTTCTGAGGGTCCTCAGAAGACCTTCCCTGTGGATGGTTATCTTCTTTTCATTGGAGGGGGGGACCACCTGCTCATAATTGGGATAGGTCCCTTCGATAAGCCTCACTAGGAACTGGACATCCCCGATGCGAAAAAGGAGGTGGTTTTTCCCCATCACCGCAGACACGCTCTCAGAGCTGCCGAAAAACCTCCTGAGCTCAGCCGCTGCTTTTCTCGGTACGATCACCTTCTTTTCTTCCCCTACCTTGGATTCAAGCCCTTTAGTAAGCAGCGCGAGCCGATGACCATCCGTGCCCACGATTGTAATGGTCTTGTCTGCCGGCCTTATATGAAAGAGCAGCCCGTTGAGGGTGTAACGGGTATCCGTCTCCCCCGCAGCATAAATGGTCTTTTCGATCATCTCCGAGAGGGTGCCTATCCCGAGCTTTACCTCCTCACCGGTTTCAACACCGGGCCATGCAGGGAATTCCGCGGAGGGAAGACAGGCAAGTCTGAACCTGCTCTTTCCAAAGGTAACCTTTATCCACTGCTCGTCCTCGGATTCGATGGTGATATCGCCCTCTGCCTCACGTACGATCTCAAAGAGTTTCCTCGCCGGAATGCAGAGCTTTCCCTCACTCTGCACGTTCGCCTTCAGGGGTTCTTTAATTGCGATCTGGAGGTCTGTGGCCACGATATGGGTCTCGCTCTTCCCCGCATCCAGGAGAAAATGGCTGAGAATAGGCATGGTGTTTCGCTTTTCCACAATGTTCTGGATATTTGACAATTTCTCCTGAATCTCGTCCTTTGCAATGGTCAGCTTCATGGGAACCTCCTTGCTATCCTTGTATCCGTTTTATGAGACTTTCGACCTTTCTGTTGAACTCCTCGTCCTTTTCCCTTCTTCCCTCTATCTGCTTGCATGCGTATATGACCGTGGCGTGGTCCTTACCGCCGAAGTTCTTTCCGATATCACTGAGGGAGGAGCCGGTGAGCTGCTTGCTGATGTACATCGCTACCTGACGGGGGATGGCGATCTCCTTTGTCCTCTTCTTTGATTTCATGTCCTGGTACTTGATACCGTAAAATTCTGCAGCACTCTTTTGTATCTGCTCAATGGTAATGGGCCTGTCGACCTCAGAAATGATATCTTTGAGTATGTTCTTCGCCATGCTCACATCAATGGGCTCAGCGGTGAGGGACGATTGCGCACCCAGCCTTATGAGAGAACCCTCAAGTTCCCTGATATTGGATTTCACCCGGGAGGCAAGAAAATTCACCACCTCTTCGCTGAGTTGGATCCTTTCCGTGGCAGCCTTCTTCTGGATTATGGCCATCCTGAGTTCGATCTCGGGTGGCTGAATATCTGCGATAAGCCCCATGCTGAAACGTGATCTCAGTCTGTCCGTGATGTTCTTGATCTCTTTGGGCGGTCTGTCGCTGGAGAGCACGATCTGTTTCTGTTTTTCATAGAGGGTATTGAGCGTATGGAAAAGCTCTTCCTGTGTAGCGGTCTTGTTCTCCATAAACTGGACATCATCAACCAGCAGGAGGTCAAGGTTCCTGTACTTGCCCTTAAGCTCCTCGGTCTTTCCGTGTCGCACCGCAGAGACCACCTCATTGGTAAACTGTTCCGAGGAAACATACAGAATATTGAAATCATGCCTTTTGTCGGCTACCTTGTTTCCTATGGCGGTAATAAGATGGGTCTTCCCGAGACCCACTCCCCCGTAAATAAAAAGGGGATTATATGCCTTTCCCAGCGACTCTGCCACTGCCATTGCCGCAGCATGGGCAAACTGATTGCTCTGGCCCGTAACAAAATTACTGAAGGTGTACTTCGGGTTCAGGTAGATTCCTTTGCTCGCGAGACGCTGCTTTCTTCCCTCGAGACGGGCATCTATTCTCTTCACCTCAGAATCCTCTTTTTCTGCGATCTTGAATTTAAGGGTAACCGGATGCCCGACAATCTCCTCCATCGTATCGGTAATGAGGGTAGGGTAGTAGTCCTCCACCCAGTCTTTGAAGAACCTGTTGGGAATCTCGAGTACTGCGCTCTGATCCTTGAGCTGAGAGAGCTTTATTGGTTTGAACCATAACTCAAAGGCATTCTCTCCGACCTTTTTCTCTATAATTGTCAGACTCTTATTCCAAATGTCTTCTAATGGCATGTGTGTGTGTTTGAAACGAGTATGGTATTCAAGGCCCCCAGTTATTCACACATTACCAACAATTGTTAGTAATGTGTATTTGCAGGCGAGATATTATAGCTCATATTCACACCCATAGCAAGTCACTTACTGTTTTCCTGTGAATAATCTGTGGGATGTCTCCAAACCCCAGGACTTCTCCCATCATTCTCCCGCTTCTACCGGAAATTTTCACATCCCTTAAGCTCCAAAAGGCTTATACATAGGGAGAAGCAACGCCCTCTTCACTTATTCACACCTTCTTCTACTATTTCTAAAATACTTATATAAGAACAGTAGTAGAGCTACTCTACCACCTTACCTTTTTCCCTAAGATATGCATCTATGAAACCATTGATGCTCCCATTAAGCACACTATCCACATTGCCCACCTCAATTCCTGTGCGGTGGTCCTTTACCAGCCTGTAAGGCTGGAGGATATACGACCTAATCTGGTTTCCCCACGATATTCCTTTCTTGTCTCCCACAATACCCTCCACTTTTCTTTCCTGAGCTTCCTGCTGGAGATCATAAAGCCTTGCTCTCAGTATTTTGAGTGCCATCGCCTTGTTCTTGTGCTGTGACCTTTCGTTCTGGCAGGTAACGACGATTCCTGTGGGAATGTGGGTTATTCTCACCGCAGAAGACGTTTTATTCACGTGCTGCCCACCTGCCCCTGATGCCCTGAAGGTGTCAATCTTAAGATCATCATCGTTAATGTCTACCTTAATGTTCTCCTCAAGCTCAGGAAAGACAAGCACAGCGGAAAAAGAGGTATGCCTTCTCTTGTTTGCATCAAAGGGAGATATCCTCACAAGTCTATGTACCCCGGCTTCGGCCTTCAGATATCCATAGGCATACTGGCCGGTGACCGTGAAGGTGACACTCTTAATCCCCGCTTCTTCTCCGGGCTGAAGGTCAATTACTTCTGTAGTGAAGCCGTTCATTTCAGCCCATCTGAGATACATCCGCATGAGCATCTGGGCCCAGTCCTGGCTTTCTGTTCCTCCGGCCCCGGGATGGATTGTGACAATGGCATTATTGAGGTCCAGTTGCCCTGAAAGGAAGTGCCTCAATTCTATGCGCTCAATGGATTCCCTGAGGTCTGCGATCCCCGCCTGGATCTCTTTCAGAAAGGCGTCGCCTCCTTCTTCCTCTAGGATGTCCAGGGAATCTTCAAGATAAGAGAGTTTTTCATCAGCAGCATCAAAAGGAAATACCACGCCCTCCAACGCTGCCTTTTTCTTCTGCACTACGTGAAGCGTTTCCGGGGATGTCCAGGAGGACTCTAAAGAGAGCTCACTTTCAAGACGAACTATATCTTCCTTAAGACGTGGTACATCAAAGATACCCTCGGAGGTTTTCTATCTTTACCCTGAGACTTACCATATCCTGCCGTATCTCGTCAATGCGCAACATAACGATACCTCCTCTAAATTAATAG